>OMJG01000305.1_pt1 | contig 37671 bp, 32 predicted proteins | sample 1646431 | NCBI WGS metagenome assembly OMJG01 (sample SAMN03771674, study PRJEB25209) | food metagenome | isolation source: Cotija cheese | place: Mexico:Jalisco,Michoacan | collected 2011-12-12
CACCAGTCTCTACACGATGTAGAGCTGGTGCCCGCCTTGAAGTGTTTTATTGCCTCGGTTGCTTGAGCTCACCGAAGTAATTGGCTACTTACCGTTTGGCAATTCGCTTGCTGGAAGCTCAGAAGCATAACCAACCAAGTCACCCTTCATGTTGCGGACAATCTTGTTGGCCTCCTCATCCCAGTCATAGTGGTTGTGGGAAATGTGGATGCCGCCTTGTGCTTCATCACGCTTGTTCTTGATGATGGAAGCAACGACGGTCACCACAAGCACACCGACGATGACCAACAGCGATGTGGTGGTGCCCACCTCAGGCACAGCAACGTTTTCGCCACCGTTGATGAACGGCAGATTGTTCTCGTGCAATGCGTGCAGCAGCAGCTTGACGCCAATGAAGCCCAAGATGATGCCCAGACCGTAGGACAAGAAGACCAGGCGGTCCAGCAGGCCATCCAGAAGGAAGTACATCTGGCGAAGACCCATCAGAGAGAACGCGTTGGTGGTGAACACCAGGAATGGCTCCGAAGTAATACCGTAGATAGCAGGAATGGAGTCAAACGCAAACATGATGTCAATCAGGCCAATAGCAATCAGCGCGATAAATAGTGGAGTCAGCGCAAGCTTGCCCTTCTTAGGTCCAGACTCTTCGCGGTGGGTCAGCTTGTCGCCGTGGTAGCGCGGAGTCACGTGAACTACCTTGCGCAGCCACTTAATGATCATCATGTCATTAGGGTCGGTCTCTTCCGCATCACGAATCTCATCGATGATGAGCTTGACTGCGGTAAACAGCAGGAAGATTGCGAACAGGTAGAACACGTCCGACCAAGCAGCAATGACTGCTGCGCCCAGCAAAATGAAGATCAAGCGGAAAATCAGCGCCAGCACGATACCGATGAGAAGCACCTTCTGCTGGTACTTACGCGGAATCTTAAACGCGCCCATAATCAGAGCGAAGACGAACAGGTTATCAACCGACAGAGCCTTTTCTGTCACATAACCCGTGTAGTACTGCATCGCGTGCTCTTGGTCCCACAGACCCCAGACCAACAGGCCGAAGAGCAATGCAATGGCAACGTAGAACGCGGTCCACGTACCCGATTCTTTCAGGGTTGGTTCGTGTGGCGTTTTAACGTGGGAATAGAAATCAAAAATAAAGAATCCGGCAATGACGGCACCCGTCAGAAGCCAAATCCACAAAGGTACACCCATGGTTTTATCCTCCGGTCTCAGGAAACTTAGATTGACCGGAGGTCTCCCCCGCCTGCATTCGCGGGCCGACACGACCGGGAGAATCTATCCTGCATCAATGGTGACGCAATCAAATTCTGCCGTGTTGACGATCAGTGCCAATTAATGGGGTACTCCCCTCCAAGACTTCTTACACTCTACACGAAAACCCCACCCAATCAACGTCTCAACATTTGGGTGGGGTCTCGGACTAAAACGCGCCTGAAGTGGGGTTGTAAGTCGCCTGCACGGTGCGGGCATCCCCCTCATCACCGGATGCAGGGTCCTCCTCTGCAGCGCTGTTGGCTTCAGCCTCAGCAGCCATTTCGTCCTGGACTTCCTTCGGCGCATCCGCTGGGTCCGCGCCCTTGATCATCCAGACGATGGTTTCGAGCTCTTCTGGTTTGACCAGAACCTCACGAGCCTTGGAACCTTCAGAAGGTCCGACCACGCCACGTGATTCCATCAAGTCCATCAAGCGGCCGGCCTTAGCGAAGCCGATGCGCAGCTTGCGCTGCAGCATGGACGTGGAGCCCAACTGGGAGGTAACAACCAGGTCGACTGCCTCAAGCAGGTCGTCCATGTCCTTACCAATGTCGTCATCGATTTCCTTCTTGGCTGCCGATGCCTTCTCTTCGGTAACGCCCTCGGTGTAGTTCGGCTGCGCCTGATCCTTGGCGGCTTCAACCACAGCGTGGACTTCTTCGTCAGCAACGAAAGCGCCCTGAACACGCACCGGACGGCCACCCTGTGGGATGAACAACGCGTCACCCATACCGATGAGCTTCTCAGCACCACCCTGGTCCAGGATGACTCGGGAGTCAGTCAAAGAAGATGTCGCAAATGCCAGACGGGATGGAACGTTGGTCTTAATCAGACCAGTAACAACATCCACGGATGGACGCTGGGTTGCCAGCACCAGGTGGATACCTGCCGCACGTGCCTTCTGAGTAATACGCACGATGGAGTCCTCAATCTCCTTCGGCGCAGTCATCATCAAGTCAGCCAGCTCGTCCACCACACACACGATAAATGGGTACGGACGCATTTCGCGCTGCGACCCCGGAGGGGCGGTCAGCTCACCTGAGCGAACCTTGCGATTGAAGTCCTTGATGTGGCGAACACGCGCGGACTTCATGTCCATGTAGCGCTGTTCCATCTCCTCCACCAGCCACTGCAGCGCAGCGGCAGCCTTCTTTGGCTGAGTAATGATTGGGGTAATCAGGTGCGGGATGCCTTCATAAGGAGTCAGCTCCACCATCTTCGGGTCTACCAGAATCAGACGAACGTCTTCTGGGGTCGCACGAGTCAGCAACGAGACCAACAGCGAGTTCACAAACGCCGATTTACCGGAACCAGTGGCACCCGCAACCAGCAGGTGCGGCATCTTCTGCACGGAGGCTGAGATAAACTCACCCTCAATGTCCTTGCCCAGACCAATCAGCATTGGGTCGTGGTCCGCGATAGTCGCTGGGGCTTCCAGCACCTCACGCAAACGCACCATCTCGCGGTCTGGGTTCGGAACCTCAATACCTACAGCAGACTTGCCCGGAATTGGGGTCAAAAGACGCACATTCTCGGTCGCAACGGCATAAGCCAGGTTGGACTGCAGGTTCGTAATCTTCGATACCTTGACGCCAGGTCCCAGCTCGATTTCGTAGCGGGTCACTGTTGGGCCGCGGCTAAAGCCGGTGACCGCAGCGTTGATCTTGAACTCTTCAAAGACGTCCGTGATCGCTTCAATAGTGCGGTCATTAACTTCCGTGCGCCCCTTCGACGGCGCGCCCGGGGTCAACAAGTTGGTCTCTGGGATTACGTAATCGGGCGCCTCGAATGCAGCAGATTCGCTACCGAAGGCCTCGTCTTTATCCTCAGTATGTGGATCGGCAGTTGGCTTACCGGTGACAGGATCAATACCAGATCGGGCCAAGATAGCTTGACGCATGGCGTCTTGGGAAGACGACACAACATCGCCATCGCCGCTGCCTTCGCTCGCCGGTTCAGCAGCTCTAGTAGGCGTCGCACTTGGCTTGTCGATGATCCGCGTAGGCTCAGCCTTCTGCACCGGGTTGGCAGGAGCTGGCTTAGATGGGGTCGGCGTGGTCATTGCCGGTAGAACCTGCGTGTCATTTTCAGACGGGCCTTCATCAACCGGGTAGCGGCCTGGTTCCGGCGCGTCTTGTGGTAGATCCTCGGTCGGATATGCCTCCATTGGGCTGCGCGGTGCGGAACGAGAAGTTGGACGTGGACTAACCCGCGGGCTTACGCGTGTAGTGCGGGTGCGTTCGCGTCCGCGTTCGATATCCGCGATGTCATCGCTGACAGAGCCATAAAGGTCATCGCCCTCGTCCTCGTCATACTCGTCCTCTGCGTCAGCAGGCGACATGGTCTGCTTAATAAGTGCTGTGATGTAATCAATCGCCTCGCGCACGGTGATGCCGGTGACGCGCAGTGCGCCGTAGATAATGACGAGGATAAGCAGTGGGACAGCAACGTAGGAAGAAAAGCCTGCTGCCAACAATCCACCGGTCCAGGCACCGACCGCGCCGCCGGCAGCGATGCGCTCATCCCACGCACTCGGATTGCCTGCAAACAGGTGAATGAGCCCCAACATGGCCACGATGATCATTGTGGTGCCAATGATGACGCGAGTCGGGATACCCGTCTCCGGAGCGCTAATGTCAAGCATCAGGGCTAGAGCTAACGCGATTAGTGCAACTGGAAGCACCAATGCACCAGCGCCGATGACCAAGTGAATGGCATGGGCAACCGCGGCACCAATCGGGCCAGCAATATCCAGCCACACGGATGCACCAACGATAGCGGCAATGCCCAACAGGATCAGGCCGACAGCATCCGGGTTGCTTACGCGCCAGCCTGGCGAGTCTGCCTTCTCTACGGTGTCTTCTTCTACCTCATCGACATCACCAAAGTCATCGAGGGAAAGCTCTTCCTGAATTGGCTCTTGGCGCGCCTTAGAAGTCACGCTTGATTTGCGGCGCTTGCGCCGTGCGGGTTTGTTCGAAATGTCGTCATACTCCCTTGCATGTCCGAACTGATCATCATCTTCATTTAATTCGCGGTCATTGTCATCGTCATAATCTTTAGACGGTTTCAGACTCGCCATTCCGTCGCCTACTGAGCGTGTCACACTTCCAACGCCCCGGGCTGTTGCACCAAGAGCTTTGGACAAGCCACGTCCAACCGCACCAAAGGCGCTACCGGTTCGCTGGTGCGAGTTGGTAGCGCTTGGGGTTACTTGCAGTTTGGTTTCTGCGGCGGATCCGCCTCGCGCGCGAGCAGGCCGAGACCGGTTAGCACTCTTGGTGCTAGAACGTGGCCGGCGTGACGAGCGAGAAGCATTCTTGACAGACATGCTTGTAACTTTAGCCGCAGAAACACCTCTCGTCACATTAGCCACACGGAGATCGCAGGATTTCCTGAAACTAGATTCTGGGCGAAAGTATCGCTCAATACTTAACGGACGATCTTGGATTCATCCCCATTGATTGTCACATCGACGACATCACGGCCTGAAGCCCAGAGCAACAACTCCCCTACTTCACCACTGACGCGGATGACATCGTTGCCGTTGCGCGCAACGCCCTTCTTGTCCGCTGCAACGATTCGATCAAAACCACGAGGATGAAGCACAACTGGGCTGTGTGATTTCTTCAGCATCATCGGCGCCATCATTTTCAGCGATCCGTAAAGCTGCTTCTGCGCTTCCTGGGATAATGGTTGAGGCGTGGTCCTGCCATTAGCCCGGCGCACATCCTCGTGGTGGATAAAGTTCTCCGACGTATTCATTTGTTTATCAATGAACTTAACAGGCTTCGGTGGTCCAGCAGCCCATTCCTTAACTACTTCTTCATAATCACGCTCTAAGGTTTTCTGCGTTAAGTCTTCTAGGCGCGGTTCTAGTTTGGAGATAAACATTCCGCCCGCAGCGTCAATGCGGTTTTCCCGGATCCATAAGTGTGCCGCAAGATCTTTGGTCTCCCAACCTTCGCACAGTGTTGGAGAATTAGGACCAAGGTCAATGAGAAGAGCTGCTAATTGGCTTCGTTGAGCATTGGAAAAAGTCATGTCCCCCAGCATAGACATGCTGGGGGACATTGAGCTGAAGCAGTCCTAGGAGATTACTGGGAAGGACGGGTTGCCTTGACGTCCTCATCATCTGCAACCAATACTTCGCGGGAAGTGGCGATAATGGTTGGCAAAATAACTGGCTCACGCTTGTACTGGGAATCCATAAGCTTGGACACCTTGCGGCGCAGACGCTGAACCATACGGTAAGTGTCGTTCTCACCTTCAGAAGCCAAGTCGTTCATGGTGCTTTCGACCAGTTCGGCTACCTCTGGAATGATGCCGCGGTCATCATCGCTAAAGCCCGTGGTGGACACGGTTGGGTGCTCCAGCAGACGCGAAGTGCGGTTATCAATGACACAGGTGATGGATACAACGCCGCCGGAACCAAGGTTGGTGCGGTCCGCGAGGGTATCTGCGTCGACATCGCCCATGTTGACACCGTCAACATAGAGGTGACCAACGGTGAGCTGACCAACAACCTGTGCGCGACCATTTTGCAGGTCAACAACCACACCATCTTGTGCAAGCACAACGCGGTCGCGGTCAACACCGGTGGAGATAGCCAGTTCCTTGTTGGCGCGCAGGTGGCGCCACTCGCCGTGTACTGGCATCGCATTCTTGGGACGCGCTGCGTTGTACAGGAACAGAAGCTCGCCGCCGTAGCCGTGGCCTGAAGCGTGAACCTTTGCTTCCTTGTTGGTGATAACTTCCGCACCAATCTGGGACAGCATGTTCATAACACCGTAGACGGCTTCCTCGTTCCCCGGAATCAGGGAGGAAGAGAAGATAATCATGTCGCCATCGCGAACAGTGATCTGACGGTGCTCACTGCGCGCCATGCGTGACAATGCCGCCATTGGCTCGCCCTGGGTACCGGTGGTAATCAGAACAACCTTGTGCGGAGCCATCTTTGCTGCGTCTTCGATGGAGATGATGGTGCCGCGTGGCACCTTCAAGAAGCCCATCTTCTCAGCGATTTCCATGTTGCGCATCATGGAACGGCCATTGAAAGCGACCTTACGGCCAGCCTTCACTGCAGCATCAATTGCTGCCTGAACACGGTAAACATTGGATGCGAAGGTCGCGATGATGACACGCTGGCGAGCTCCGGCAACCAGACGGTTGAAGGTTGCCGGGATGTCACCCTCGGATGCGGAAACACCTGGGATGTTTGCATTCGTCGAGTCACACAGCATGAGGTCAACGCCCTCATCACCGAAACGAGACAGCGCAGGCAGGTCGGTTGGACGACCATCAAGTGGGGTCTGGTCCAGCTTGATGTCACCGGTGTGGATGACGTTGCCAGCTGGAGTGCCCAGCATGACGCCGAGTGCATCTGGAACAGAGTGGTTTACAGCCCAGAAGCGTGCACGGAACGGACCGTAGCTCACATCGGACTTCTCATTAACCTCAATGAACTTTGGACGCTGACGGTGTTCCTTACACTTCGCAGCAATCAGTGCGATGGTGAAACGGGATGCAACGATTGGGATATCGGAGCGCAGCTTCAGCAGCCATGGAATCGCACCAATGTGATCCTCGTGTGCGTGGGTGACAATCAACGCTTCAATCTTGTCAATCTTGTTCTCGATTGGCCCAAAGTCAGGCAGAATCAGGTCGACGCCTGGCTCGCCGGAGGATGGGAAGAGCACACCACAGTCGATAACCAACAGCTTGCCGTCATATTCAAAGACGGTCATGTTGCGGCCAATTTCAGAAATGCCGCCCAATGCGTAAATACGCAAAGAGCCGTTAGCCTGCTTTGGTGGTTGTGGCAGACGCTTGGTCAGATCCGCACCCTGCATGGACTTAGGAACGTTGCGACGGTTGTTGTTGTTTCCACCACGACGGTTGTTGCGGCCACCCTGGTTGCCACCGCCCTGGTTATTGTTGCCGCCTTGGTTGTTCTGGCCGTTGTTTTGACCATTGTTGTTCTGGCCATTGCCGCCACGGCCACGACCGCGGGAACCACGGGAACGGGAGCGACGGTTGTTGTTGCCACCCTGGTTGTTGTCCGAGGAGTTCTTCTCGGAGTTTCCAGCGTTGCCGGAATTTTCAGACTTCTGCTCAGCAGGGGCATTGTTTGATACCGCGTTTGCAGAGTTATCTGGGGCCTGGAAAACAGGCGAAGCCGATTCATTCGAAGCGGTTTCCTGCACCTCCGCTGGTGGACCCGCCTTTCGGGTTACCTTACGGGGACGGTTACGGGATTCATTCATTCTTTAAGGACTCCAGCCTTCTTCATTGTCCTGCGGAGATCCTCGAGCTCATCGGCGCTTGCGCCGACTACTGGCAAACGTGGATCTCCAACTTCAATGCCCTGCAGTCGCAGGGCTTCTTTTGCAAGTGTTACGCCTCCGAGACGGGCCTGTTGCTCCGCCAGAGGGATAAGAGTTTGTGCGTTAATCTCCCGTGCACGCTCAATGTCGCCGCGGTCAAAAGCGTCCCACAGTTCAGCCAGCTCGCGTGGAGCTGCATGGCCCACTACTGAAATAAATCCGGATGCGCCAACAGACAACCATGGCAGGTTGAGTGGGTCATCACCGGAGTACCACGCAAGATCAGTTTCTGCGATCAAACGTGAGGCAGCTGCAAAATCGCCCTTTGCGTCTTTTACAGCCTTAACGGTGGGAAGTTCTGACAAACGCAGCAAGGTATCAGTCTCAACTGGGATACCTGAGCGTCCAGGGATGTCATAGACACAGATAGGTAAGTCTGTGGCATTCGCTATCGCTGCAAAGTGCGCGTAGACACCTTCTTGTGACGGCTTCGAGTAATACGGCGTCACAATCAACAGGCCATCCGCGCCAGCATCAGCACACTTCTTTACCAGCTCAACCGAGCTCGCAGTGTTATTCGTGCCTGCGCCGGCGGTGATCTTGGCCCGGTCTCCTACTTCATCCTTTACAGCTTTGAGCAGTTCCAGCTTCTCATCCACAGTAGTAGTGGGTGATTCTCCAGTGGTGCCAGACAGGATCAAAGAATCCAAGCCGTTGTCCACCAGGTGTGCGGCTAGCTGCCGAGCCTTCTCCACGTCGAGTGCGCCGTCACCATCAAAGGGAGTGACCATAGCGACACCAACGCGGCCAAAGTGCTCGACACCTGTCCTTGCTGTCATACCTGTGCTCATGGCAATCAAGATTACCCGCTTGCCCATCATTTCGGCATATCGGTGCCCGTGTGTGGCGAAAATCGGGCCCTAGCCTGGCACTAGGCTAGGCATAAGGCGAGGATGCCATCTCCGTACCATCTGCCAGCGTGGAGATATTAAAATCATCAAAAAGCACCGGTGCTTGTGCCTTTAACAAGCGCAAACAAGCGATAGCTACACTGCGAATTTCCACATCTGCATACTCTGTTGCTCGCGCGCCGATAAAGTGCCGCCAGGCACGATAGTTTCCAGTCACAACAATGCGTGATTCGGTGGCATTAGGAAGAATCGCTCGTGCCGCCTGACGTGCTTGTTTCATGCGCAATATGGCATTGGGTTCATCGGCAAGCTTCTCTTCAAGCGAACGCAACAGCTCCTCATACACAAAACGCGTATCATCAACAGCTTCTAGGAGCAGCCGCGACAATTGCTCATCATCTGCAATGGACTTCGGAACTACTACTTCCGCATCCTCCGGATGCACAAAGCGCTGCGAAAGCTGCGAGAAAGAAAAGTGACGGTGACGTACCAGCTCGTGACATGCCGAGCGGGAAATGCCTTGAATATATAACGTCGCGGTGGCGTGTTCTAACAGCGCCTCATGGCCCACCTCCAGCAGATGCCGCAAGTAGGACTCATTGGTTTGCGTACGCGGATTCGGCTTGTCGAAGGAGTCATAGCAGGCACGCCCAGCAAACTCTACGAGCGCTTCTGCATCCGACGCCTTCTCATCGCGTTCCCATGCTGGCTGCGGGGGTTTGTGAAACTGCGTTGCAGCTATCAGCTGTACATCTAGGTTGACTTGCTCAGCCATCTATAGCCCCAAGAACTTTTCCAGACCGTAAGACAGACCTGGGAACTTTTCGATTTCGCGAACACCCAGCAAAACGCCTGGGGTGAACGAACTGCGGTCATAAGAGTCCTGGCGGATGGTCAAAGACTGTCCTTCCGCACCAAAGATAACTTCCTCATGCGCAACCATGCCGCGGGTACGAACAGCGTGAACCGGAATGCCATCAATGAGTGCGCCGCGTGCGCCGTCCAAAGTCTGTTCTGTCGCATCTGGCATAGCGCCCAAACCTGCTTCCGCACGTGCTTGCGCGATACCTTGTGCAGTGTGAATAGCGGTGCCAGACGGCGCGTCCAGCTTGGTTGGGTGGTGGTATTCGACTACCTCAGCGGTCTCAAAGTACTGCGCAGCCTGGCGCGCAAAAACCATGGTCAACACGGCGGAGATAGCGAAGTTGGGAGCAATCAGAACATTGCCAGCGCCTTCTTGCGCGGCCCACTGTTCAACCTGCTGCAGGCGCTCCTCGGTAAAGCCGGTGGTGCCTACTATGCAGTGAATGCCCTGGGCGATGCAGTATTCCAAGTTTCCCATGACCGAGTCTGGCTGGGTAAAGTCCACCACTACTTCTGCGCCATTGACGGCCAAAAGCTCCAGGGAGTCATCGCGGCCAATGGTTGCCACGAGCTCCAGGCCCTCGCTTGCCTCGACGCCTTGGACGATTGCCTGACCTACGCGACCTTTAGCCCCGAGTACACCGACTTTAATAGTCATCTACACCTTCTCCTTGAATCAAGCATGAAATGGTTTGGTTGAAAGTTCTTTTTCTCTAGCGCTCCAGTGTAGCGAGATGCGCTGCTAAGGTTTTAACCATGCGCATTTATATTGCTTCCGTATTCGTTGATGACCTTGAAAAGGCCCAAGATTTCTACGTCAATAAGCTTGGTTTCGTTGTCAAAGACAGCGTTAAAAATGAGCACTTCTGGTGGCTGACCGTCACCAACCCAGACGGTGGTACCGAACTGCTTCTGGAACCAAACGGCCACCCAGCAGCGCAGGCTTACACCGAGGCGTTGCGCAAGGACGGTATCCCTGCCACACAGTTCCTTTCCGATGATGTTGAGGCAGAAACCGCAGCGCTCAAAGAAAAAGGCGTTGAATTCACCACCGAACCAACTGACTACGGCCACTCTGTGGTCTCTGCTTTTGATGACACCTGTGGCAACTTGATTCAACTGGTGCAGCTGAAGAACCAGTAAATCTCAACCTCACTGTTACCAATTTGTCTCAATAGACACTTCTTAAACAGCTAAACTGGGAATATGTCTATTCGCCGTATTTCCCTATCCGCTCTGGGCTTGGTAACAGCCACCACTTTGCTTGCCGCATGCTCATCCCCTGCTGATGAGACTGCGGCTAGTTCTGTTTCCCCTGCTACGTCAGAAGAATCAACCTCCGACACAGCAGCGTCAGAGACAACATCTGAAGAGCAGACTTCGCCTACTCCAAGCACCGTTGAGGCAACCACCGATGGTTCACAAGCCATCACTCCCCTGGGCTCGCCAGATGTGACCGATAAGCAAGCCCGTCCATCAGAAGGCACCAGCCTGATTCCGAACGGCGTACGCGTTGCCGATCACGGCGCTTTCACCCGCGTTGTCTTGGATTATGAAGGCGAAGGTAAGGCCGGCTGGTACACGCAGTTGACGGCTGAGCCAGCACAGCAAGCATCCGGCTTTCCCATTGAATATGACGGCGCCACCGCCATCGTTATCGGTGTTGAATCCACGCCATGGCCATCCACTCCTGAGTTGGAGGAGGCCTACATGGACTCCGGCAAGGTTGAGGGCACTGCCGCCGGCGTTGTCACAGGCGTCGAGTATGTCAACACCTTTGAAGCTCAATCCCAATACGTCATTGGCCTCAACAAGGAATCCGCCTACTCAGTCACCTCTCTTGAAAGCCCACCGCGCGTTGTCATTGACATCTTGAACTAACCAGTTGAAGTGCCGCCCGCAGGATGCGACGGCGCCTTCACATGAAAACAAGCAGTGCTCCTAGCGGAATCAATCGCTCAGGAGCACTGCTTGTCATTTAGGCCAGATTAAGGCTTTTATGCCTCGACTGGAACCAGGGAGATCTTGCCGCGGTTGTCAATGTCCGCGATTTCAACCTGGATCTTGTCGCCAACGTTGACAACGTCCTCGACCTTTTCAATTCGCTCATCGCCACCGAGGTTGGAGATGTGAATCAGACCGTCACGGCCCGGGGTGATGGACACGAATGCGCCGAAGGCAACGGTCTTTACAACGGTGCCCAAGAAACGCTCGCCGACCTTCGGCAGCTGAGGGTTCGCGATAGCGTTGACCTTCTCAATTGCCGCGTCAGCCGCTTCACCGGTGGTAGCAGAAACGTAAACAGTACCGTCATCTTCGATGGAAACGTCAGCGCCGGTTTCTTCGGTGATGGTGTTGATGGTCTTGCCCTTAGGGCCGATCAGCTCACCAATCTTAGAAACTGGAATCTTGATGGAGGTGATCTTTGGCGCCTGTGGGGACATCTCATCTGGACCATCAATGCCCTCAGCCATGATGTCCAAGATTTCCTCACGCGCGTTGCGTGCCTGCTGCAAAGCGTTAGCCAGAACCTCAGAAGGAATACCGTCCAACTTGGTGTCCAGCTGCAGTGCAGTGATGTAGTCGCTGGTGCCGGCAACCTTGAAATCCATGTCGCCGAATGCGTCCTCAGCGCCGAGGATGTCAGTCAAAGCAACGAAGCGCTCTTCGCCCTTAACCTCACCGGAAACCAAGCCCATCGCGATACCTGCAACTGGTGCCTTCAGTGGAACACCTGCGTTGTACAGGGACATGGTGGATGCACAGACAGAACCCATGGAGGTAGAACCGTTGGAACCAAGCGCCTCAGATACCTGGCGGATGGTGTATGGGAACTCCTCACGGGAAGGGATAACTGGCAAGAGTGCGCGCTCCGCAAGTGCACCGTGGCCGATTTCGCGGCGCTTTGGAGAACCAACGCGGCCGGTCTCACCGGTGGAGTATGGAGGGAAGTTGTAGTGGTGGATGTAGCGCTTGGACTCAACTGGGGTCAGGGAGTCAATGGTCTGCTCCATCTTCAGCATGTCCAAAGTGGTCACACCAAGAATCTGGGTCTCACCGCGCTCAAACAGTGCCGAACCATGAACGCGTGGAATAAGTCCGATTTCAGCGCCCAAGTCACGGATGTCCTCTGCTGCACGGCCATCAATGCGGAAACCTTCGGTGAGGATCTTCTCACGCACGATTTCCTTCATCAGCTGGTTGTATGCAGCACGGATCTGCTTGGAAGCATCATCTTCGGTGAAGACCTCAAGAAGCTGTGCTTCTACTTCTTCCATGTGCGCGTTGGTTGCATCCTCGCGCTCCTGCTTCGCAGCAATGGTCATCAGCTGACCGAGCTTCTTCTCAGCCTTGCGAGCGACTGCGTCGTAGACCTCATCAGCGAATGGTGGGAAGAGTGGGAATTCCTTCTTCTCCTTCGCCGCGCGCTCCGCCAAACCTGCCTGTGCTTCACATAGGGACTTGATGAATGGCTTTGCTGCTTCCAGGCCCTCAGCAACGGTGGATTCCTGTGGTGCTGGAGCACCCTCAGCAATGCGCTCATGAACGTGAACGCCAGCGCCAGCTTCAACCATCATGATGGCAACGTCTTCGACGTTCTTGCCCTTGTTCTTGCGGGTGACAATACGGCCCGCAACAACCATTTCAAACAGTGCGCGTTCGTGCTGTTCAGCATTAGGGAACGCTACCCACTGGCCCTGTGGGTGCTTGTCATCAGAAAGCAGCGCCATGCGCACGCCGCCGACTGGGCCGGAGACTGGCAGACCAGAAAGCTGGGTTGCAGCCGAGGAGCCATTAATGGCAATGACGTCATAGTATTCCGCTGGGTCCAGGCTCAGAACAGTGTTGATGACCTGAACCTCATTGCGCAGGCCCTTCACGAAGGTTGGGCGCAGTGGGCGGTCAATCAGGCGGCAGGCCAAGATCGCCTCGGTAGAAGGACGGCCTTCGCGGCGGAAGAAAGAGCCTGGGATCTTGCCGGCTGCGTACATACGCTCTTCCACGTCCACGGTCAGTGGGAAGAAGTCAAAGCCTTCGCGTGGCTGGTTGGATGCAGTCACGGTGGTCAGCAACATGGTGTCATCATCAAAGTAAGTGGTGACAGAACCATCAGCTTGGCGGGCAAGCTGGCCGGTTTCAAAGGTGATGGTGCGGGTACCAAAGTCACCGTTGTCTAGGACTGCGGTTGCTTCGAGGATGCCAAAGTCTTCATCGCGTGCGAAGCTGACCTGGTTGTTTGGGATTTGCGCTTTCCCGCTATTGCGTGGGCTCATAAAGAGAGGATCTCCTTCGTAGAGTATCTGGCGATCATCGATGTCGCCATCAGAATTGTTCATTTACGTATTTTTGCACGTACGACGCTCCACAGTCTACCAAACTCCCAGCTCGTACACACTGCCAGTCCACTAGATTTGACAATGTGGGGCAAAACATAAACTAACGCCGCTGCGAGTTCGTTAAAACAAGCAGCGGCGTTAGTTAAAAGCTTTAAAAGCTTAAGCAACCCAATTGAGGCTTAGCGACGCAGACCCAGACGGGAGATCAGGTCACGGTAGCGGTCAACGTTGTTAGCTGCCAGGTACTTCAGCAGACCACGACGACGACCAACCATAAGCAGCAGACCACGACGAGAGTGGTGATCGTGCTTGTGGAACTTCAGGTGCTCGGTCAAGGTGTTGATACGGGAGGTCAGCATTGCGACCTGTGCCTCTGGAGAACCGGTGTCGGTCTCGTGGAGGCCGTATTCCTTGAGGATTTCAGACTTCTTCTCAGCGCTCAATGCCATGAGATTTTCTCCTGTTAATATTTCAGTCCGCATTAAATCAAACAGCTAGGAGCTGCTACTAAGCAACTGCTGCGAACCGCAGTCACAAAGCGATGTCCAACATTACCCTTTACTGAGCCAAACGGGCAAATAGTTGCCCAAGCTTATCGATGAAATCAGGCACGAACGCATCCACGTCCACACCCACGGCAACGCGGGTTTCAACCTCGGAACCATCCCAGCGTCCAATGGTGCGCCCTACCGTCGGGCCTTCGGTGTCAACTTGAAGCGGCAGAATCAAACAATCCACGAGGTCAGGATCTACGGCCACGGCAACAGCTAGCGGGTCATGCAGCGCGCAGCCATCCATGTGAGGATTGTTTTCTTGATAAGCGTCGATGTAATAGCCAGCCATATCCGCAAAGGCATCTCCCGCCGCAGTACCGCGCCAGGAGTCTGCCTCAGCCCGAGTCAGCTGGGTTTGCATGGTGACGTCTAAGCCCACCATAGTCATATCTTCAGCGAGCTGGTAGACGGAATTGGAAGAAACTGGATCCTGGGAGATATTTGCCTCAGCAGCCGGTGAAACGTTGCCCGGCACAGTCAGTGCACCACCCATGGTAACCATGCGAATCCCGCGCAAGGCCTCATCTTTTTCCAGAGCTTTGGCGGTGGTGGTTTGCGCGCCGGTGGGCACAACAACTAGGTCCTCGCCGTACTTCGCAGCAGATTCGATGAGAAAGTCCACGGCCTCGCCAGCGGACTCAGCATTATCCGTAGCGATATTTACTTCCCCAACGCCGTTGGTGCCATGAATGCGGGCGGAAGCTTCAGAGACCACAAACCCTTCAATTTCCACGCCGGCATAGACCGGAATATCCGGCTGTCCCAGCAGTTTCAGCAAGGCCCGGGTATTTGCCATGCCTTGCTCGATAGTCACGTTGCCATAAGTTCCGGTGACACCAATGAGTTCAATGTCGGGGTGGGCAATGGCATAAGCCAGTGCAAATGCGTCATCAATGCCGGTATCGAGGTCCAGAATCATTTTCATGGGCGTCTATCCTTCTGTTTGTAGAAAGTAAGTCTCTGGCGCAAGCTTATGCTCAGCGGCATCGGTAGCAAGTACCTCACGGGTTTTCAGCACGTCTTTCGCCATGACTTCTAGCAACTGCTCCACTGAGTCGAACTTCTCCATGTCACGTACATGATCAACGAATTCAACCTGAACATCATGGCCGTACAAATCTGCTTCGCGGTCAAGGACGAAGGACTCTACGGAGCGCTGTTCATCGCCGAAAGTCGGATTGGTTCCCACAGAAATCGCTGCTGCATAGGCAATGCCTGGTTCCATGTTTCCACTCACCGGGGCTCCCGTTGGAATGATGGTTAACCAGCCGGCATACACGCCATCGGCAGGCAATGCGACTGTGTCATGGAAATACTGGTTCGCTGTCGGAAAACCTAACTCCTTGCCGCCACGACCGGCACCGCGCACCACCGGGCCGGAGACGGAAAAGTGCCTGCCTAACGCCCAGTTGGCGCGCGCGACATCACCCTGGGACAGGTAATCGCGCACCGTGGTGGACGAAATCCGTACACCTTCATCATCCAGCAAGTCAATAACTTCAACGGACATGCGGGATTGGCAAATGTTCATCAAAGAGTCAGCGGTACCAGCGGCGTTTTCACCAAAGGTGAAGTTCGCGCCCACCACAACATGCGCGGCGTGCAGCGTGTCCTCCAGCAGAAACTCCACATATTTTTCCGGAGAGATTCCAAAAAGTTCTTTGGTGAAGTCAATGACTAAGACTGCGTCAATGCCATAGATTTCCGCCAATGCGAAACGCTCAGACAAAGTGGTAATCCCCAGCGGTGCACGACGCGGCAGGAATACAGAAACCGGGTGCGGGTCAAAGGTGACCATGACGGCTTTTGCTCCCACGGAGCGGGCTTTAGAAACAGTTGCATTAATCAGTTTTTGATGTCCACGGTGTACACCGTCAAAGACACCAATGGTGACTGCACTGTTGTTTAAGTCCGCGGGGACTTCTGCTGTTCCGTACCAAATATCCACGCCTTACATGCTAGATCATTTGGCTGCAGATTAGACTATGGCCTCATGACTGACTCAGGACTTGTTGTTGTGGATAAACCGGCCGGCATGACTTCTCATGACGTTGTCGCCCGCATACGAAGGGAGTTTGGCACCCGCAAAGTCGGCCACGCCGGCACCCTAGATCCCATGGCCACGGGTGTTTTGATCCTGGGTATTGAACGCGGCACTAAGTTTTTGGCGCACATGGTTGCAGCCACCAAAGCCTATGACGCCACCATTCGTTTGGGTGCTTCCACCACCACCGATGACTTTGAGGGAGAAGTCATTAACCAGACCTCTGCTGAGCACATCACTGATGAGCAAGCTTTGGCAGAAATTAAGAAGTTAACCGGCGATATCATGCAAAAGCCAGCGAAGGTCAGCGCCATTAAAATTGACGGCAAACGCGCCTACCAGCGTGTACGTGACGGCGAGGAGGTTGATATCCCTGCCCGTCCGGTGACAGTTAGCCGCTTCGATGTCAATGCCAGCCGTACCGAACCACGCGAGTTTGATGTCACCGTTGAGTGTTCATCGGGTACCTATATTCGCTCGTTGGCTCGTGATTTAGGCGATAGCCTGGGTGTGGGTGGGCATCTCACCGCCCTGCGGCGCACGGCGGTTGGGCCATTTTTGCTTGCCGATGCCTCCCCGATCGACAACCTACAGCTCTCCCTCACTCTCGATGAGGCACTTGTGCGTTGCTACCCACGCCTCGATGTCACCGAAGAAGAAGCAGCCAAGCTTGCCATGGGCCAATGGTTAGAGCCACGTGGGCTCAAAGGAACTCACGCTGCCGTTGGACCGGATGGCCGCTCCGTTGCATTGATCAAAGAACAGGGCAGGCGTCTAGCAACCGTCTTCGTCGCGCATCCTTCGACTCTCTAGACCTCGAAGCTCTGAAATACTGGCCTTAGTAGGCCAGGCGCTCGTGGCCAATGCCTTCTTCTACGGTGGTGGCCACGAGGACATATCCGTCTTGGACCATCCAACGGCCGCAAATGAATGGCACTGGGGTTGGGCGCACCAAGAGATAAGAAATCAAAGTGCCATCTTCGCGGATATCAATCTCCGCCTGGTCAAAACCTAGCCAGCGATGAGTCATGGGGAACCACGCTTTATAGGTTGCTTCCTTTGCGCAAAACAGCAATCTATCTGCATAGGGAATGCCCGCTTCGCGGAGGCGATTGATCTGTGGAATCTCGCCTGAGCGCGCAATCATGGACAACACGCCTTCGGGCAAAGGTTCTGCCTTTTCAGCATCGAGCCCGAGCGACAAAACCTTCTTTGTCGGCGCTACCACGGCTGCTCTAAATCCAGTGGTGTGCGTCAATGAGCCGGTAAACCCTTCCGGCCACAGTGGCATCCCACGTTCCCCGCGCAAAATGGGGTCTGCGCCTATATAACCTAGTTCCCGAAGTGCTTCGTGGGCGCACCAACGAGCATCACCAAATTCTGCCTTGCGGACTTCCACTGAATGTGAAACAAGGGATTGCTCCAGGGGATGCAAATTCTGGAAGTTGACGAGGTCGAAGCCTTCGGTGCCGGTTTTTACGTAACAAAAGCGGGCGACATCGGGAAAGAGGGAGGGCTCTAGCATGATCACTTCTCCTCCCCCATCGTCATCACAGGGTATGGCCACAATTGTTTACCTTCATGCGCCATCCACTCACGCGGGTATCCAAGTGAAACCTCGATATGGTCTACCCCATCAATCTTATCTACAGAAGGCATGTGTAGGTGGCCATATATAACAGCTTGTGCGTTATATCGTGTCGGCCATTGGCGTGTATGCCTAGAACCGCACCACAAGCCAATTTCCGCCCAGCGCATTTTCAGCGTCGGTTCCTGTACCAAGGGCCAATGATTAATCAAGATTGTTGGCCCTGAAATACGCGACAAACGCTTGATGGAATAAGCCAGCCGGTCCCAGCACCACGCGCGCACATCCACGAACGGCGCAATGGCAATCTCATCTGTCATCATGATCTGGCGCTCAGCGGCGGCCATAATCGCCTGTTCCACCGTGGTTCCTGGCGCGCGGAAAGAATAGTCATACAGGGTAAACAATGGCGCGATCGTGACGCCGTTGAATACTGGAAAAGGGTCTTCCGGAGTATCCACGTCGATTTCGCGGCAGCCTTCAACCAATTGGTTGTACTTGTCGCGGCCTTGATAGCGGTCTGTGGAGCGCGAGAACAGCTCATGGTTGCCCGGCACCCAAATGACTTTGGCGAAACGAGAACGCAGCTTCTTGAGCACTTGCACCACTAAGTCAGTGCGTTCTGCAACGTCGCCTGCAACAATCAACCAGTCAGACGGGTGTTGCGGTTGGATGTCATCAATTCTGCCGTTATTGGCCTTGACCGCAGCATGCAGGTCGGAGACCGCCCACAGTGTCGTGTGCGATGCCTTTCCAGCCATGTATTTACCCCTAGTGCTCGGTCATGTTGTAACTACTGAGACTTTAGCAGTCGCTTGTTTCTCTAAGGTCTATCGCGCGCCGAGGCACGAGCGTTAGCCCACAACCGCCCAACGCATGGAATAGAAGCGGAAGACCACGGCAATGGTGCGCAGTCCGATAAAGGCTGCCAAACCACACCAGATTCCCGCCAATCCTAAGTCTAGGAAGTAGGCGATCAAGATGCCTGGCAAGAAGCCGACGATGACGGAGCCAACGGTAATCGTGCGCAAGAACGCCGCATCTCCCGCGCCAAGCAGGACTCCGTCGATGGCGAAGAGAACACCACCGGCAACAATCATCGCAATCATGATCCACCACGGAATCCGCATGGCTTCTAACACTGCTTCATCATTGGTGAAGATGCGCGGGATAAAAGCAGCGCCGAGCGCAAATACCGCTGCGAGTCCTCCAGAAAAGATCACCGAATAACCAATGATTTTTTGTCCGGCGCTGCGTGCCGTATCAACGGACTTCGCGCCCAAAGCCGCCCCGATAAGCGTTTGCGCAGCTATGGCAAGTGAATCCAGCACGAGCGTGAGGAAGTTCCAGATTTGCAACATAACTTGGTGCGCGGCCAAAGGAGACGTGCCAAAGCGCGCTGCGACTGCTGCAGCAGAAAGAAAAGCCACTTGCAGGCTGGCAGAGCGGATAATCAAGTCTCTACCCAGGACCAGTTGGCGTTTGATAACACTCGGGCGCAAACGCCACGAGCCTGTGTGTTGCTTTTTCAACTCCAGCAAAAAGAGCACTGCGATAATGCCCATGCCCAGCACGTTGGCCCAGGCGGAGCCGACCAATCCCCAAAAATGCACGAAGATGGGGACGGCGATGGCACCTGGAATCAATCCAGCTAGTGTGAAATACAGTGGCTTCTTAGTATCTTGAATACCACGCAACCAGCCGTTGCCGGCCATCTCCACCAAGGTTATGGGAATAGCAAGGGCCGCCACGTGCAACCAGGCGGCTGTGAGTTCTGCAGTCTCTGGATTGCCAGTCATCCACAGCGCTATCTGTCCGCCGAAAAGCCACATCACACAAGCCAGCGCGAAGCCGACTATCAGCGCGACGTACGTCGCTTGCACGCCTTCAGCGACTGCCTCGTCCTTCTTACCGGAACCGAACAACCGCGAAGAGCGCGCCGTGGTGCCATAAGACAAGAACGTCAGCTGGGTGGTCACCACAGACTGCACGGCCGCAGCGGCACCAAGTGCCGCAAGCTGTTCCGCCCCAAGGCGACCCACCACTGCCGTATCAAGCAGCAGATACAAAGGCATGGCTGCCAGCACACCGAGTGCTGGCAGCGCGAGGCCAAATACCTTCCGGGCAGAAACGTGCTCGGCGGAGTTGCTGTTAGAGCTTGTCAACGATATTCACTAGTTCCGCAATAATTTCTTCTGGCTCACCCTGCGTCGAATAACCAGCAGCAGGCACATGGCCGCCACCACCAAGACGCGCAGCGACCTGGGCGCAGTTCACGTCATTAGAGCGCAACGACACTGCCCAATACCCTGGCACCTGTTCCTTGAACACCACGCCCATATCGGTGCCGTCCAATGCGCGGACAAAGTCCACCATGGTCTCAACAGCAGAATCTGAATGGCCAGAAATCACATCATAACGACCATAAAGCACAGCCATGGTGTGGTTACCAGCAGGGACAATCTGGACATCGGCAAGCACCCTGCCCAGCATCTGCAAGTCCTCAGCGGTTGTGGAATCCAATAGATCCACGGAGATCTGCTTGGTGTCCAGCTCAAATTCCATGAGCTCCGAAGCCAAGGTATGCATTCGAGGTGAACCCCAGCGGAAACTGCCCGTATCCGTAACCAATCCGGCGTACATCGCATGCGCGATGTCATGGTTGATGGTCACGCCGAGCTCCTCCAGCACCGATTTCAATACCGTGGTCGTGGACTCACAACCTGCGACGACCAGGTTGATGTTGCCAAAGCCAGGATTCGAGGCGTGGTGGTCAATGCAGACCACGTTTCCGCGGCGAATCATCTTGGCCAAATCTGGCGCCAAGACCCCAGTGCGATCCAGTGAGCCGCAATCCACCGTGACATAAAGGTCATAACCTTGCGGCAAGGAGGTTGCAGTCTCCACGGTGTCCGTGCCAGGAATGGTGAAAAGATTCTCCGAAATAGGCCAATCTTGGCCAATCACGCAGCGCGTCTTTTTACCTAGCTGCTCCAGCGCAAGACGCAGCGTGGCCACCGAACCTAGCGCGTCAGCATCTGGGCGCAGGTGCGCCACGATGCACACGGAGTCAGCTTCCTGGAGTGCTCCCACCACTTGGGAAATTGAGGACTGTTGGGACATTGCCAGTTCTATTCCGCATCCGTCTTATAAGGATTCGCTTCGCCGGCTGGCTTCGCGTTCTCCTTGAGCTTTGCCAGTTCCTCATCACGTGCACGGGCACGTGCGAGCAGCTCTTCCATGTGGGCAGATGCTTCTGGAACCGCGTCAAACTCAAAAGACAGCGTTGGGGTGAAACGAACCTGCAACTGATCGCCCATGATCTTGCGCAGCTGGCCCTTGGCACGGTTGAGTGCCTCGGCAGCCTGATCCAGGTCTGGCTCCGAATCAATATCTACGCCGCGAACCGTGTAAAACACAGTCGCGTCATGCAGGTCGCCAGTCACGCGGGCGTCGGTAACTGTGACTAGTTCAAGCCTGCGGTCTTTAATTTCGCGTTCGATAGCGCTTGCCACAATAGTCTGAATGCGCTTTGCCATCCGGGCCGCGCGTGCATGGTCAGCCATGGTATTCGCCCTTTCTTCTACTTTTTAAAACTCTGAACAATCCTAGTTCATTTCCTAGGAATCGAAAACACTTGCTTAAGGGCTAAAGAAGCCGGGCACAAGGCCCGGCTTCTTCAACTTTTCCAGTAGTGAGCAGAGCTAACTACTCACAATTACTACCTGATTAGGTACGTGGTACTTCAACTTCCTCGTATGCCTGAATCAAGTCGCCTACCTGAATGTCTGGGTAGGCCAAGACCATACCGCACTCGTAGCCAGCATTGATTTCGTTTGCGTCGTCCTTCTCATGACGCAAGGAAACAATCTTGGAAGCGGAGACGATGACGTTGCCGTCGCGGACAATACGAACCTTGCCGTTGCGCTTGACCTTGCCCTCGGTGACCATACAACCTGCGATGGTACCGATAGCGGAGGACTTGAACAGGGCACGGATCTCTGCCACACCGGTGTCGCGCTCTTCGTAGATTGGCTTGAGCATGCCCTTGAGTGCCTGCTCAACTTCTTCGATAGCACGGTAGATGACGGTGTAGTAGCGAACGTCAACACCTTCGGCATTAGCCTCCTCGGTTGCCTTACCTTCAGCGCGAACGTTGAAGGCAATGATGACAGCGTCGGAAGCTGCAGCCAAGGAGACGTTGGTCTGGGTAACCGCACCAACGCCACGGTCGATGATGTTGAGCTGTACCTCGTCATCAATCTCAACCTCAAGCAGAGCGTCTTCCAGTGCTTCAACAGAACCGGCGTTGTCGCCCTTGAGGATGAGGTTAAGAGTCGAAGTCTCCTTCAATACTGCATCCAGATCCTCGAGGGAGACACGCTTGCGGGACTTAGCCTGCATTGCGGAACGCTTACGTGCATCTCGCTGAGCTGCGATCTGACGTGCAACACGGTCATCTTCAACAACGAGCAAGTTGTCGCCAGCGCCTGGAACACCGTTCAGACCATGCACCTGGACTGGACGGGAAGGTCCAGCCTCAGAGACGTCCTGACCGAATTCGTCGAGCATACGACGAACGCGACCAAACGCGTCACCGACAACGATGGAGTCACCGATACGCAAGGTACCGCGCTGAACAATAACCGTTGCCACTGGGCCACGACCGCGGTCCAGGTGAGCTTCAATGGAAACACCCTGTGCATGCATGTCTGGGTTAGCAGTCAGCTCCAGTGCCGCATCAGCGGTCAGAACAACAGCCTCGAGCAGGGCATCAATGTTGGTGCCCGCCTTAGCGGAGATGTCCACGAACATGGTGTCGCCACCGTATTCTTCAGGAACCAGACCGTACTCAGTGAGCTGGCCACGGATCTTGTCCGGAGCAGCCTCTGGCTTATCAATCTTGTTGACTGCAACCACAACTGGGATGTCCGCTGCCTTGGCGTGGTTAATTGCCTCAACAGTCTGTGGCATAACGCCGTCGTCTGCTGCGACAACCAAGATTGCCAAGTCGGTGGACTTTGCACCACGGGCACGCATTGCGGTAAACGCCTCGTGACCTGGGGTATCCAGGAAGGTTACGGTGCGCTCGCCACCATCGACATCGACCTGGGTCTGGTATGCACCAATGCCCTGGGTAATGCCGCCGGCCTCGCCAGCGCCTTCATTCGTCTTACGGATGGTGTCCAACAAACGAGTCTTACCGTGGTCAACGTGACCCATGACGGTGACAACAGGAGGACGCTTCGCGAGGTCTTCCTCTGAACCTTCATCATCACCGAACTGCAAGTCGAAGGACTCGAGCAGCTCACGGTCTTCGTCCTCTGGGGACACAACCTGAACGTCGTAATTGACCTCAGCACCGAGCAGCTGCAAGGTTTCTTCCGAAACAGATGCAGTAGCGGTCACCATTTCACCGAGGTTAAACAGTGCCTGTACCAATGCTGCTGGATCCGCACCGATCTTCTCGGCGAAGTCAGACAGGGATGCGCCACGACGCAGACGAATGGATTCGCCCTTGCCGTCTGGAAGGCGTACGCCACCAACTACGTTTGGTGCGCGTAGCTCTTCGTACTCATTCCTCTTCTGACGCTTCGACTTCTTACCACGACGTGGTGCGCCGCCTGGACGGCCGAATGCACCAGCGGTGCCACCGCGACGTCCGCCGCGGCCACCTGGACCACTGCGGAAACCGCCCGGAGCGTTGCCACCCTGGCCACCTTGACCGCCGCCGGCGCCTGGGCGCCCGCCACGGCCACGTCCTCCGCCAGCTGCTGCCTTTTGAGGCATTGCTGCTGGGTTTGGATGTGAAGGCATCATTGCTGGTGATGGACGACGTCCGCCACCCTGGCCACCAGACTGCGGCTTGCTATCGCGCTCGCGGTTATCTGGACGGCCGCCCTCGCGCTTGTTGCCACCCTGTGGCTTCTGGCGAGGACCCTTTGCTCCACCTGGGCGAGGTGCAGGACGATCGCCTGAACCGCCACCGGAAGAAAATGGGTTGTTCGCAACGCGGCGGGAGCCGCCTGGCTTAGGCATGGAGCGTGGGGTTGGCTTGTCGCCACCCTCAGCACCTGGCTTCGGAGAACCAGGCTTTGGTGCATTTGCCTTTTGTGCGCCCGGCTTCGGAGTACCAGGCTTTGGTGCGCCCGGCTTGCCTGCGTCGGTCTTTGGTGCTTCTTGCTTCGCAGCAGCAGGCTTTGGAGTGCCTGGCTTTGGAGCTGCCTGAGCGGCCGGCTTCGGAGCAGCCTTCTTAGCTGCTGCCGGTGCTGGCTTGGATTCAGGCTTAGCTGGAGCTGGTTTAGCAGCGCCAGGCTTTGGAGCACCTGGTTTTGCTGCGCCTGGCTTTGCAGGTGCAGACTTTGGTGCCGCTGGCTTCTTAGCCGAGTCACCCTTAGCTGGGGCCTCAGCATTGTCGCCGCCGACGCCCTGTGCTTCATAATGAGCACGCATCTTCTTCACCACAGGTGGTTCGATGGTGGATGATGCGGTCTTTACAAACTCACCCTGCTCCTTGAGCGAAGTGAGTAGTTCTTTACTGGTAATTCCGAGCTGTTTCGCCAGCTCATGAACGCGTAGCTTACCTGCCACTTGTCTCCTCTTGGTTTCCCTAGAGGCGACAAGGCGCCCCTAGGATCAGTTACTGACTTTCATCGCTGATGCTTCATCGTTGTGTGCTCATCAGTGTTCGGTCTTCCTTACAATCTCGAAGGTCTTAGATATGTACTCACGTACTTGACCTGTATCCACGGGTGCGGACAGCCGGAGAGCGCGAGCGAATGCTCGGCGTTTCTCCGCAAGCTCATATGCAGCTAAATCTGGTGTTATCCAGGCTCCCCTGCCGGGAAGCCGTCTGCCGGGGTCGGGGATGATACGTCCATCTGTATCAGCCACCACACGCAATAACTCCGTGTCCGGCAGGCGCTTTCGTGTTGCTATGCACGTCCGAAGTCGGGTCATACCCAACTCCTTCCTGCTGCACGTGGGCCGTTAACAATCCTACTTGATATGTCGGCAAATTTGAACTTGCGACATTTCACCAGTGTTATTCTGCGCGTTATTCGGCGCGGTCCGCATCCGAATGGATATCAATCTTCCAGCCGGTGAGACGAGCCGCAAGACGAGCATTCTGGCCTTCCTTACCAATTGCCAAAGACAACTGATAGTCCGGAACAATCACGCGAGCGAATTGTGCTTCTGGGTCAACGATTTCAACGTTGACAACCTTCGAAGGTGCCAAAGCGTTGCCAACGTACACGCTTGGATCTTCATTGAAGTCAATGATGTCAATCTTCTCGCCACCCAGTGCCTTCATCACGTTGGTGACTCGCTGACCACGAGGACCAATGCATGCACCCTTTGCGTTGAGACCCTTGACCTTGCCGGTCACGGCAATCTTGGAACGGTGTCCCGCTTCACGGGCAATAGCAACCATCTCTACTGCACCATCAAGGACCTCTGGCACCTCCAGCTCAAACAGACCACGTACCAACTCAGGGTGAGTACGGGAAAGTAGTACCTGAACTCGTGCACCTTCTTTTTGCACGCCCACAACGTAGGCGCGAACACGGGTGCCGTGGGTCAGACGCTCACCAGGAATCTGCTCGACTGGAAGCAAAACGCCGTCCTGGGTCTTGCCTTCCTTGATGTCAATCTCCGTGCCCAGCTGAACAATGACAATGCCACGCGAGTTAGCGTGTGCATCCTGCTGAACTACGCCAGAGACAACGGTTCCCTGAAGTTCTGCGTACGAATCATAGGCGCGGTCTGCTTCTACTTCACGCAGACGCTTGAAAATAGCATCACGTACAGCTGGTGCTGCAACGCGGCTGAAGTTGGTTGGGGTGTCGTCGAATTCGGTGACAACTTCGCCCTCGTCATCAACTTCGGTAATGATTACGGAAACTTCGCCAGTATCGGCATCAATATCTACGCGCGACTTGTGGTTTTCTTCGATGTTGCCGTCGCGGTATTCGGTGTACGCATACAGCAGGCCGCTTGCTACAGAAGTCAGCAAGTCCGTTACTGGGACACCACGCTCGGTCTCGATAGCGCGCAACGCGTCGATATCAATATTCACTTATTCATCCTTCAACGTTTCCAACATTTCTCAAGCTGGCACAACCAGCCCGAGTCTGCTTAGTCTTCGGCTTCCAATTCCTTGGCTGCTTCGAAGCTGAGCTCGACAATATCCTGTTCCACGACGGGAGCAGGTGCGAATTCAATTTCTACCACTGAACCCACAAGGTTTTCCAATCGCTGTACTTGTACCTTGGCTATATCTCGGGCACTTGTTACGACAATCACGTTTACTTCATCATCGCTTAAAGCACCGATACGGAATTCACCCTGCGAGGACTTGATCTTGCGCCCGCGGTTGCGGCGGAAGTGTCGAGGTTCGCTCAACGGCAAATCCACGCCTGGGGTGGAAATTTCTAGTGTGTAGCCGGCACCAAAGTTCAGCTCCCCCGCTTCTTCAGCCGCATCAAATGCGTCGCCGATGGTCCGCGACATTTCTTCCAAGACATCCGAGTTAGGGCGGACATCGCCGTCGAGTCGGATTGCTACCTGGGATTTCTTTCCCGCTTTGGTGGTCTTAATCTGTTCAACATCGAGTCCGCGCTCAGCGACGAGGGGCTCGAGGAAATTTTTCAAAGTTTGTTCACTTGGGAAAGCCATAGATATCAGCTTAACGTGGAGAGGGTAAGGTCTTCCACGTGAATCGCCGACTTACTCTTGTAGCCCTAGTAGCGTGTGTCCCCGTGATCTCTTCATGCGCAGTCGTGGACTTCTTTGGTCCGCGTCCGAATTCCGCGTTGGTGGAGCTTGCCCAGACCGCGCAAGCTGATGCGAATACCACCGATGACTCGGAGCTTGCTCAGCTTCGCCTGACGCAATCGGAAGAGCTTTTCGCGGAGATTAATCGTGTCTGCGGTTTAGAAGAAGATGGCATGGTTCCTGATAGTTGCGCTATCAGTGAAGAGGACCCAGCAGGTCCTTCAGCATCACCAGAAGATGCGGTTGCACAGCTCATCGAGCTTGCCGATGACGCCCCCGAGGACTCCCGTCCCCTGCTCATCAGCCAGGCCATCGCGCTTGCAGAAGGTCACGCACCGCTACCAGAAGAACCCCAAGAAGAAGTGCTGACGGAAGCAACGTCACTGCTAGAAAATGAGTACGCCACCATTTATGGCCTCGACGTCGCCGAAGCCCATGGCGCGAGTGTTGATACTGAGTCTCATGAGGCGCTCACGCTCGAGCTTTCCGAGCTTCTTGGTGATACCGCTCCGGTTGCGGATACTGCCTATGAGGCTGAGTGGCCGGATGATTCCGATGCTCAGGCCTTTGCCGATGAGCTGGTTCAAGCCAGCCGTGATCGCCTCTCAGCCGCTGCCACCACCACGGATGATCCGCAGTGGCGCAGCTGGCTCATTCACTCTGCTGCGAAGCTCTAACTACTTGCGGCCGAGGCGCTGCAACAGTTCGTCGACAATATCGTCGGACTTGACCTCGAGGGTCTCGCCGCCGCGGATGCGCAGCTCGATGATGCCATCCTTGAAGGAACGGCCGAGGATTGCACAGAACGGCATGCCGAGTAGTTCAGCATCCTTGAACTTCACGCCTGGGGATACCTTTGGGCGGTCATCGAAAAGAACTTCAACGCCGGCCTTGTCCAAAGCTTCAACCAGGGCATTGCCGGCCTTCGTTGCTTCTTCGTCCTTGTTCGCCACGGCAACGTGCACCTGGTAAGGCGCAACATCGAGTGGCCAGTTCAGACCCTTTTCATCATGGCGCTGCTCAGCCAGCACCGCCATCATGCGGGAAACACCAATGCCGTAAGAACCCATGGTTGGGATGGCACGCTTGCCATTCTCATCCAAAATCCGGACATCAAAAGCCTCAGTGTACTTGCGGCCCAGCTGGAAAATATGGCCCAGCTCAATGCCGCGCTTGAGGGTCAACGTGCCCTGACCTTCTGGCGCCGGATCGCCTTCGTGGATTTCAGATGCCTCCACGAACTGCTCAACCTGGAAGTCACGTCCAGCAACCAAGCCCACCACGTGGCGGTTCTTAGCATCTGCACCAGTGATCCAGGAAGAACCGGAAACCACGCGTGGGTCTGCGTACACCTTCACTCCGTTGGCGTTGAGGCCACGCGGACCGACATAGCCCTTGACCAAGAATGGGTTTTCCTTGAAGTCTTCTTCAGTGGCCAGCTCAAAAGTTGCTGGCTCCAGTGCTGCTTCCAAGCGCTTTGGAGCCAGTGCGCGGCCTCCTGGAATCAAAACACCTGCCAATTCTGGTTCTTCACCTGGCTGCGTGATCTTGACCATCATGCACTTGAGGGTGTCATTGGCTTCGACCTGACGGCCATCAATGGTGATTCCCTCAGCACGTGCCCATGCCACCAAGGTGTCAATGGTCTCTGAATCTGGGGTCTCATGATCCTGCGCGGCTGGCAGGTTGGTGAAGTCAATCTCTTCTGGAACTGGGGTGACAACAGCTTCAACGTTTGCTGCGTAGTCACCTTCGGTGGCGCGAACAAAGGTGTCCTCGCCCGCTGCGGAAACTGCGAGGAATTCCTCGGAGGCGGAGCCGCCCATGGCGCCGGAGGTCGCCTTGCAGATCGCGTACTCGATTCCGAGGCGGTCGAAGATGTTCTGGTACGCCTTGCGGTGGCGAGCATAAGACTCATCCAAGCCCTCATCGGACATGTCGAAGGAATAAGAGTCCTTCATGATGAACTCACGGCCACGCAGAATACCCGCGCGTGGACGTTCTTCATCACGGTACTTGGTCTGAATCTGGTACAGGGTGACTGGGAAGTCCTTGTACGAGGAGTACAGGTCCTTGACCGTCTGCGCGAACATTTCCTCATGGGTCGGGCCGAGCAGCATGTCCGCGCCCTTGCGGTCTTTGAGACGGAACAAGTTATCGCCGTACTCAGTCCACCGCTCAGTGGTCTCGTAAGGCTCACGTGGCAGCAATGCTGGGAACAGCAGTTCCTGTCCACCAATCGCGTTCATTTCCTCACGGACAACGTCTTCAATCTTGCGTAGTGTTCGCAGGCCCAAAGGCAGCCAAGAATAAATACCAGGTGCGGCGCGGCGCAGGTAACCGGCGCGGACAAGAAGCTTGTGGCTTGGGACTTCAGCCCCTGCGGGATCCTCACGCAGAGTTCGCAAAAACAGCTCAGAAAGACGAGTAATCATGATCCCAAAATACACGGCTAGTCTGTATACATGCTCATTATCCTCCCTCCTAGTGAAACAAAGGCCTTCGGCGGAGATGGCGCTCCCTTAGATTTCGAGTCGCTTTCTTTCCCGTCGCTCAACCCAAACCGCAAAGAAATAGTCGATGTGCTGCAACAATATGATGTTGATGAAGCGATGAAGGTTTTGAAGATTTCGGAAGCACTGCGCGCCGAAGCGGAGGAAAACACTAAGTTAACAACCGGACCAACCATGCCAGCGCTCTATCGCTACACCGGCGTTTTATACGACGCTTTGGATGCGAAGACTCTTTCGGACAAGGCGTGGGATCAGCTCGCAATTGGCTCAGCGCTTTTCGGTGTTGTTCGTGCCCGAGACATGATTCCCTTCTACCGGTTGTCAGGGGGCACAAAGCTTCACGATGCCACCATGAAGTCACGCTGGGGAAAATCCATCACTGAAGCTCTCAACGCTGAAGATGACTTCATCATCGATCTGCGCTCAGGCACCTACCAAACACTGGGCAAGGTCAAAGACGCCGTAACCGTGCGCGTGGAGAACTCTGAAGGGAAAGTCATCTCCCACTTCAACAAGTTCTACAAAGGCCAGCTAGCCCGCGAAATTGCTGGCAAAGGAATCTCGTCCATCGATGATATTTTGGCCACACCAGGTTTTCACTTCAAAGAGGTCAATGGCAACCAGATCACGATGGTGGTCTAGTCCAGTGCGGCACGTCCCTTATCGCGCAGGTCCCACGGGGAAATTGTGTTGAGATAAATGTGCGTACCGCCCTCAAACCCCCCAAAAGTTGAGACTCGCAGCTTCAGGTTGATCCGCCAGGGCATTGCGCACTCCACCTCGGTCGGCTGATGGTGCCACTCTTCGTTGCACGGCACATCAGCACCAATCGCCCGGTGCGCCATGTGCAGCAGGTTACTGACCCCGCGGATTTGTTCAGGCGTGTGCTCCCACGGGCGCCCCTGATTCTTCGAATACACCTCAAGGGTGGGATAGCGGTGCCCGAATCCTGCGAACAGCACAGCATGCTCGTTTTCTGCGATAACAAGGTCCTCACGGCGTGCTACATCCAGGCCCTTTTCATTGAAGATGCTGGGGTTGTCCAACACCAGCTTTTCCAGGTTTCGCAGAGTCCTGCCGCGGTCATCGATAGCCACCAACTGCTTATGGAGATGGCCAAAGGACGCACCGGCTGGTTTGAGCCAGTTCTGAAAAGCCACCACATAAGTCGCGTACGTATTCTTCGCGTACAAATCTTCCATCGCATCCACGGTGAATGCGATAAAGCGCGCATGCTCATCTGCGTTCAAGGTGCCAGCCGATGCCAACTGCGAAGAATCTTTCGCCCCCTCGACAAAGTGCCGGCGCGCCACAATCACATCATGTCCGCCGGAAAGGAACCCGCGGGCGTGAGCTTTCAGTTCCTCACCGTCAAACACCGTCAAACCGTTTCTTAGTCTTGGCCTCCACCACAGATTGCACATGCTCATAGCGGGTAGCCATGTACCGGTTAATCAGCTCTTCGTCTACCTCCAAGCCATAGTTCGCATTCCAATAATCAAAGGTGACGATTTCAAAGAGGTTCGGGATCCGCCGAAATTCTGGGATGGTTGCGTCTAATTCATCGGCAAGCACATTGCGCAACACCGTGGCATCGGCAAGCATGCGAGCTTTCTCCGGCGGCGTCTCAAGCTTTCGCTCCCAACAAAAAGCACAAGCATGCTCGCCTGGCTCAATAGGATTCTTCTCCACCTGCGGCCCTTGCAATGTCCTGTCACCACGTCCGGGCACCGTCCACACTTCTGTGCCCGAAAAGGGATTGATCTGCTTGATGGTGCCATCGGCCATCTGTGTAAGCGGGGAGAATCCCTGGGTCATGGCATTTAATGTTAAATCCCTTGCCCCGGCGCTCAGGTAGTGACCTAAACTAATGGGCATGGAGCACGAGTATTTTGAAGTTGATGTTTTTGCCACCACCGCCTTTTCTGGCAACCCATTGGCGGTGATTGCCAACGCTGGGGAGCTTGATTCCGAACAGATGCAGGCTATAGCCCGCTGGATCAACTTCTCAGAAACCTCGTTTCTTCTCCCACCCACGGAGTCCTCCGCGGACTACCGCGTGCGCATCTTCACGCCTTTTGAAGAGCTTCCTTTTGCTGGCCACCCCACCTTGGGCAGCGCCCGCGCCTGGCGCTCGTTGGGCATTGAACCGCACAAGCACGGCCGTATTGTCCAAGAATGCGCCATTGGACTTGTCACCATTCAGGAAGAAACCATCCGAAATGATGCCGGCAAGAAGCAAAAGATTTACTCCTTCGCCACCCCGGACCTGCTCAAGTCTGGCCCGCTGACACACGCTGAGATCTCCAGTGCCTGCGAAGCCTTGAACATCGAGCCTTCTGATGTCGTTGACCATGCCTGGGGCGATAACGGCCCCGGCTGGAAGATTCTGCAACTTGCCAATGCCGATGCAGTCAAAGCAATCAAACCTCAAGCCAGCCACAACGAGAAAGTTGGCGTTGTTGGTGCCTACGAGGGCGAAGGTCCTGAATACGAAGTACGCGCTTTCATGTTCGGTCTAGAAGACCCAGTGACCGGCTCTTTGAACGGCTCTGTCGCACAATTTATGCGCGAGCGAAACCACGTGCCTGATTCCTACACCGCCACCCAAGGCTCGCAGATGGGCCGCGCGGGTGTTGTCCACGTCTTTGATGATGGCAAAGACATCTGGATTGGTGGCAGCGTCCACATTCGGGTGTCAGGCACTCTAAGCAGTGGAAAGTCTCTATGAAACTCCAACACTCCTATGCCGAAGCACTCCCCGACATGGTTCGGGCAGCAACCGGTGAGGAACAGCCCGATCCACAACTCCTTATTCTCAACGAACCGCTCGCCGCGGAACTCGGCCTCGATGTCGACTTCCTCAAGTCCGCAGATGGGTTAAAGTTCCTCCTCGGCCAATCTGGTGAAGGCCATGCCATGGCCTATTCCGGCCACCAGTTCGGCCAGCTCTCCCCTGTCTTGGGCGATGGCCGCGCCATACTGCTGGGCGAAATCGCAGGCCAAGATCTGCATGCCAAAGGCACTGGAAAAACTCCATTCTCACGCCCCGGCTCTGACGGTCGCGGTGCGCTGGGGCCAATGCTGCGCGAATACCTCATGTCTGAAGCAATGCAGGCTCTGGGAGTCCCCACTACGCGTGGGCTGGCAGTCATCAGTACCGGCCGCAAGATCCAGCGCGACCGCGTGGTACCAGGCGCAGTCATGGTGCGCACTGCTGCTAGCCATATTCGCGTTGGCACGATGCAATATGCGGCGATGACGGACCAGATTAAAGACGTCGCTGACTTTGCTATCGCCCGGCATTATCCGGGTGAGGACTACCAGGGGCTTTTCCGCAAGGTCATGCACGCGCAGGCAGCAACGGTGGCCAAATGGCAGCGTCTGGGCTTTATCCACGGCGTGATGAATACCGATAACACCACGTTGTCGGGAGAAACCATTGACTACGGGCCGTGTGCTTTTATGGAACAGTTCGATGTGAATACATACTTTTCTTCCATCGACACGCAAGGCCGCTACCGCTATGGCAACCAGCCCAGCATCCTGGGTTGGAACTTGGCACGGCTGGCGGAAACGCTTTTGCCGCTTTTCGATGAAGATCCGAACCACGCCATCGACATCGCCAACTCCACCATGGCGGAATTCACCGACATCATGAATGGTGCACTCGAGACAGAAGACGTCCAGGAAGTCACAGGCGATATCACGGAAGAAAACCACAAGAGAGACCCAAACTCCCCTGTGACCATTCCGCGTAATATTCCGGTTGACCGCGCTCTAAAGCAGGCAACTGACGGCGATCTTTCTTATTACTTCGAGCTGCTTGAGGCAGTAAAAAAGCCCTCCGAACATCACCCGGTTTTGTCTCTCCCGGGTGATCTCGAAGGGTTTATTACGTTCTGCGGAACTTAAAGCTCAGGAGCATTATCCAGCTGCAGAGTCTTCTGGGTGATCTCCCAGATCTCATCAAATAGCTTAGGGTTCTTGCCCAGCTTCTCACCGTATGAAGGAATCATTTCATACAGCTTCTCGGACCAGCCGATCATGTGCTCACCGAAGCAACGCTCCAGCAGCTCCAGCATGACAGCTGGGGCGATGGAAGCACCTGGGGATGCACCAAGCAGACCCGCGATGTTGCCCTCTGGGTTGTTGATCAAGGTGGTACCGAATTCCAGGGAACCGAAACGAGGCGCACCCGCTGGCTTGATAACCTGCACGCGCTGGCCTGCAACAACGGTCTCCCAGTCATCACCATCAGCGGAAGGAACGTACTCACGTAGAGTTTCAACACGGTCATCGAAGTCCTTGAGAACTTCCTGAACCAGGTACTTGGTCAGACCGAACTCCTGCGCAGCAACACCCAGGTAGGAAGTGATGTTGTTCAGGCGGATGGACTTAAACAAGTCCAGGTAAGAACCGGATTTGAGGAACTTAGGGCTCCAGCCACCGTATGGGCCAAACAGAAGGCCCTTCTCACCATCGATAACGCGGGTATCCAGGTGAGGAACAGACATTGGTGGCGCGCCAACAGCAGCCTTGCCGTAGACCTTTGCATTGTGTGCTTCCACCAGCTCAGGGTTGGTGGAGCGCAGCCACATGCCGGACACTGGGAAGCCCGCGTAACCAGCAACCTCGCGTACGCCTGCCTTGCGGAGCAAGTCAAGAGCGTTGCCGCCAGCACCAACGAATACGAAGTTAGCCTTGACAACCTGGGTATCACCAGTGTGCAGGTTCTTCGTGTACACCTTCCAGCCAGCGCCATCACGCTTAATGCTGGTGACTTCGTTGCCGTAGCGGATCTCAGTACCAGCAGCCTTAGCTGCAGTGAGGAACTGCTTGGTCAACGCACCGAAGTTAACGTCGGTACCAACGTTGGTCCAGGAGATAGCGACCTTGCTGTCTTCTGGACGGTCCTTCGCCATCAAAGGCAGGTGCTTAGCGAATTCATCACGATCATCGCTAAATTCCATGTCTGGGAAGAGGTGGTTTTCCTTCAGGAGGTCATAGCGACGCTTCAGGTAATCAACCTGGATTTCACCCTGTGCGAAGGAAACATGCGGAACTGGGTTGATGAACTCGCGTGGTTCAACCAGAATGCCGTTGTTGACCTGGTGGGTCCAGAACTGGCGTGCCACCTGGAACTTTTCATTGACGCCCATTGCCTTGGAGACGTCAATCTTGCCGCCCTTTTCTGGCGTGTAGTTCAGCTCGCACAGTGCGGAGTGACCAGTACCAGCGTTGTTCCAAGGGGAAGATGATTCCAGAGCAGGTCCGTCAAGACGCTCAAAAATCATTTGCGTCCAACTTGGTTCGAGCTCCCTGAGCATTGCACCCAGGGTTGCGCTCATGACACCGGCACCAACAAGTGCGACGTCTACGGTATCAACTGCTTGGCCTGCATTCTTTGCGGGGGACACCAGACATTACCTCTTCGTAATCGAATAAAAAGTGATTAATTATTTAGTCGCGCACACATTACGCATCGCTTCCAACCATACGCCTTAGGTTGCCGATTAGTAGATTTAGCCTGGGAGTTACCGCAAATTCGCACCCCTTTATTTACATTCTTAACTTCAGCAACTTTCGTACTATTCCGTTATATTTAAATGCATGAATCAACTGCGCGAGTGGCACCCCGATTTTTTGGGTGAGGATTATCAAGCTCTTACTTTGCCTTTAGGAAAAGACCCGGACGGCGCTGGCCAAATTCAAGCCACCTTAGTTCGCTATAAACCAGAAGACGCAAATACCGAAGGCCGCCCGGCACTCCTGTGGGTACATGGCATGACGGACTACTTCTTTCAATCTCACGTTGCGGAATACTTCCACAACCAGGGCTATGCCTTTTATGCCATCGACTTGCGCAAATGCGGCCGTGCCCGGCAAGACGGTGAACCTTGGCATTACGTGACCGACTTGGAGTACTACTTCACGGACCTTGATGCCGCATTAGAGACGATCACCGAACATCACCCAAGCATGACTCCAATTGCACACTCCACTGCCGGCATTATCGTGCCGATGTGGCTTAATCAGCTAAATAGTGACAAGGTTCCTGCACTAATCCTTGACAGCCCCTGGCTCGACTTGATGGGTTTTAGCCAGCGCCAGCTGCGAGTGATTCGCCCAATAATCAATGTCGCTGGCAAGCTTCTCCCCCGCGTCAAATTTCCAGGCGGCGGGCTCGCAGCCTTCGGCGAATCTATCCACGCCGATTTCTATGGCGAGTGGAATTACGACTTGGCCATCAAGCCGCTTGGGGGGCACCGGAAATATTTGGGCTGGCTACGCGCTGTACTCAACAGCCAGCATCTCATCCACACCGACCAAATTGATGTGGGAGTACCAACGCTAGTGCTCACGTCTGGCCGCTCGCACTTGGGAAGGCCCTATTCGCCTGCGACCGACACGGCCGATGCCGTGATTGACGTGCAGCAGACTCAGCGCTGGGCTCCCCATCTTGGAAAAGATGTTGAGATACACACTATTCTGGGAGCTAGGCACGACGTATTTCTTTCCCTCAAACCAGCACGCGACGAAGCGTTTGCTGTCACCAGCGCCTATCTCGCGCAGCACGTAAAGAAATAAACGTTAGTTAATCGAAAGCATATTTAAAGGAACATAATGACACACTATGACTTGATCATCATCGGCGCCGGTTCCGGCAACTCCATCCCCACCCCGGAGCACGACGATATCTCGATCGCGATTATTGAGAAGGACAAATTCGGCGGCACCTGCATGAACGTTGGCTGCATCCCCACCAAGATGTACGTCTACGCGGCCGATGTAGCTCACCAGACCAGCCACTCACAGAAGTTGGGTATCACCGGTGAGGTCACCAATGTGGACTGGGATTCCATTGTTGACCGCGTGTTTACCAACCGCATTGACAAAATCGCCGAAGGTGGCGAGGCTTACCGCCGCGGCGACGAGACCCCAAACATTACGGTCTATGACCAGCATGCTGAGTTCATTGGCCCAAAGACCATTAAGACTGGCGACGATGTCATCACCGGCGACGAAATCGTCATCGCTACTGGCTCCCGCCCACAGATCCCTTCCGCTATTGCAAACTCCGGCGCGACTTACCACACCAATGAGACCATTATGCGCCTGCCACAGCAGCCAAAGAGCTTGGCCATCATCGGGGGCGGCTTCATCGCTATGGAGTTTGCACACGTCTTTGAGGGCCTTGGGACCGATGTCACCATCATCAACCGCTCTGAGACGCTACTGCGTTGGCTGGACAAGGATCTCTCTTCCCGCTTCAACACCCAAGCCCGTGATCGCTACAACGTGATCACCAACGTCAACGTTCAAGATGTAGAGAACACCGCCAATGGTGGCGTCAAGATCTCTTTGGACAACGACAGTGTTCTCGAAGCCGATGCATTGCTGGTTGCTACCGGACGCATCCCTAACGGCGACCAGATGAACCTAGAGTCTGCCGGCATTGAAATGCACGAGGACGGCCGCATCAAGGTTGATGACTTTGGCCGCACCACCGCTGAGGGCGTTTGGGCACTTGGCGATGTCTCCTCGCCGTACATGCTCAAGCACGTAGCGAATGCAGAGACCAAGGCTGTGCGCCAAAACATGCTCCATCCAGATGACATGGTGCCAATGCCACACGACCACGTCCCTTCCGCAATCTTTACCCACCCACAGATTGCGACAGTCGGGCTCACAGAAGAAGAAGCACGTGCACAAAACCTCGACATCACCGTCAAGGTTCAAAACTACGGCGATGTTGCTTATGGCTGGGCGATGGAAGACCACGACGGCATTTGCAAGCTGATTGCAGACAAGAAGTCCGGAAAGCTCCTTGGCGCACACTTTTACGGCCCACAGGCTTCCACACTCATCCAGCAGATGATTACCGTCATGGCATTTGATTTGGATGTTCGAGACTTCGCCCAGAAGCAATACTGGATTCACCCTGCATTGCCTGAGGTTACGGAGAATGCTCTGTTGGGTTTGGAATTCGATTCCGAGTAACTATTTCCCCAGCGGGACTCAATTCTAGCATTACGTGATAACAATCACATCACCCCCACGGGGGCGTAATAGGATTGAGACAAAATTGCAACAACCTTAACTTTTACTGATATCCGTTCAGGATTTAATAACCAGAACGGGGCTAGATTTATAGGCAGTTGAATCGAAATAGGACTGTCAGCGTGCGAAAAGTCCATTTTTTGGTTAGAGTTCCTTTGTGACACCGGCTTAAGCCGTAAACCGGCGACCGCGTGTTTCTGGAAATACCCTGAATTTCCAATAACACATAGGTTTCCACTTGGGAGCCTTGCCAGTACGACATTTAAGGACACTTCACATGCGTATCCGCAATGCAGCCATCGCCGGCGCAACCGCAATCGCAGTCGCTTTCGGCGGCACCACCATCGCAACCGCAGCTGAAGCTCCAGCTGACCAGGACTCTGCAACCTCCGCTGAGGGCTCCGCAGAGGGCCTTTCCTC
>OMJG01000307.1_pt1 | contig 37590 bp, 41 predicted proteins | sample 1646431 | NCBI WGS metagenome assembly OMJG01 (sample SAMN03771674, study PRJEB25209) | food metagenome | isolation source: Cotija cheese | place: Mexico:Jalisco,Michoacan | collected 2011-12-12
GTGTTCGTGCTCGGTGAAAAAATAAGCCGGGGTACCGATTTATCGGTAACGGCGGGAAAAACGGCTAAGGTTTCGGCTATGCCCGAGTATCCCTGAAAAGTGCCACAGTGACGATACGTCTAGGGAAACCTAGGCGGTGGAACGCGGTAAACCCCTCGAGCGGGCAACCCAAACTTTTGGTAGGGGCGCTTCACATATGGAATTGAACGAAATGTGGGGGGAGAGGAAACTCTCGAGATAGATGATTACTGCCAGCTGATCGTTTGCCTGAAACGGTTGGGTGGTACAAAACATGGCTTACAGGGATTTACACCATGTCAGGTGGGTGGGAGCTTGCTCCCACCTTTTTTTATAGCGATAATTGGGATAAACACCCATTTGATTAGAAAATATAAGGAGGACGTCATGAAGACTTTTCATTTATATGCAGCGACAGCTAGTGGGATTGAGGCAATCGCTGGGCGTGAACTGCGTGATTTAGGCTACGAAACTCAGGTTGAAAATGGCCGTGTCCGGTTTGATGGGACGATTAAGGACATTTTGCGGGCCAACTTGTGGCTCCGGACAGCTGATCGGGTGCGGATCATTGTGGCTGAGTTTGATGCGGTCACTTTTGACGAATTGTTTGAAGCCACTAAGGCAGTTGCCTGGGATGAATTGCTTCCCATGGATGCCGCTTTTCCGGTAGAAGGTCGCTCCAAGAAGTCACAGTTACACAGTGTCCCTGACGCTCAAGCAATCGTTAAGAAAGCCGTTGCGACGAAATTAGCAGCCGTCTACCATCGCCGTACCCGAATGCCAGAAACGGGCGCACTGTATCCACTAGAAGTGATGATTGACAAGGATCATGTCATGTTGACGTTAGACACGACGGGGTCTAGTTTATTCAAACGGGGCTACCGTGTGGGTAAAGGGGGCGCGCCGTTGAAGGAAAACATGGCCGCAGCGTTGATCGCTTTAACCAGTTGGCATAAAGATATGCCGTTTTGGGACCCAGTTTGTGGCTCTGGGACGATCCCGATTGAGGCAGCGCTAATTGGCCGTAATTTAGCCCCAGGATTCAATCGAGATTTCACATGTGAAAAGTGGGACTGGGTACCGCAAGAACTCAGTGATGAGGTCCGGGATGAAGCGGATGCACTGGCAGACTATGACACGCCCTTACAAATTTTCGGTAGTGATATCGACGAGAAGATGGTGGCGATTGCGAAGCGAAACGCGCAAGAGGCCGGCTTGTCACAAGATGTTACTTTCAGTCAGTTGGCGGTCCAAGACTTTAAGACTGAACTGAAACACGGGGTGATTGTCGCTAACCCACCATATGGGGAACGGTTGAGTGATCAAGCCAGTGTTCGTGAACTGTACAAACAAATGGGGCAAGTCTTTAAGCCACTAACCGATTGGTCTAAATACATCTTGACGGCTGATTTGGAATTTGAACATTTCTATGGGCAGAAAGCGACCAAGACCCGGAAGCTCTATAACGGGGCTTTGCGGACGGACTACTTCCAATTCTGGGCACAACGGCAACCGCGACACAATCGGTAAGACCAATGATTGAAGCGGATTGTATTTTTTGCCAAAAAACAGCGGTCGTGTTGGAAAATGACTTGGCTAAGGCCTTTTGGGACATTCACCCGGTTCGCAAAGGCCATTTATTAGTAGTGCCCAAACAGCACTATGCAACGTACTTTGATGTACCACCGGTCACACGGCAGGCGATGGATGCGTTGGTTTTTGCGGCTAAGGATCTACTAGATACGCGTTATGCTCCGGCGGGGTACAATATCGGGATTAATAGTGGTGCGGCGGCCGGCCAGACCGTCATGCATGCCCATATTCATGTCATTCCACGGTATACTGGAGACGTGCGTGATCCACGTGGTGGCATTCGCAAGATGCTACCGCACGCAATTCGAAAGCGTATGTCATAAAAATTAACATTCGATTTAAAAGGGACAAGATGGCGATTATATCGCTATTTTGTCCCTTTTTTGTGGTTGCTTAATGGCCCAAACAACTCGAAAATGAAAATTTACTGATGACTTTTTTTGAAAATGATGTTAGAATTTCTAACATCAAGGGCAGAGAGGGCGTTGATGATGAATTTAGCAAACACGGCATTTGTTTTAATCGCAAGTATTCTAGTCTTATTTATGACACCTGGACTAGCATTTTTCTATGGTGGCTTAGTTTCTGAAAAAAATGTCGTGAATACGATGTTGTCCGTTTTTATCATGACGGGACTAGCCATTTTGTTATGGGTAGCCGTGGGATATTCACTGGCCTTTTCTGGTGATATTGGTGGCGTAGTTGGTAATTTGCATCAGGCTTTGATGAATGGCGTTAACTTAACGAGCCTGACGGTCAATCATATACCATTGGGCGCCTATGCCTTATTTCAAATGATGTTTGCGGTTATTACACCAGCGTTGTTTGTGGGAGCGGTAGTTGGCCGCATTCGGTTTAAATTCTTATTGTGTTTTTTAATCGCCTGGTCTCTTTGTGTGTACTATCCAATGGTCCACTTAGTGTGGAGCCCAGATGGCTGGTTAGCCAAATTAGGTGTTTTGGACTTTGCTGGTGGAACCGTCGTACACATTAATGCTGGGGTGACGGCGTTGGTCTTGTCAGCATGGCTAGGGCCGCGGCTAACGAAGCCTACTACGGCACGTCATTATAATTTACCATGGGTGTTATTAGGAACAGCCATTTTATGGATTGGGTGGTACGGATTCAATGCTGGTAGTGCGTTAGCGGTTAACGGTGTGGCGCTACAAGCGGCTTTAACGAGTACGGTCGCCACGGCTACAGCTATGATCGTGTGGATGCTGCTAGACATGTGGACGACCGGAAAGCCAACCTTAGTGGGTGTCTGTACGGGGACGTTATGTGGCTTGGTCGGCATTACCCCGGCTGCTGGATACGTGACGATTTTGGGTTCGGTGGCAATTGGGGCTCTGGCAACGTTAGCCAGTTTTGGGTTTGTAACCTATTTGAAGCCCCGACTGGGGGTGGACGATGCGCTCGATGCCTTTGGTTGTCATGGCATTAGTGGTATTGTGGGTAGCTTGTTAACGGGTGTCTTTGCGACAAAAACAGTTAATCAAACGATTGCTATGAATGGTCTGGCTTATGGCGGTGGTTGGCATTTACTGGGTATCCAAACGTTGGCGACGATCGTGACAATTGTCATTGTCGCAGTGATGGGTAGTCTCTTGATAGGTCTATTGCGGTGGTTCATACCAATGCGGGTGGATGCGCAAGAAGAACAACTCGGACTTGACCAAGGGGAACATGGGGAACGGGCCGATTACACGGTTGGCCTCAGTGAACGCTTAACCACAGAGTTTCAATCGGACCAAGAACGGTTTGCAGGTGAATTCAAAGGACAACTTCAACGGTTGCAAGGGCATAGTAGTAATCGGCATCATGAAAAGAATCATTAAAGTTAGTGACTTTATTAAGCTTAGTCGTGATGATTGCTGAAATCGGGAGAACCTGCTAAGCTAGAGATGTGGTTAGGGGCCACAAATTTTGCATATCTAGTTTGGGGGGAACGAAGATGACAGGAGAAAAAATTGCGGTTATTATTTTCGCAGTATTAGCAGTCGGGTTGCTAAGTCTCGTACTCATGTTCATGAAGTCGGCGCTGTGGGCGGTTGGATTTCCAATTGCTTTTGCCGGCTTGGGATTACTTTGCTACGGGATTGAACATCACCTGGAACGCAACCGCTCAGACAATCACGATTTGAAAACAGACTAAAATAAAGGAGGCCAGTGAGCCTCCTTTTTTCGTACATTTGATGGGGTTAAGCTTGCATGATGGTACGAGAAAGTAAAACAACCAATTCATCAGTGTGTTCTTGAAAGCCTAGGTTACGGAAACTGTCGATAACGGCACTGAGTTGCCCACGGACAGTTTTTAAGCGTAGGCATACGGTATTCTTTGGAGCTGGCGTGTTTTGTAGCGTGACTTTACAAGCTGTAGTCGAACTTGCTAGAATTAAGCCAGCTCGAAATGACAAAGGGGACGGTAGAATGGCAACACGAACGCAGCCAGTTGAATTGGTAACAATGGTGATGGTGACAGATCCCGAGACACAACGTGTTTTGGTGGAAGACAAGGTTAATGTGCCTTGGAAAGCCGGACATAGCTTTCCGGGTGGTCATGTGGAAGTTGGTGAACCCTGTGCAACGGCCGCGATTCGCGAGGTTTTTGAAGAAACGGGTCTTCGATTATCTGGCGTGACTTTTTGCGGTACCTGCGAATGGTTTGACGATGACCGCCAGCACCGTAAGTTGGGCTTGCTGTATCGGGCCTCAAACTTTACGGGAACCCTAAAGGCCAGTGCGGAGGGTCAGTTAAGTTGGCTACCAATCACGGCCTTAACACGAGAAAACAGTGCCGCTAGTCTACCGGAATTCTTACAGGTGTTTACTGGCACGGCATCAACGCTGGTTAGTGATTCGTGGAATGGTAATTTACGAATTGACGATTAAAAAGTGCTGACAATCGGTGGACTGCATAAAGATATTTTTGTGGTAAGCGATTACATTTTCAAGTAAAATAGAAGTGTCAAGTAGATAGATAAAGGGAGCGATCATGATGAAATCAACTGTTCAGACGCAACGCTGGTACGGTTACTTCTTTATCGGGTTAAGTGTCGTCGCCTTAATACTAACGGGCTTAGTGAACATGCCGCTGATTGATCGGGCACTGTTGCCGACGACAGCCTTAACACTTCTGGTCTATGGTTTGACTTATCAACCGCGGATACGTCGTGGCTGGTGGCGACTCTTGCTGTGGGTAAGCGTGGGTGTAGGTGTGATTGATCTGGGATTAACCATTACGGTAGCACCAGTTTTACTGACAGCGTTTCTGAGTTTCTGCTTACCATTTGCGTTTTTAAGTGTCCTGCTGGGCTTCTTAAAACGCCGGATTCAGACGACGTAAAAGCGATATTAAAAAATGCGTTTGGGACTTAACGGTCCTGAACGCATTTTTTAGAGTTTAAGCAAAGAGGGTAACCAAAATGTCCCAAGTCATATGGGTAACGATACCTGGCCATAATGAGTGACTGCGGGCGTATAACCAGCCGAATAGGAGACCCAGCGCAAAAACAGAGATCAGGTTGCCTATCCAACTGGTCAGGCTCATTGCTGGTACGGTTGTCAGGTAACGGGGGATGTGTAGGCTGGCGAAAGCGATAGCTTGCAAAACGTTGGCCGTCGTCAAACTGGTTTTCTTTAGTAGGACGTTTAAAAAGTAACCACGGAAAACAAATTCTTCAGTGATCCCAACCACGAGGAAATAGCGTCCCCAGTATTCAGGAATAAAACCGTGAGCAATCCGCAAGCCGTGATGTGCTAACCAAAACTGGAATAATAAATAGACCACGACTGCGCCAAAGACCAGGTAGCCAGCGGTGAAGCGCCAAGCCACTCGCCACTGCTGGGAATTAGGGACGGTCAATTGTTGAGCGGGCGTTTGATGTAAGAACCACCAAGCGGCCCCCAGCCAAACAATGAGTTTGATGAGATCTAGCAGGATCTCTTGGGACCAGCCGGTAAAATGCCGTTGGATAGGCTGGTTGAGACCAATCTGAACAATAAACCATAATAACCAAAAACTAATAAACTGCACGACTAAGCGTTTTGCGGAAACGGTGTGCGTTACGGTCATAAATAAGCCACTCTTTTCTAAAAAGATCTTTAAACATATTGTAAAACAAAGCAACGATTGTGACTGTAAAGTTTCCGTAAGGATTGCTATTTTTAAATCAATGTTACTGGTGTTTACATTTGATGTAATCGGTGTTAACATTAAAATGTAATTCGTGGTATAGACGCGTTTGAGGGAGGAATCAAGATGGTTACACAGCCTTATCATCGGCAAAATTTAGCAGCCGCTATCCAGCAGGTTGCTCGTCAACAACTAGAAGAAACTGGGGCCAATCAACTCTCATTGCGCCAAATTGCTCGAGTTTTAGCGGTTACCCCCGCGGCTGTTTATCGGCATTTTCCAGATAAAGCCAGTCTATTAGCTAACTTGAAAACGACTATCCAAGCAGAAGTCACTGCGACTTTGCGGATAGGGGTCTTGGACTCGGCCGATGCACCAACGATGCTTCGGCAAATGGTGACGAATTTATTGACCTATCAACACGAGCATCCTTATGGAATCCAATTTGTTTTGACCGGAGATTTATCGGTACCACAGAGTTTAACCACCGTCGTGACTCTGTATGCGGCGCAGCAACAACTAACGCTTGAGCCACAGTCGGCTGCATTAGCCGTGTGGACCTATCTCGTGGGTGTTCTGGTCCTATTACCAACCACCCCCGTTGATGAAAAACAGGTAACTAGCCAATTAATCAGCCTATTGGGTGGATAGGCGGTTGAAAGATTGACGGAGGGCAGATGAAATACTTTACTTTCAAAAAGTAAGTGATAAACTGAAATAGTGCATTAAACTTAAACATAATTTGCCCATTACCGGGTATCCTAAAAAGCGAGGTTTTTATCATGGAAACAAATTTTATCGATTTAGCCAAGAAACGGCGGAGCATTTACGCACTGGGTCGCAATGTGAAGCTATCAACTGATGAATTGACGGATTTAATCAAAACCAATATGAAGCAAGCACCAACGCCGTTTAATAATCAAACGACACGGGCGGTGATCTTATTTGGTGAATCGCACGAAAAATTGTGGGACATCGTGATTAATCGTTTGAAACAAGAAGTTCCCGATGAAGCAGCTTTTGCGAGAACAGCAGCGAAGATTAATAACTTCAAGGCAGCCTTTGGGACAATCCTGTTTTACACGGAGACGAAGACGGTTAAAGAATTCGAAGACAACTTCCCGCTATATGCGGATAACTTCCAAGATTGGTCTGAACAAGCTCAAGGCAACGCCCAGTACTCTGTTTGGACATCTTTAGCTGAAAATGGTTTAGGGGCTAACCTCCAACATTACAACCCGCTAATTGATGATGAAGTTCGGGCTGCCTTTAACATTCCTGCTAGCTGGCGGTTACGGGCCGAAATGGACTTTGGCTCGATTGAAGCACCAGCCGGTGATAAAGAATACATGGCTGACGATGATCGTTTCTTAGTTTTTAAATAACTTTAAGCAAAAAGCAAAAGGACTCCGAATCACGCCGATTGGCGGGTACGGGGTCCTTTTTGTTTGGGACAATGTCCAGTAAGCAACTTTACCAGGTAAGTTATGCTAAAATGAAAACGGTAAAGCTCTTTCTTAAATGAGGAGGTTCATGCGAACATGGAAAAACAAATTGCTATTATTGGTGGCGGGATCGTCGGTGCGACCGCTGCTTATTATTTAAGCACCTTACCGGGTGGTCAACAGGTTAAAGTGACCTTGTTTGATGATGGTCTAGGACAGGCCACGACGGCTGCGGCCGGTATTATTTCACCTTGGCTATCCAAACGGCGTAATCAACAGTGGTATCAGCTAGCAAAGGCGGGGGCAGATTTGTATCCCCAACTGATCCATGATGCCCAATTAGGGACGGATGTTTATCAACAAACTGGGACCATTGTCACGAGAGAAATTCCCACGGATTTAGAACTGCTATTTGACTTGGCCCAAGAACGGCAGCAAACGGCGGTCACGATGGGGTCAGTCACAACATTGACGGCTGCTGAAGTTCAGGCCAAAATTCCCTTGCTGGCCAATGCCCAACCGGGAGTCTTTATTAGTGGTGGTGCCCGGGTAGATGGTGCGGCCTTAGTTGCCGGTCTATTGGCACAGGCAACGGCTAAGAATCTGACCATTCGGCGAGAACGGGTTCACCTAACGGCCCAGGGCCAAGTGGTCACATCATTGGGTGCTCGGCAATTTGATCGGATAATCGTTGCGGCAGGCGCATGGGCCAAGGAACTGTTGGCGCCGTTAGGCATTACGGCTGATGTGCGACCACAAAAAGGCCAGTTAATTGAATTGGCCGTTAAGGATTATCCTATCCAAGAAAACATGCCAGTATTGATGCCAGAAGGTGAACGGGATTTTGTTCCGTTTGGTCATGGTAAATTAATTGTTGGCGCGACGCATGAAGATGACGGCAAGTTTAATTTACAAGTGGACCCAACGGTCACTGCGGATCTATTTGCGAGTGCCCAACGACTAATGCCGTCATTGACGACGGCTAGTATCACGGGGACCCGGGTTGGGACGCGGGCTTACACCAGTGATTTTGCCCCCTTCTTCGGGCCAGTCCCCGATCATGAAGCCATTTTAGTGGCTTCAGGCCTCGGCTCATCTGGCTTGACGACCGGACCACAAGTGGGTCGGTTGTTGGCAGGATCGGCGTTATATGGTGGAACTCCGGATTGGAGCGAGTACGAGAAGCCGTTAGCCACTTATTTGAAGCCCTCCGCAGAATGAAGCGCCTGATTAGCCAGTGTATGGGCACCTTGATTTTGTTTTTCCGGCACCCATTGGGTCAGCACCAACTGAAAGGGTGCTTGGGCTTGTAATAAGGCATCAACTAGGGATTGGTAGTGTTTGGCATAGTGCTTTGCCAAGCTGTCACTGACCAGCTGACTGTCTGTGTAAAATAAGACGGTGACTTGCGCTGGATCAGTAACCACGGCTAATAGACGTTCGAAGCCGATACGAGCGGTTTCAAATTCCGCTTGGTGATTGGTGGTGGCTTGCAAGGGCGTTTTAACCTGCGTCTGCTGATGATCATGGATAATGAGAATGCCACCAGCACTCAGTCCCGTTTGGGGTTGGGTGGCGGCATCTGTATATAAGGTGTACAAGAAGAATCACTCCTATAATTGAACGAGGTGTATAACCCAATGATAACCCAAGAACGACGTTTTTTATATCAACCGAATCCGATCAGCAGTGTCATTAATTGGAGCTGGACCTTCATGGTGCTCTTCATGGGCGCCATTTTCTGGCTAGAAGTGACCCATTTTAATTGGTATACCCTAGGATTCTTTATTGCTTTTGCGGTCCTGTGTTGGGCCGAGATTCACTTTAGAAATATCACCATGGCAAACGGTGTCTTGATGGTTAGTACCGTGTTGAACCACCGGCACTTGGTCATTCCGTTACACCAAGTTAGCAGCGTTCAGGTGTCCCGGTATCGATTGGGAATTGTGGCGCAAGGAAAGATTTATCAGTTTTTACTGCCACGAAATTCCGTTATTGAATTGGCTGGATTAATTCAAACAGCCATGGCAGCGAATGAACGTCAGGAGGAAACAGCTTGAAAGATATTGAAATTTCGCAAGCAACAGCTCTAGAGCCCATCGAAAAGATTGCGGCTAAGGTTGGATTGACCGCCGATCAGATTGAACCTTATGGGCACACCAAGGCGAAGATTAATCTGCCATTAGCTAGTCCGCGACCGCAAGGCAAACTGGTACTCGTGACCTCTATCAATCCGACCCCGGCTGGTGAAGGCAAGTCCACTGTTGTGGTCGGCTTAGGGGATGCGCTAAACCGGGCAGGTCATCAAACAGTCTTGGCGTTAAGAGAGCCCTCTTTAGGCCCGGTAATGGGACTTAAGGGTGGTGCGACTGGCGGCGGGTACGCCCAAGTGGTTCCTATGGAAGACATTAACCTCCATTTTACTGGAGACATGCATGCTTTGACGGAGGCCCATGATACCTTAGCGGCATTAATTGATAATCACATTCAGCAGGGCAATGCCTTACGTCTAGATCCACGCCAAATTGTTTGGAAACGGGTCTTAGATATCAATGATCGGGCGTTACGGCAAACGGTGATTGGGTTAGGTGGTCGGACGTCGGGGGTTCCCCGGCAAGATGGGTTCGACATTACAGTTGCCAGTGAATTAATGGCCGTTTTATGTTTGAGTGAGGATTTAAGTGATTTGAAACGCCGCGTTAATCGTATCTTGATTGGTTACAATATGGATAAGGAACCCGTCACTGTCGGGGATTTACAAGTTGGCGGTGCTATTACCCTGTTATTAAAGGATGCCATCAAACCCAACTTGGTTCAGACGTTGGAACATAATCCGGCGATCATTCACGGTGGCCCCTTTGCCAATATCGCGCACGGATGTAACTCAGTGCTCGCCACGCAAACAGCGCTGCAACTAGGTGAGTATACGGTGACGGAGGCCGGATTTGGGGCCGATCTGGGCGGTGAAAAGTTTATGGACATCAAGACACCAGTCTTAGGGAAGACACCTGACGCCGTCGTTATTGTGGCGACAATTCGGGCACTTAAGTATAACGGTGGTGTCAAACGGGCCGATCTAGAAACCGAGAATGTGGCGGCTTTACAACAAGGCAGTGCCAACTTAAAGCGGCACATCCACAGTATGCAGCAGTATGGTGTTCCCGTAGTGGTGGCGATTAATCGTTTCACGAGTGATACGGACGCCGAAGTGGCAGCCTTAGAAGCTGAAGTGGCAGCCATTGACGTTCCCGTAGCGACAACCACGGTATGGGCCGATGGGGGGGCCGGGGCGATGGACCTAGCTGATAAGGTGGTCGCAGCGACCCAACAACCGAGCCATTTTACGCGGTTGTCACCAGAGCATGCCGATCTCATGACACAGATGACGGCCATCACGCAAAAAATCTATGGTGGTGCGCAGGTTGAGCTATCAGCTAAAGCCAAACGACAACTCAAGACGTTTGCCCAATACGGTTGGGATCATTTGCCCGTCTGCATGGCCAAAACCCAGTATTCTTTGACTGATGACGCGCATCAGTTGGGGGCCCCACAGGACTTCACTATCCACGTGCGTGAATTTGCGCCGCGGCTAGGTGCCGGGTTTGTGGTCGCCCTGACCGGAAATGTTTTGACTATGCCCGGGCTTCCCAAACATCCAGCAGCTTTGGATATGGATATTGCCCCAGATGGGACCATTAGTGGATTGTTTTAAAACAATTAGTTAAATTAAAACAGTTGTCGTGTGTGACGAATTCACAGCGATGACTGTTTTTTGGCCTTTTCTGGAATTTGTGGGGGCAGGAGTGCCTAAATGCCAACTTTTCTGGTATACTTTTCGATAACGACTAATAGGAAAGGTGCTCCAGACTCTATGCTGATTGTGGATACAATCTTAATTATTTTATTGGTGGGCGTGGACCAGTTCATTAAACACGCTGTGGTGGCCAATATTGTTTTAGGTGGTGAACACCCACTTATTCCGGGCGTACTATCACTGACGCATTTGCGTAATAACGGTGCTGCTTGGAGTATTTTACAAGGACAAATGTGGTTTTTTGCGGTTATCGCCGTGGTGGCTTTGGGCATTATGGGTTACTTTTTTTGGCAGTATCGGCGAGATCAAAACCACCGATTAGAAGAACTCGGTTTGGCTTTGATGATGGCCGGAACTATTGGCAACTTCATTGACCGATTGACGCAGGGATACGTCGTTGATATGTTCCAACTGGACTTTATCAATTTCCCTATATTTAACTTTGCCGACAGTTGTTTAACGGTCGGGGTCATTTTAATTGCGATTGGCGTTTATCTAGCTGATCGACGGGAGGCTAAATGATGGAAACAACGGAATTTCAAGTGACAACGACTGAACGTTTAGATAAATTAGTAGCGGATGCGGTCGCAACGGTGTCGCGGTCGCAGGCCAAGCTTGCTATTGAGGCCGGTCAGATCACGGTCGATGGTGCAACGGTCAAGCCAAAGGACAAACCCAAGGTGGGGGCAACGATTCGGGTCAGTCTACCAGATCCTGAACCGTTAGACTTAACACCAGAAGACATCCCATTAGAGATTGTTTATGAAGACGCTGATGTGTTGGTGGTTAATAAGCCACAGGGGATGGTGGTGCATCCCGCGCCGGGTCATCCGAACCATACGCTGGTGAATGCCTTGCTGTATCACAGTCCTTTATCACAGATTAATGGTACCTTGCGGCCGGGGATTGTGCATCGCATTGATAAAGATACTTCGGGACTACTGATGGTTGCCAAGAACGATCACGCGCATCAGAGCTTGTCTGCGCAACTACAAGCTAAAACAAATCTGCGTGAGTATGTGGCCATCGTCCACGGTAACATTAAGGAAGAAGACGGCGTAATTCGGGCACCACTTGGGCGCTCTCCCAAGGACCGTAAAAAACAAGCAATTGTGGCGGATGGTCGACCGGCTGTGACCCATTTCCGGGTTCTAGAACGATATGGCACGTATACATTAATCGCGTGTCGGTTGGAGACCGGTCGGACTCATCAGATTCGGGTGCATATGGCGTATATTAATCACCCAGTTGCTGGGGACCCACTTTACGGACCGAAAAAAACCCTCAAGGGGGCGGGGCAATTCCTACATGCCCGTGAACTAGGATTCAAGCAACCAACCACTGGCGAAGAGTTGGTTTTCACGGCACCAGTACCCGAGAATTTTGCGAAAGCCGTTCGTCACTTACGGCAGCAAGCCGGATTACCGGTTGACAAAGCAATCTAGGTTTTTTATGCTAAACATACTAAGATAGATCAACGGGTTTGCCGGGTAATCAGGCGGGCGGGTTTCTTCACCAATGTTGCCGAAGAAACGCGCCCGTTTCTGCACAGATGCTCACACCGTGAAAGCTCAAGGAGGAAATAAAATGGTAAAGGTAGTTGTTGACGCCATGGCCATGCAACGGGCCCTGACACGGATCACGTACGAAATTATTGAACGCAATAAGGGCGTCGATGATCTGGTAATTTTAGGTATTAAGACCCGAGGCGTCTACCTAGCGCGGCGAATTGCTAGCCGCTTGCAACAACTGGAAAATGTTACCGTTCCGGTTGGTGATTTAGACATTACGCCTTATCGTGATGACATTGATCATGATGCGCAGACGGAACCAGAAGTAACAGCCGCCAATATTGACTTTTCGGTTGAAGGTAAAAAAGTCATTTTAGTAGATGATGTCTTATATACGGGACGAACGATCCGTGCGGCCATGAGTGCCATTATGGATCTCGGCCGGCCTAAGAGTATTAATCTAGCGGTACTGGTCGATCGTGGTCATCGTGAGTTGCCAATTCGGGCTGACTTTGTTGGCAAAAATATTCCCAGTTCCCAGCGCGAACGAATTAAGGTTTCGGTGAGTGAGATCGATGACCGCGATGCTGTGGAAATTCAACAAGCATAAGACTGGTAAAGGGGCCGATTTTGCATGGCAAAACGTTATTTAATTTTAGAAGACGGCTCGGCCTACGCTGGTGAAGGTTTTGGCGCTGGCGCGACAACGAGTGGAGAAGTCATCTCCAATTTAAATTTATTAGGCTATCAAGAAACCATCACGGACCAAATCTATCATAATCAGATTATTGTTTTTGCCCAGCCAGCGATTGGTAATGTGGGAATTAACCATGACAGCTATGAATCAATTTTACCGACGGCTAAGGGAATGGTGGTTCGCGATGTGACCAATATTTCGACCAATCGGTTATCACGTCTATCGCTCGATGAGTTTTTACAGCAACACAATATTCCTGGCATTAGCGGAATTGATACGCGACATTTAATTCGGAAATTGCGGCAATTGGATGGACCAATGAAGGGCAGTATTGTGGATGTCGCCGATGCCCACGCCTTTGACCAACTCAATGCGACTGTGCTGACTAACCGGCAAGTCGACCAAGTTGCCACGCCGAAGCCTTATCCGAACCCGGATACTGGGAAAAATGTCGTGGTGATTGATTTTGGCCTCAAACATGGTATTTTACGGCAGTTGTCTGAGCGCCGGTGTAATGTGACGGTTTTACCGTGGACAGCCAGTGCCCGAGATGTTTTGAATTTGGACCCGGATGGGGTCTTATTATCGACCGGACCGGGTTCACCACTGGATTTAGGCGATGCGGTGCTAGAGATGATTCGAACTGTCCAAGCAGAAATTCCACTGTTCGCTATTGGATTAGGCCATGAATTATTTGCACTAGCTAATGGCGCAGAGTTGAAGATGTTACCAGTTGAGTATCACGGCAGTGGTCATCCCATTCGGCGGATTGTGACGAACGATATTATTTATGCGACGCAAGGGCAAGGCTACGCGGTAGTCGCCAAGTCAATTGATCGTGACCGATTAATTACCACTTATGTGGATTTGATTAATGGCACCGTGCAGGGATTGCGGCACCGGGATTTCCCCGCTTTTTCCGTGCAATTCTTTGCGGATGGGGCCCCCGGCCCGCATGAAAGCCGCGACTTGTTTGATGAATTTATGGAAGCCATGACGGCACGGGAGGGATAAGCTTGCCAAGTTTAAATGACATACAAAAAGTGTTGATTATTGGCGGCGGACCAACAGAGATCGGCCATGAAACGGAACTAGATAGCGCGACCGTACAAATCATGACGGAGTTTAAAAAACACGGTGTACGTACCTTAATAATCGATAATAACCCATTTTCTGTCGCGCTTGAAGAGATTCAGCCGACCAACATGTATGTCCAGGCGGTGACGACTGAAAATGTTCGGCACATTATTGAAAAGGATCAGCCGGACGCCATTTTGCCATCTTTAGGTGGTTTATTAGGTATCCAGATCGCCCAGGAACTCATTGAAGATGGTGACATTGGTCGTTTTGGGGTAACCGTGTTAGGCATGGCACCGGCGACCTTGCGGCAGATTAACAATCCGGCGGCGTTGAACGCAACGCTTAAGGAAATTCAGGAGCCCATTATCGAGGCCCAAGTGGTCAGTACAACTGATGAAGCTATGGGGATGGTTGAGGCCATTGGCTTCCCCCTAATTGTGAAACCCGTGTCGCCGCGGGTGGATACGAACCGCACCATTTGTGAAAATGTCGATGACATGCTGACGGCGTTGAATCAAGGATTCCAGCAATCCCGGTTTGATCAATGCTCATTGGAGCGAAGTGTCGTGGGCTACAAGGAAGTCGAAATGGTTGCGGTGCGGGATGTAGCGGATACAAAGATTCTGATTTGTGGTTTGGAAAATATTGATCCCATTGGGATTCACTCCGGGGATTCAATTGTGGTGACTCCGCCGCAGACGTTAAACGATCGCGAGTATCAGGATCTGCGGGATGCGACATTTCGGATTGCCACCGAGTTGGGGATTGTTGGGGTGTTACATCTTCACTTTGCCCTAAATCCGGCCAACCAGCACTTCTATGTGACGAAGATTGCCCCTTACTTTACACGCGGGGTGGCACTGGCAGCACGAACAACGGGATATCCCATTGCATTAGTTGTGGGGGCATTGTTGTTGGGCCAACGCCTAGTAGATGTTAAGCTGCCCGGTGGTTATGTTAAACAGACCGCGATCATGGAACCGATGGTGGACCATGTTGGGGTACGAATTCCGTTATGGCCGTTTCAAGAGGTGCCCGATGCTGACCAGCATTTAGACACTGTGATGAAGGCAGTCGGGTCGACCATTGGCTTGGGCCGTTCAGTCGAAGAAGCGCTATTAAAATCAGTGCGGAGTTCCCAATTTTCTCCCCGTGACGTTTTACCTAGTGTTAGTAATCTAACGGATGGTGAGATGATTCGGCAGCTGATTCATCCATTGGCTAACCGGATTTTAGTTTTGATTGAAGCTCTACGCCGGGGGTATTCACCTGCCGAGCTGAGTGAGTTGACCAAGATTGATAATTTTTACTTTGTAAAGCTCCAGCACCTGTTGTTAATTGAACAGGCAATCAAGGATCATCCCCTTGATGTTGATGTCTTACAGCGGGCCCGGTACTTCGGGTTTGGTGATGGGATGATTGCGCGTATCTGGCAAACGGATACCGCTAAGATTCGGCAATTGCTGGCGGATGCTCGCATTGCCCCAACGTATAAGATGATTGAACCGACAGCTGGTGAATTTCCGGAAAAGACTAGTGGTTTTTATAGCACCTTTGAGTATGAAAATGAGAGTCAGTCACTGGGAGAGCGGACGGCCTTAGTCTTAGGACGGGGCGGTAATCAACTAGGCCCTAACTCAGCGGCAGAGTATTTTACGACTGAAATGTTAAAGCAGTTAAAACGGGCGGGTTATCACACAATTCTGATGAATACGAATCCCAATGCGGTCGCAATTGCGCCAGAGTTCTCGGACAAGCAGTATGTGGACCCTATTCAATTGGGGGATGTGCTTAACGTGATTCACGTTGAGCACCCGGATATTGTGATTGTTCCCGGTAACCGGCATTATTTAACCCGTGAGTTGAGTAAGTTAGATATCAATCTGCACGTGTTACCCCCAGATCAAGAAACAGACCAACCTGCGCCGGAGATGGCAACGATTGGGGTGAGCCTGTTTGTTCATAATCAGCATAAGTTAGCGGTTGGGGTGATGGATATGATTGCTCCCGGAATGAATAAGGCGTTATCCCAGGTGACGGCATTTCGAATGCCGGCGGAGTTACCCCGTTCACGACGAACAAACTTAGTTGAACAGGCCAAACAAGCGGTTAGTGAACGACAGGTGACCGGGATGGTTCAGGTTCTCTTTGCCCCTAAACCGGATTCAGATAGCCACCAGCTGACCGTGGTGGGTGTGCGACCGAGCCGGCTAACTGAAATGGCGTTTCTCAGCAAGGTAACGGGTGTTAATTGGGTGCGGATGTTGACGCGACAACATATTGGAACGCTAGATGATGCTGAATTATCGGCAATCAAAGTGGATATTCACAGTAATCGAGTTGCGTTAATGAATGCGGCTTTTCCGTTCCGCCAGTTACATGTTTTGAATCGGCCCGGAACCACGGATCAAGAAGTGGGGGCAACTATCGCTTTTGGTTCAAGTGAGGCGTTAACGTTGACCAACCTTAGTGATACGGCTGAGCTAGATCGAATTATTAATCGAACTATTTAGTTGTAACTAGCAAAAAGGCGACCTGTCAGTTATTTGATAGGTCGCCTTTTTGCTAGTTAATTTTAGTTGTTAGTTGCAATTAATCGGCTAGCCGAGCAACTAAGTCACTTTCAGGTGTGACGTAAACGGTCTTCTGGCCGGTGAAAATAACGTATCCGGGTTTAGCCCCGTTAGGTTTATGAATCCGTTTAACGGGTACGTAGTCGACGGGAACGTTACTGGAGTCACGCCCCTTGGAGAAGTAGGCCGCTAATTGAGCCGCTTCTAAAATGGTCGCTTCGCTAGGCTCTGCATCGTGAATAATGACGTGTGAGCCTGGCATATCCTTAACGTGTAGCCAAATATCGGTGCGCTTGGCAGAATGCAACGTCAATTGATCATTTTGCAAATTGTTTTTACCAATCGAAATCTTGGTACCATCACTGGCCGTGTAACGATCGGGCTTGCTAACTTTTTGCCGCCGTTGTTTTTTGTTTTTCTTCTGGTGATCGTGGTCGCGTAGGTAGCCGCCTTCTTGTAGTTCCAGCCGAATGTCCACGAGATCCTTGGGTGCAGCCAGTTCAATTTGGGCCATAATGTTACTGAAGTAGTCAACGTCAGCTTGGGTCTTTTCGAGCTGCTCGTTAACGTAGATCACCGCGTTCTTGGCTTTCTGATAGCGTTTAAAGTATTTCTGTGCATTTTGGTTAGGTGATAACTGGTTAGATAACGTAATTTTTAATGGCCGATTGTCATCGTAAAAGTTGGGTAACGTCACGGCAGTTTCTCCGCGAACAACTTGATTCAGGTAGGTGGTGAGAATTTCACCCTTGATCCGATAATCGTCGGCATTCTCAGTTTCCGCTAAAGTTCGTTGAAGCTTTTTGAGCTTTGTGCGATTCTTCTTGAGCTCGTTACGAACCACCCGAATTAAGACGCTACCTTGCTGTTGAACACGATCTCGCTCAGCCTTGTCTTCGTAGTAGTGATCGAGTAGCGCACTGAGGGTCGGATGTGATTCGGTAGTCCCAGACGTTGGGTATGGGAAGGCAGTAAAGTTGGTCTTGTTGTTAACGGTCACGGTCAGCGTTGGCTGCGGGGCGTTAAACCGTTCAAAGAAGGCTTGGAAATGCTTTTGGGCATCGCCACTTTCATGCAGAGCGGTTGCCAATGCTGCGGCCGTGTCCTTGCCCAGCCCCTGGTATTGATGTTGTAGTGTTTGGGCCAGAACTTCCTGGTTAGGAAACTCGCGAATAGTTGCGGCCAAATCAGTGCGCGGACCTTGGAACGGATCATCCAAATCTTGCTTAGGTGGCATGATATACTGGGCCCCGGGTAACAGTAGGCGATAACGGTTTTGATCGGAGCCTACGTGCTTGATGGCGTCCAGAATTTTCATCGAGGCACTGTCTACTAAAATAACATTACTGTGTCGCGCCATAATTTCAATGATCAATAACAGTTCTTGTTGGTCACCTAACTCGTTACGTGAAGTAAAGTGTAAATGGACCACGCGGTCATTAGCCACTTGGGTAATTTCTTTTAGGATGGCCCCTTGAAGATACTTACGTAAAATCATGGTGAAGTTCGTCGGGGTCGGTGGGTTAATGTAAGGAATTTGGGTACTCTGAATGCGGGCATACGTCGGATTAGCTGATAACAAGATCGGGTAATTGTGGCCATTCGCACGAACAGTTAGGACCACTTCGTTAGCATAGGGCTGATTGATTTTGCTAACCCGCCCGGTGGCAATGGTCTGATTGAGTTCGTGGACCATCGCATGGGTAAAAGAACCATCAAAGGACATACGTGAACAACACCTTTCTAAGCAGAAATTTATGTTTAATCGATTAAAAAAACAATACAAAGTAAAGTATACCGGCCTAGCAAGCGAAGTGCAAAGAAGAATACTTATTCGGCAAAATTAAGCCACGATAGTTAGCCAGATTGGCCCTTGTGGTTAGCAGGCGAATCGTTGTAAAATACAATTAAAGGAGTGAGGGTCTAATGAAATCCAGTCTTGAAGCGTTAATTGCGATTAATAAGGTACAACAAACCTTACTCCAGCGAATGACGAAACGTTATCAGCTGACAGTGTCCGAGTGGCAACTACTCGACCACATTGGGGGCGGCGAAAATACACAGGAAATTCTAGCCCAACAAACGCGGCTTGATACGTCAACGCTGAGTCGACAACTGAAAGGCTTAGTGGCTAAGGAGATGGTCACTAAGGAAGCCATTGGTCGTGATAAACGGCAATTGATTTACACCATTACAGAGCAGGGAACCCAGACAGCCGCGGCCATTAATACGGCATTTGAGGACTTGTCAGACCAGATTTTTGAGCACTGGTCAACTGACGAACGTAACTTATTACAGATTCTTTTAAACCGGTTAGATAAGAGCTTGGACCGGCGACGGGGGTTGCAGAATTAACGAATAGGAGTGACATATTATTCAACAGCGATTAGTCATTATTTCATTAGACGCGCTGGGGAGTCGTGACTTAGACGACCATCTAGAAGAATTACCTAATTTACGGCGATTAGTCGTCACGGGCACACGGGTTAAGCAGGTTCAGGGAATTTATCCCACGTTAACTTACCCATCGCACACGACGATTATCACCGGGCAATATCCCAAGGATCATGGGATCGTTAATAATACCAAACGCCAGCCGCAACGCCAGTCTCCAGATTGGTATTGGTATCAACGGGATGTCCAGGTGCCCACGCTATACGATTTAGTGCGGCAACAACATCGCAAGACGGCGGCCTTTTTATGGCCGGTGACGGCGGGCAGCAAGATTACGTATAATTTGGCAGAAATTTTTCCTAATCGGATTTGGACGAATCAAGTCTTGGTATCCTTAAAGGCTAGTAGCCCCGCTTTTTTGTTACGTATGAATCAAAAGTATGGTCACTTACGCCGAGGAATTCAACAACCCGAATTGGATGACTTTATTACAGCTTGTGCGGTGGATACATTAAAACACAAGCAACCATGGTTAACGTTGGTTCACCTGGTTGACATGGATAGTATGCGTCATCGGTATGGGGTGCGTTCGGATGAAGCATTAGCCGCATTACGACGATTGGATCAACGTGTGGGCCAATTGATTGATGCAACGATTGAGGCGGGCACCTTTGCTCAAACCAACTTTGCGATCTTGGGTGACCACTATCAAATCAATGTAGACCATATGATTCACCTGAATCAGGCCTTCGCGCAACGGGGCTGGTTAACGCCAACTGGGGCGGGGACGGTGAAAAATGACTGGCACGTGTGGGCCAAGTCCTGTGATGGGAGTACTTACGTCTACACCCGCAATTTTGCTGATCTGAAGACACTCCGGACTCTGTTGGAACAAACTCCTGGTGTTGAACGGGTGAGTGACCAGCAGACGGCCCAAGCGCGCGGGGCTGACCCAACTTGCCGATTTATGGTTGAGGCTCAGGCTGGGTATTACTTCACGGATGAGACCAATCGTGCTGAGGTGGTTGAAGCAGTTGATCCCGATAGTCTGGGACAACCCGATCGGTATCATGGTGTTCACGGTTATGATCCTTTAAAACCTGATTATTTTACGACACTAGTCTTAAATGGGCCTAGTGTTAAGGAAAATCAAACGATTGAACGAGCTGACTTAATTGATGAAGCGCCAACGTTTGCTGCGTTGTTGGGCGTTAAGTTCCCCAATGCATTACCGGGTCATACCTTACTGGATGCCCTTAAGGGGGCGTCACATGAGGCTGACTAAGGAACAGTGGAGCTGGGTCTTTTATGATTGGGCCAACTCCGGTTATGGGATTATTGTCACCACCGCAGTGCTACCTATTTACTTCAAAGGAATTGCGGCCGCTAACGGGGTCAGTGCGGCCAATGCCACGGCCTACTGGGGTTATGCCAATAGTCTGGGGACGTTACTCGTCGCCATTCTGGCGCCGTTTTTAGGAGCACTCGCCGACTACCAAGGCTATAAGAAGCGGTTGTTAACCAGTTTTTCCATCTTAGGGATGGTGATGACGTTGGGGCTAGCCGTCTTACCGACCACCCAATGGCAGTGGTTACTTGTGGTCTATATTATCTCGGTACTGGGTTATTCTGGCGGGAATCTTTTTTACGATAGTTTTTTGACGGATGTCAGTGATAACCGGTCAATGGATCGAATTTCTAGTATCGGATATGGTTTTGGCTATCTAGGAGGCGTGATTGCCTTCATGTTGTTCATGGTTTTACAGTTAACTCATGGATTCGGTCAATTATCTAGTACCGCCGTTGCTCGTTGGGGATTTGTCTTAGCGGCGCTGTGGTGGGTAATTTTCTTCCTACCACTGCCGTTAAACGTCCACCAGCGGCATTCGCTCAGTGTGACGCAGGCCCCCTTGAAACAAAGCTGGCATCGGGTCTGGCAAACTATTCGGCACTTACGGCAGTATCGCCAGCTGGCATGGTTTCTGATTGCCTATTTCTGCTACATTGATGGGGTTGATACCATCTTTACGATGGCAACCTCAATCGGGCTAGACATCGGCATTGATAGCACGACGTTAATTATGGTTTTACTGGTTGTTCAACTAGTGGCCTTTCCTTGTTCCATCTTTTACGGCTGGTTAGCTGGCAAGACTAGCACCCGGACCGGAATTTTAATGGCAATTATGGTATATTTGATTATCTGTGTGGATGCGTTACGGTTACAAACCACAACTGACTTTTGGGTGTTAGCGATTCTAGTTGGTACGAGTCAGGGCGGCATTCAGGCATTATCACGGTCGTATTTCGGCCGAATTGTTCCCAAGAATCGGGCCAGTGAATTCTTTGGTTTTTACAATATTTTAGGGAAGTTTTCGGCGGTCTTAGGCCCCGTGTTAGTCGGTGTCGTCACCCAATTGACCGGTCAATCACGAATTGGGGCGGCTTCGCTGGCAATTCTGTTCATCCTGGGATTAGTGATCTTTTGGTCGATTCCCCGGCAAGCCATAGACAATGCCTAGTGGTTCGACGCGTTTTATGTTATTCTAGGTAAACGAATGAAAGACAAAGTAGGTGTAAGAATGAAGATTGCTGTGGTCACCGATAGTACTTGCTATTTGTCCGCAGAAGAGGTCGAACGGTATCACATTCACGTGGTACCCATCCCGGTGATCATTGATGGTCGCTCTTACGATGAAGATGTTGATATTACGACCAGTGAATTCTACGATCGATTACGAAATTCAAAGTCATTTCCAAGTACGTCCCAACCCCCGTTGGGTGAAATGATTAATCTCTATGACCAACTGGCTGATGAGGGCTACGATGCCGTGATTAGTATTCACTTAGCTAGCACGATTTCTGGCTTTGTGAACCAACTCAAGACGTTAGCCCCCACGATTGATAATATTCGCGTGATTCCGTATGACTCTCAAATTACGGTGAAGTTAATGGGGTATTTGGCGATTGAAGCCGCTAAGATGGCCGCTGATGGTGCGGAACCCGAAGCCATTATTGCTCGGATGGATGATTTACGTTCAACCATCGGGGAGTATTTTGTGGTGGATGATCTGCAAAACTTGGTGCGTGGCGGCCGATTATCCAATGCCTCGGCCTTTATCGGTAGTGTTTTACGGATTAAGCCCTTATTGACGTTTGACGATGATACGCATGAAATTGTTGCGTTTGAGAAGGTGCGCTCACGGAAGAAAGCATTAGCCCGGGTGGAAGATCTATTTGTTCAAGCCCACTCGCAAGTTGACTATCCATTGCGTGCGTTGGTGATTAATGCCAATGACCCTGAGGCCGGTCAAACGTGGGCTGACAAGATTGCTACGCAGTATCCCGAGATTCCCGTAGAACAGTCCTATTTTGGACCGGTCATTGGGGCTCATTTAGGTGAAAAAGCGTTGGCTCTGGCGTGGATGAAGGACTTTGAACGGGCATAGGTTGTGCATGAAGTTGCTCAGTGTGGTATGCTATTAGCTGTAATTAAATTTACGGAGTAGGAAATAAAGCGTCAAGTGCCGGTGGAACGCAATGTGAACACCGGACGAAGGGCAATTGGCCCGCGATTTTATTTCCGCATTGGCCGCAGGAATGTGGCAACTCCCTTAGGAGATGTCTAAATTGAAGACAATGGCAAAAACCCAGCTACCCAAGCTGGACACGTTGAGTATGGTGACGATGGGTGTATTGATGGCTTTGCAACTGGTCATCAGTCGCTTCTCAGTTGGTAACAATTTCATCAAGGTTAGTTTTACCTTTTTGATCGTTGCTTTGATTGCGAAATGGTTTGGTCCCTGGTGGGGGATGCTGACTGCTGCGGTGGTCGATGTGATTGGCACGTTGATGACCGGGGGACCATTCTTTATCGGGTTCACGGTGTCCGCAGTGCTCGGATCTCTGATTTACGCCGTGTTCTTGTATCGACAACCAGTTAGTTGGTGGCGGGTGATTGGGGCGTCTGTCTTGATTGCCTTGCTGGTGAATACGTTGTTGAATACGCTATGGGTGACCATCATGTACCAGACCCCATTTTGGAGCTTATTGCCAATTCGGGCGTTGAAGGAACTGATCGTCACACCGGTACAGATTGTGCTGGTTTATCTGTTGTTAAAGAGTCAAGTGATTCAGATGATTCAAGCCCGTTTGAATAAATAACTTAGTGACACCGTTTTGGTTTTTACCGGAACGGTGTTTTTAAATGGGTATTGGCAGATTGAGGAGATTAAATTAATTACTTTAACTTATGCAAATAAAATAACCACCTCGCCACAACACAACCGAAACTGGTAACTAAGTCCCACGTCTAGTTAATTAGGGAAGGCGCATAACCTTTAACTTTTTCTATCAAACACGCGGTGCTGCTTGCATTGCCTGCTTAATTTCGCTATAACGTAACTATAAGTCTAGTCTCAGGGAGAGGATAAACATGCACCAGATAAGCCAATTATACGCAAAATACAAAGATATTTTGGCGTATCTTATTTTCGGGGGGCTGACAACGGTGGTTAATCTCGTTGTCTTCTACGTCACCGTCACACTATGGGGGTGGAACTATCAAGTTGGGAACGTATGGGCGTGGTTTTTATCCGTACTCTTTGCGTATTTAACCAATCGGGTCTGGGTTTTTCATTCCCATTTCACCACCATTAAGATGCTGGTTAAGGAAGCCGTTGCCTTTTTTGCAGCGCGTGGCGTTACCTTAATTATGGATATGGGTATCATGTGGATCGGGGTCTCACTCTTACAACAAAATGAAATGCTAACCAAGTTGGTTGACCAAATCGTCGTGGTATTAGCTAACTATTTCTTTAGCAAGTGGTTTGTCTTTCACAAAAGTAAGGCAGCCTCGTCGGTTGACGACTAAAAGCTGGACAATATGTCCAGCTCTTTTTAGTTGGTACGATATCAAAGTTCGTTTTCGGATTACTCGTGCCTTTTTAGAAGTAGTCTGATGAATACCGATAAGGGGAGTTTGGAATCCCTGTAATTTTTATAGACACCGCCAAGATTTTGGGCACAGCCACCGTCAATGAAGTAAATTGCCACAATAAAAAGCAGTATCCCGATAGTTACATATGGCCAATTCATTAGCCCCATCTTCTTTGTGTAAATTTACAGTGAGTATAGACCGAGGTGGTGTGACTGGCAAAATAAAAAGCGATTGTTCCGCTGGTTTGGGAACAATCGCCTGAGGTCGATATGATTTAAGCGACCACCCGAGCGCGTGAACGCCGGCTGGTAGATAACCGATAATAGAGGACCACGATGAGTCCGCCAATCATAATTCCGGCGGCATTGGCGAGAACATCATTGATGTCACTGCTACGGTTAATCAGCCAATGTTGTGATAAGACATATTGGAACGTTTCAATGCTACTACCGACTAGGAGACCTAGGCCACCAACCGTCAGCAGTGATAACTTGGGCCAGAACCATTTTAATAGGAGGCCAATCGGCACAGTTAGAATAATATTTTCTAGAAAACCTAAGTTAAAAACATCCAGTTGCGTCAGGTTAATGCGACCGGCACCTAGGGGCATCACGTATAGAGCGGTTCCGTACACGGAGATAGGCGTAAATAAGATAGTGGCAAGGCCGGTGAAGTAGCCCAAGATAACGAGTGCAAACCAGTGGATTTTTTTACCCGTCATGATAATGAGCAGGCCACTTAAGCAGGCCGTTAAAGCGATTAATAGTAAAGGTTCCCAGCGCATCGAATCACCTCCGAAAATGATGCAATCATATGGGCGTCGTTTGTTAACATGTGACCATCGTAACGCGAAAAGGTGGCGAACGGGGATTTCTCGCGATGTTTTTAAGGTTTCTTGGTTCCTTTAGAGAAAATGTAAGACTCTGGTCAAAGAATCATCACATTTTTGGGCGGATTTAACGTATTGACGAAAAAAAGAGGCGCGTGCTGTAAGTGTCTGCGTACGTCTCGCTTCTAATTTGTAAGGGGCTTACGGTGGTGAAGTGCCGTTAAACGGTAATACAGGGCCACGGCCATACCACCCACGATAACGCCCAGGGTATTGGAAATAACATCATTAATGTCACTACTGCGGTTAATCAGCCAATGTTGTGACAGGATATACTGCGTTGTTTCGAAGAACGTCCCCGCCAGTCCGCCGAGTTCAAGCAGGCGCCAAAGTGACAATTTAGGCCAGATCCATTTCAGCAGAATTCCCAACGGAATTGTCATTATAATGTTCTCAAAGAAGCCAAGATTAAGCATGTCCAAATGGGCGAGATTAACTTGACCAGACCCAGGACCGATAATGTAAACGGCGGTGCCCGTAAAAGCGAGTGGGGTAAAGAGAATGGCGCCCAGACTCGTTAAGTAGCCCCAAACTAACCATGTCAGCCAGTGCTTGCGGTAATGAGTCGCTAGGATGAATAGGCCGGTTAACCCAGCCAATAGTAAGATAATGAGTAAAGGTTCCCAACGCATTTCATCGCCTCCAACTGAAGTCTATTTTAGATTAGTCCCATCCTAACGCTCATTTGGTTCTAGCGGGTGAATTTGACTCGTGTTTTAGTCTTTCTTTGCTACTTTAGTCATTTCGTAAATATCTGGTAGGGTTAAATCAGTTGGTTTTCCGCCAATTTCGGGTAGAATTGACTTGGAGAAATCAGTAGGAAAGAAGCGAAGCCGTCAATGTTAAAAGATGATCAAATTGTATGGGCGATTCACCAGATGGAAGACGAGATTGGACCAGTTGGTCCTTCACTGGATTCACGGACACCCTTTCAGTATCTCATTTCGGTAATTCTCAGCGCACAGGCCACAGATGTTTCCGTCAACAAAGTGACACCCATTTTGTTTGAGAAATATCCAGACCCCCAAGATTTAATGGTGGCAAATGTCACGGATGTGGAAGCCATCATTAAGAGCGTCGGTCTATTTCATAACAAGGCCCGTAATATCATTAAAACGGCGCGGATTGTTCATGAAGAGTTGGCCGATGTTGTGCCCACTGATCGTAAGGGAATTATGGCGCTACCAGGTGCTGGCCGAAAAACGGCCAATGTCGTGTTGAGTGATGTCTTTGACCAACCAACTTTTGCGGTGGATACACATGTCTCGGCGATTTCCAAGCGTTTACACTTTGTGGCGCAGAATGCTTCACCACTGCAGGTTGAGCAAAAAATTGTCGGCGTTTTGCCACCAAAAGAGTTGCATCAAGCGCATCACACCATGATTGAATATGGCCGCAAGTATTCGATGAAGCTCACACCAGACAAGGAAGTCTGCCAGTTAATCATTGACTGTGACCAGTTAAATGAGGAAAACGAGGCAATTAATGGCTGATGATTTTAAGGAACATCAAGGGTATAAAGAGATAATGATGGGTCGCAGAGAACAATTCTATATTGCCGGGTCTTTTCGACAATTGAATATCATCAAGCGTATTTCAGATATTCTAGAGGACTGTGGCTGTTAACAAACTTATGACTGGTCTGAGAACCCTGTGAAGAGCGATCTTAAAATACTTCAAACGATGGCTAATAAGGAATATCAAGGAATTAATGACTGTGATTTCTTCGTATTTGTTTTTCCAGGTGGGAAAGGGGCCAATGTGGAATTCGGGATTGCGACCGCATTAGGTAAGCCAATCTATATTTTTGATACAACGGATCAAGTTAAAAATCCTGAGAAAACGAGCACATTTTATTTGATGAGTCACGTTCACAGTTTCCATGGCACAGTCGATGCTTTTAAAGATTATCTTATAAACGAAGTTAGTCGCAAAGATTTTCATTCAGTTAGCGATAAATAATAGGGAGAAAAAGCATGACTTACACATTTATTGGTGATATTCACTCCGCTGCTGACGATTTAGCGGTTCTTTTACAAGCACCGACGCTTCAAGATAGTCGCTTAATCTTTTTGGGAGATTATATCGATGGTAGCGGGTCACGAGCTGGGACGACCGAGCCAGCATTACTCGATACACGGGCCGTATTGGATATGGTTATGAATCGGGTTGATCATTACCAGGACGTTGCGTTGTTAGGAAACCATGATGATTTTTGGCTACAAACCGCTCGTGGCGATGATCTAAGCTTCCAGACTTGGCACTTGAATGGTGGTGCTAAGAGTTGGCGCCAATTGGGGATTCATTCCAGTAATCCGTTAGTCGTTGCCAAAGCCTTGAATCAAGCACCATTGGTAAAATATACGAAGTTCTTTGCCAGGTTACCATTAACGTGGTCTACTGATCATCTTTTAGCGGTTCATGCTGGGATCGACTGGGATTATCCGTTGAATCGTCAGGTTCGTGATGATCTGATGTGGATTCGAGATCCTTATTATTTTGATACGGATAGGTCGTGGCATCGTAATTCCACTGGCAAGGTGATTGTGACTGGTCATACGCCAGTGCAAACGATGCCTCACGCTAACTATGGTTGTGTTAAGATGCAGGCTGACACCCAGGACACACCGCGTTATCTAATTGACGCAGGAAGTCGTTCAGGGGCTGCTGATGGGGGAATATTTGCATTAACCTTAGCCGAAACCGGTGCTGTTATAGCGAAGAGCTGGGTTATTAATCGGAAATTAGTATGCTTTCTTATTCGCAATGGTAAATTAATCAGCTATTAGCCGGCTAGTTTGCTATACTGATAATTATGAAAAATTGGGGGAAACGAATTTGAAAAAAGTACGAGAAAATGGCATTGATGGGTTTGGGGGCCTCGTGAGCTTTATTGGCTTGGCCGTTGCGTGTTTTATCATTTGGTTAGCTACGGGTCTAGCAACCAGCTGGTTAATCGCCACGCTACTTTACGTAGCCATGGCCAGCTGCTTCTTATACACGACATTGATTGGTAAACAAAAAATTTGGGACCAACAATTGCCACAGATTACCTTATCCACTGATACTCGAGCGTTAGATATCGGATGTGGGCACGGTATGGTCCTATTCAAAATTGCCCACCGGCTACCTGCCGGAGGACATATCACGGGGATTGATATCTGGCGTCAACAAGATCAAACTAACAACTCAATGGCTACGGTTACGCAGAAGATTCATACAGATGGACTGGATCAGGTTGCCGCCGTTCAGACGGCAGACATGCGTGAGTTACCATTTGCGGATAACCACTTTAATGTGGTTGTTTCTAGTCTGGCAATCCATAACGTCAAACCTAAAGCTGGTCGGCAGCAGAGTCTGCGAGAGATTGCGCGGGTCTTACAACCAGGTGGTCAGTTGGTGATTGCTGACTTAGGCTTTTCTTGTAACGCATACCGCCAGGAATTAACACGTCTGGGTTTTCATGACATTCAAGTCACAGGTACCGGTATCAACGGCTGGTGGGGTGGTCCGTGGATGCCAACATTGGTGTTACGGGCAATAAGATAAGAGAAAATGGCATCGGTGATAGATAGATTGGCATAAAAGGCTATGTTTATGGCACCAAAAATCATTAAGCTATGTCGGTCCTCAAGGTAAGATGGATACATTAAGAAGTCTTAGGAGGAATGACTATGTCAGTTATTTTAATCACGGGTGCCAGTAGCGGTATTGGTTTACAAACAGCAATGACCCTGGCGCGTCAAGGGCACGTTGTTTATGGAGCAGCTCGGCGAATCGATAAGCTTGAAGCACTAGCGGCTGATGGTGTTCGACCACTGCGTTTGGACATTACCAGCGAAGAGTCGATGACAACGGCGGTAGCCACACTTATTAAAAATGAAAAGCGAATTGATGTTTTAATTAATAATGCTGGCTATGGCTCGTATGGAGCGATTGAGGATGTTTCACTCGCAGAGGCAAAGAAACAATTCGATGTTAATTTGTTTGGTATGGCACGACTAACACAATTAGTTTTGCCCCACATGAGAGCCCAACGCGCGGGACGCATCATTAATACATCATCAATGGGTGGTCGATTAGTTAGTTATATGGGGGCGTGGTATCATGCAACCAAGTATGCAGTTGAAGCCTTTAGTGATGCATTACGGATGGAAACGAGGAACTTTGGCATTAAGGTCTCAATTATTGAGCCTGGTGGCATTAAGACAAATTGGGGATTCATTGCTGCCGATCATTTAGTAGCGTCAGCTCAGGGTGGTGCATATGAACAACAGGCGACCAAGGCTGCTACCGGTATGCGTCGACAGTATCGCTCAAATATGCTATCAGCTCCTCAAGTTATTTCTAACGCGATTAGTAAAGCCGTTAATCGCCGTCATCCACGCACACGTTACCTAGTTGGTTTTGGCGCCAAGCCGTTGGTATTGGCAAAAACCCTCTTACCAACTCGTTTTTTTGACTTTTTGATGATGCACGCAAGCTAATGGGAGTGACTTAGGTTTGAAGATAATGATATCTGAGCAATTTCAAAAGTTTATGGCGACACTAGGTATCGATTTGAACAGTACCTTAGAAGCTGCCGGTGTTCATAAGATTGTTTGGCAAGAACAACTAGAGCTATCCGATAGTGATTATTGGCGATTGATGAGTGAGTTTGATAATGAGTTATCGGATGAAATGATGATTAATTTTGGTGATATTACTTGTATGCAGACCTTTATGCCATCATTTTTTGCGGCGCTTTCCGCTCAAACTGGTCTGCAGGCAATTAAAAGACTCGCAACTTATAAATCACTAGTTGGCCCAGTCCGACTAGTAGTCACTACTGATCAAGAGCGCGTTGACGTCCACGTTGAAGGTGATAATCTAGGTATTGAGTTACCCCGGTTTACGGTTATGACTGAACAATTATTACTGATTAGTTTGTTACGTGTAGGGACTGGGCGAACAATCAAGCCGGTTTTGGTTGGTAGCAAGTATCATTATGGTTCGCAGTTATCAAACGTAATTGGCAGTCGCCCACAAGAGATGAATTCAAACAGTATACAATTTAGTATGACTGACTTAAAACAACCGTTTGTCTCAGCAAATAATACAATGTGGGCCTTTCTGCAGCCAGAACTTGACCGACAAAAGTTATTAATTCAACAAGATAAATCACTACTTGCTACCGTTCAAGCATTACTTCTAAAGAAAATTCCAAGTGGAGATTTTTCAATTAACGATGTTGCTGGTACCTTAAACCTCAGTAAACGAACCTTACAACGTCAATTGAGCGCAGTAGGGACGACATTTAACGAAGAGGTTCAGGTCGCAAGAAAGGTACTAGTGATGCCCTTAATTAAGGATCGAACATTAAGTCTGATTGAAATTAGTTATTTGTTGGGATATGCAGACCCGGAATCTTTCTCACGTGCCTTTAAAAAATGGTTTGATCAAAGTCCATTAGCTTATCGTAAGCAGATGAAGGCGTAAAAGAATCGATGGAATTTATAAAATTATAGGATGGTTTCAATTGTGGCTATAAATGAGTTAGCTATAACTGAGACCATTTTTTCGTACGATTTTTCCACTATTATTCGGTTATTGATTTTAATCGCTTCAGAAAAATCTGAGCGGCTGATGACAATTGTCTATCCTTAGACCAAATGAGAGTCGTTGATTCATTCAGGGCTGGAGAAAGTGGTCGGAATGTCAATAAGGAATTGTCTTCGATGGGGACTAAGTTATCAAAAGCAAGGGCATAGCAATTACTGGTTGTTACCAGTAATTGCGCGTTAAAGATTAAGTCATAGGTCCCAACGATTTGTAACTGATCGGAGACGTTTTGCCACCAATTTTGAAAGCGGTGTTCATTCATGGCTTGTTCTGACACAATTAGTGGTTGTCCGACTAAGTCCTGTGGTGTAATGACTGCCTTTTGTGCTAGGGCAGTATTCTTAGGTAAAAGAATTCCCCACGAATCGGTATGTGCTAATTTTAAAGCAGAATATTGAGAACTAACTTGATTCCCCATGATAATACCGAAGTCTAACTGGCCATCTGCTAGCTGATTGGCAATTCTCCCGGCAGCACCACTGTGCAGATGAATCGCTACCTCTGGGTAATCAGCTTGTAGTTGCCCTAAAACGCGTGTAATTAACCGCATGCCTTGACTTTCTCCAGCACCAATATCAAGTGACCCGCTAATAGGCGTTAATGTTTGTAAATTTTCGGTTGTCTTATCGATAATCTTGGTAACAGTCAATGCTCTTTCTTGTAAATAACGCCCGGCTTCCGTTAACGTTATTGCACGAGGACCACGCTTGAACAGCTGAATGCCCAGCTCCTTTTACAAATCACTGAGTTGTCGTGACAAAGCTGGTTGCGAGATGTGTAAGGCTTTAGCTGCCCTAGAAATTGTGTGATATTGCGTAACTGCTAAGTAGTAATGTAATGTTCTTAACTCCATCATTATCCTCCTATACTTTTTTGCTATGCCTAAGTATAAAACATAAGCCTTTTACATAGAAACAATTAGATTTTATACTGATGTCATCCTTTAAAAAGCAGGTGTGCATCATGACTAATCAGATATCAATTAATAAAATTAATCAACAGCAGGATTTAATTGATCAAAATCAGCGCCTAGTTCAGCATTTAAATTCGGGCCAGCACAGCCCGGATGAAATTCGTGAATTGATAAGTGAGATAACGGGACAACCTATTGACCATTCTGTTGAAATTCGTTTGCCGTTCTTAACGGACTATGGTCGTCATCTTTATTTGGGTAAACACGTGTTTATTAATAGTAATGTTCAGTTCACAGATCTAGGGGGGATTTCGCTAGCAGATAACGTATTAATTGGTCCAGGCGCGATGCTAATTACCGTCAATCACCAATTAGATCCCGCTAATCGTCGCTCACTAGACACCGCGTCAATCAGAGTAGACAGTAACGCTTGGATTGGCGCGCGGTCAGTTATTCTGCCAGGTGTGACAGTGGGACGAAATGCTGTTGTGGCTGCCGGAGCCGTTGTTACAAAGTCGGTTCCAAATAACACTGTTGTTGCTGGTGTTCCAGCAAAAGTGATTAAAGTAATTGAAGTGGAGGATGATTAAAAATGAGTATTAAGGATAAAGTTGTTGTGATTACGGGCGCATCAAGTGGAATTGGTCGGGCAACGGCCAATTTACTAGCAACCAAGGGCGCCAACGTAGTCCTAGGTGCTCGGCGTGAAGATCGGTTAAAAGACTTGGTAGCTGAAATTGGTTCAAAGGCCGTTTATCAAGTAACAGATGTCACTCAACGGGCACAAGTCCACGAATTATTGCAGTTAGCCTTGACACGATTTGGTCATATCGATGTCCTTTATAATAATGCAGGAACGATGCCTCAGGGAAATTTGAGCGATCGAGAATATGATAAGTGGCAAATGATGCTCAATGTTAATATTATGGGTGTTCTTAACGGAATTGGCGAAGTTTTACCTATTATGCAACGTCAACGAGATGGGTTAATTATAACGACTGATTCTGTAGCGGGACACGTTGTTTATCCAGCATCTGCGGTTTACAATGGCACCAAGTATGCTGTTCGTGCAATCATGGAGGGGTTACGACAAGAAGAAAAGCAAAATGGCATTCGCTCCACCATTATTTCACCTGGGGAAGTGCGGACGGAATTGGTTAATACAATTGGAAATGCGACGATTGAAGCTAACATAAAACAACTAATGGACAGTGATGGTGATCGTATGTTATCGCTAGATCCAGAAGATATTGCCAACGCTGTTTTATTTGCAATTGACCAGCCTAAACACGTCGCAATTAGCGAGGTAATGGTACGACCAACCGGGCAAGAAGTATAGAGCAGACTAGTTTGTGGGGATAGTTCATGAAAAGAAGGGGGATTATACCAGCTATCGTGGTAAATACTTTACTCGGCTTGACAGGCTTTACTGGTGGCAAACAAAACTAGTTGGGCAGAAGTTACATCTCAAAAAGATAACAGAACCAGAAAAAGACAAACGAACACTATCGGACGAGGTCCTTTCGCTTTGACTCCTAAGGTGGTTAAGACTGAAAAGCATGATTTGATTAAGAAGGTTACTTGAACCAGTTTATCTCCAACGTCCTGTTATAGTTTATTAAATTTCACCTAATGTATTACGCTTAAGTGAGCGACACTTATACTCTTATAGAACTGCGCTGAAGTTTTTTAAAAGTGCATAACCTTCATTTAAAGGGTGGGAGGCTTATTAAGCATCGAGAGGTATTTCAGGTAATTATAAAATCTGTTATAGTAAGTCGTATTTTTTTCGGAATATGGCTCTTAATCTTGTTTTTGTTAGAACGTATTTATTTGGACTAATAAATAGGTCTAAGATAATATATTGAGATTTCCAGTTCTGACCCAAGAGCTAGTGAAGACGACATTTAGCATAAAGACAACCTAAATAAAGGCATAGAGGTGCGTGAAAATACGTCTCTATGCCTTTTTTGAATTATTGAGAAATTTTGGGGTGGTTAATTTGTATGAATTCATGTAAAAAATCGGCCGTCTTCTTACCGGGGAGCTTTGCGCTCAGTAACCCGTAGTCAACGGTGATATCGGTTTTTAATGGAACGGTAACTAGATTAGGATGAATTCTTTTCCAGGGTGTTAACGAGATCATGGCAATGTTTTCTTCGACAGCCTTATTGAACGTGTTAATGTCGTATCTGCCTGTCGTATCAATCGGTTGTATGCTCGGCACTTTCTCTAGCAATTGTTGGCGTAACAAATCATTTTTTTCGCTAATTCCGGTTGGTACCATTAAAACCTTTTGGTGGGCCAAATCTGAAAATGAAATTTCTTCTAATTGGGCCAACGGGTGATCACTTCTGACGGCAATGCCAAAATGATAAGATCCAAGCTTAGTGGCACTAAAGGCGTGTTTCAACGTCGTACTATCAAAGGTCCCGACCATGAGGTCACTACTACGTCCAAGCATCGCATATTCACGATTGCTAGAGTTGAGGTCCTCTTGTAATTGAACCAAGCGGATTTGAAATTTAGGCATGTCGGGCGCAACCCTTTTCCAAATTGACATGAACGGATCGGCCGGGTGGAGCAATGACGTTCCCAGCAGAATAATTTGCTTATCATCAGTTCGTACGCGTCGAGTCTCTTCAACCGCTGTATTGAGCAAATCTAGCAGTTGGTGGACGTAAGGTTGAAACGTCTTTCCTTGTGGTGTTAGTTGCACGCCGGTTACCGTGCGATTAAAAAGTTTTAGGTTAAGTTCAGTTTCAAACCGATTAATCTGTTTCATCACGGCTGTTCCGGAGATGAAGCTTTGCTCGGCGGCTTTGGTGAAGCTGCCATACTCGCTTACGCGTAAAAAGGTCTGCAATTGATTGATATCCACGATAACACCTCCCATAAGTCTAGTATAAACCAAAAGTTAATACTAGACCAACTAACGGATTCTTCAAATATCTTAATATCCATCTATACTAGTATTTGTAGTTAAGGCATGACAAATGTAAGGAACGGTTGAGCCAACCAAAGGGTTGTAGAAGTTAGCCTTAATTTGCGTTTAGACCGGCCACTTTAAAGATAATTAGGAGGAAACAAATTATGTCAGTAGAAAATAAAATTATTGTCATCACAGGGGCTTCTTCAGGTATCGGTGAAGCCAGTGCTAAGTTACTCGCTAGTCATGGAGCCAAAGTCGTTCTAGGTGCCCGGCGTAAAAATCGGTTACAGGAATTGGTGACAGCTATTGCAGCGCAAGGTGGTCAAGCAGCTTACCGGGTAACCGATGTCACTAATCCAGCTGATCTCACGGCGCTAGTTGACTTAGCGAAAACCAAGTTTGGTGGTATTGATGTGATCTTCAATAATGCTGGTATCATGCCAACATCCCCGATTAGTGCATTAAAGACTGATGAATGGAACGCCATGATCGAGGTTAATTTAAAGGGTGTCCTAAACGGTGTTGCCGCCGTGATGCCCGAATTTACCAAGCAAAAACATGGTCAAATCATTACGACATCCTCAGTCGCCGGATTGAAATCCTTTGCGGGCTCCGGCGTCTATGGTGCCACAAAGTTTGCGGTTCGTAATTTGATGGAAGTTATTCGGATGGAAAACGCACAGGAACAGACTAATATTCGGACAACTAGTCTGTATCCTGCCGCAATTAATACGGAGTTATTACACACCATCACGGACGCTAGTTCCAAGCAAGGCATGAATAAGTTATATGCATCTGTTGGCATTACGCCAGACGCCGTTGCCCGTGTTGTTGACTTTGCGGTTGCGCAACCGGCCGACGTTAACGTCAATGAATTTACTATCTACCCAACTAAGCAAGGGTAAAAGGAGCAATTTAAAAAATGAAAAAAGTTATTTTATTAGGAGCGACAAGTAACATTTCAACCTATCTTATTCCGCATTTGTTGGAGCAAAGTGATGTTGAACTCACGTTATTTGCCAGACAGGCGACACGCCGCCTCGGCCAATATGCGGATAATCAGCGGATTTCGCTGATTGATGGTAACTGGAACAATCCAGCGGACTTGACGGCAGCCATCGCGGGGCAAGAGATTGTCTATTTGGCAACTGGCCACTTTACCAAGGCCAATCAGCAGGTGGTTACAGCAATGAAGCAAAATGGCGTAGCGCGGTTGATTGTAGCCGGTGGTTTAGGGATTTATGACGAAGTGGCTGGTGAGTTTGGCCGTTGGAACGCGCGCATGATGGGGGACTATACCGAAATTAAACGGGCTGCCAAAGTGATTGATGATAGTGGACTAAACTATACCTTTTTACGGATGGCGTGGTTGTATAATAACGACCAACACGACGCTTACGAAGTCATCCCCCAGGGAGAACCGGTTAAAGATACGCAAGTTACTCGCGAGGCAGTGGCTAAATTAGTGGCCAATATTGTGCGCAATCCTGACATCTATCAGCGAACGAGTATCGGTGTTGTGGAACCCAATACGGCTTGGGACAAACCCGCTTTTTATTAAGGAGGCGTCCTGTAATGAGAGTGATAGTTCCTTTAAACCAGGGCTTCCTGCCTGACAGGTTTACCAGTAAAGCCGAAATAACGAAAGGAAATCAGCCAATCGTTTCGTTCCCAATTACAATTCAGGAGATTCCTCAGAATGCGACGTCGTTAGCCCTTTCTTTAATTGATTATGATGCAGTACCGCGAACTGGTTTCCCCTTTATTCACTGGTTAGCGGCCAATATACCACTAATGACTGAAATTCCGGCTGACTTTAGTCGTCATTTCACGGGACTACAAGGGCAAAACTCTTGGATGTCACGGTTCTATGCTTTAGATGATGCTTACTTTACCGACCATTATGCCGGTCCGAATCCGCCGGACCAACCGCATCATTACACACTGACCATCTATGCCCTAAGTCGTAAGACAACGTTAAAGAACCAATTTTACTATAACGAATTTTTGGAACAACTGAGTGAGCGGATCATTGAGCAGTCGTCTATTCGGTTGTTAGCTAAGTAATTATAAGGCCAAGAAATATGTACCAGTTTGATATTTTCGAATGGGAGATAACCAATGAAAACTGTAAAAATAATTGTGAACGGTCAAACGTTCACAGCAAACTTTGAGGAGAATGCGACCGCTAGTGAGCTACTGCAACAAATGCCAATGACTTTACCGATGTTAAATCTTTATTCACGTGAATTGACCTATCGCTTTAAGCAAGCCTTACCAGCCAATGAGGCACACACATCCGGTTATACCGTTGGTGATATTGCCTACTGGAAGCCCCGCCATAGTTTTGTCATCTTTTACAAACAAACCGGTGAGGTTATCGGCGATTTACAGCAGATCGGCCACATTAATACCAGTCATTTAGCACAGTTCCAATCATTAGGAAATGTAGAAATGAGATTTGAAAAAGAAGACCTTAACAGTTGAAGTAAAAAAACGCCATCATATTGTGGCGTTTTTTCTGCAGTATAAACATTCTAAAAAGGCTAGGAAACTAACTTACGTTGGCCAATTAACATTTTTAGGTAATTTATGATAGACCGTGGGACAATAATTTATTTCGGCCTTTTATAATAAGAGTTAGTTATATATGAGAGGGGTCGGTATCGTCCAAGAATTGGATAATCCTTTATTGTCAGTGAAGTTCACTTTGAAAACGCTATGATGTATTGAACTAGAATAGTCGTAAATCGGGGTATCTTAAACGGTACTTCCCGATTTACGACTATCTAAAATGTCTTTATGCTGTTAAAAACACTCGCTCTACGCGATTTGGTTTTCTTTATGCCTTTTAATGAGGGTAGATCCGTACATGACCGCGATTGAAGCTATTCCAATGTACAGCAAGTTTAACATTGAAGATCCAGTGAGTGATGCATCTGTAATATACATCTGGTTAAGAATAAGATCATAGGCAAATCGAATCGGCGTCAGATCATAAACATAATTATGATAGAAGGGACTCAGCATTTGTGGAATGAAAGTAATGACTGCCATTG
>OMJG01000309.1_pt1 | contig 37552 bp, 36 predicted proteins | sample 1646431 | NCBI WGS metagenome assembly OMJG01 (sample SAMN03771674, study PRJEB25209) | food metagenome | isolation source: Cotija cheese | place: Mexico:Jalisco,Michoacan | collected 2011-12-12
CTTACAAATTAAGCAGTGGCAACGTGTCGATGGTTATTTTTTCTGGAGTAGGTGATATCTACCTGTTAGCCATCGGATGGCTAACAGGTGGATTGGTCCACTGTCAGCCTCTCTCGCAGTTGACGAGAGTATTCAGCATGAGAATTCAAAGAGCTTCAGTTACAATCTAACAGTTCTGTCTATGGTCATAACGAGCATTCAAGAGTTTGCTCGGCACATCTTGACGGTGAAGGTTGGTATTGGCGGTTCCTCGGATTTGGCCGTGTAATTGGCATCTGAAGCCACGGGGCCACAACAGCCTGCGGGCTATGTAGTTGGCTAGGTCCTGAAGTCTGAGGGCGCAGATGTACAGGTGTTCAAGTCTGCCGTCGATCGCTTGGGCGGGGAGATTCGATGTTCCAGAGCGATCGAAATATGCCAGAATATCCACAGCTCAGCGTTTGAGAGTGCGTTCCAGCTTCATGACCTCGCTGAGGACCTTGGTTGTTGCATCGCTGACGACATCGATGATCTGGGCCATGATGCGTTTGCACTCTATTAGGTCGAGTGCTGGTAGGCGTTCACGACACATCTTGATAGACGCCACAAGTCGCCCGCCTCGACCTGTGCGCACTTGTCGTCGGTGAGGGCGACCATAAGCTTGGTCCTCTGTTTGTTCGTCAGCACGTCGTCTACCGGTGTACTGGATCCGGCAAATTCCGCAGAGCAAATCACCCTTGCGACCGTGGTGCCGGTGGTATCCAGTTGGATGCGCTGCCAATTCCGGTCTAGAGCATTCCCTATAAGTTGGACCATGTGGATGGGGTTAATGGGTTCGTTCGAGTTAGGTAGTTGAGTCTCGGCGGTGGTCTTGGAGCCGCTGAACATCCGTTCATCGCCATGACTACTACGGAGTCGCGCCAGTCTTGAGGTCTGTCTTTGAGCTGTGCCTTGGAGATGCTCTTCGAGCGCCGCTAGACCATGTCGATCAAGCGTGCCGAGCCCGTTTTGCCCGTCAGGGGCGTGAGATTGATGTTGACGATGCCGTACTTGCCGCTCTTGCACGTGTACCGACGGACGTCTTCGTTAACCCCGATGGCGTCCACGCCTCCGAAGTGCTCAGGGCTATCGATGAATCCGCCGTCGTCCAGCGATCACAGTGGCGTTCTCGGAATCCTAGGACACGGCCAAACACTCAGCGACACGAACAACATGAGATGCTGGCACACGGCTCGCTCCAAAGACCGCAGAACAGCCTAGTCAGGGAATAGATTTCGTGCGAGGTAGGCGCTGCCTTCGTATCCTGATGCCGCACATGGCTGTATTCTGTGCATTTGTGGCTTCAGGTGCGTAGATGCAGAGCAGAGTAGTCGGTTGCCATCCAGACGGCTTATGAGGAAACCTGCGGACTAGGGCGTTCCGAGGAGCCTCCAAGACAACTTCGATTCTCACTGTAAGGCCTTCTTTGCGCCACGCCGACACACAAACAGCGTCTGGTATTCATTTCCTACACCTCCAACTATGAAGAACCGATAAACATTACGTGGCCAAACGCTGCGAAGCTTCGAACACCGGACTCGAAACTCTCAAGGTCTCAGCGGTGGTTGGACGGGCGCAACGAGTTAATTCGGTAGGTAGATCCTCGGTCCAGTTAACAAAAAACAGAACAATTCCTCCTCACCGAGAAGGTGGACTGGTGTCCTGTCGCACAACGCAACAGGACACCAGTCCACCTATTAACATTAGGAAATCAGTCTATTTGCTTTGTCAGAGGTTGGAGCTATTTGTTGTACTGACAGCTCAGCTTCATCGGACCAATATTGGAACCAGCGTTCCACGAGCATTTGCTATTCACATTGGTGTCTTTAGCGTGTGACAAACTGACCCACGAAGAATCTCCAGCGCCACCACTCGTGCTGGCGACTTCCCTATATCCAGGAGCGGGATGGAACGATGTTATGTGGAGCGTTCCTGGTCCGTTATAGCCTGGAGATTGAACCCGCCCACCAATGAGTGAAGACTGCGTTGTGCTTTGCTTTTCGGCACCCATTGCCACACTTCCGTTGAAATAGCTTGTGTAGGCAGCATTTGCGGCGGGAGAAAGCGAGATCCCGGCCAGAGTAACTACAGCTGCACCAAGCAAAGCGTTGAATCTAGTACGTTTCATGAGGCTATTCCTTTCGAGTCTTCTCTTGGTTTCCAAAGGCAAGTACACCTATCAACGCACTTGCAACTGCGGTCGCATGGATCGCGGGGTTCAGGCCGCCAAAGCGTAGCCAGGTGATGATGGCGTTGCCCTCCATTCGGGCGCCTGAGCCGAGTTTGTACATCTCCGCGATGCCTTCACCCGACGAATAATCTGCGGTGGCATGGGCCCATACTGCAAGAAGAATCAGTACAACTGCTAGTGTCACTGGCCCTTCCCACGTGTTCTTTGTTCGTGATCCGCTCAATAATGGATAGAGGACAAGTCCGCATACGATGGCGATAGCAAGGTGTTGCAGCCATGGATTTCCTACCTCGGTGATACCGTCAATCTGATTGCCCCAATCAACAGTAACTCCAGTTTGGATGGCTTCAACGCGGATCGCTAAGATTCCGACAGCTAGTGCCGCGATGAGCGCGGCCACTACACCGTAAAGGATGTCTCTGCTGCGAGTCATATCATTACTCCGTATCAAGCTCTGGTAGCTGAACGGCGGTACCATCTGCTCGCGGAATCTCGATATCCCGCAGTGCGGCCGACTGATCGATACTGCTCACAGCAATTACTTGCGGTGTATCTGCGAGGATCTGAACATCTTTTGAAGATGTTAGCGTGCTAGAGTCAATATCGGGCGGCAGCATGTAGGCGGCCGTACCGTCAAACCCCTCTCCATTCAAGCTGACAGCGGCTCCATGTTCGTAAAATGCCATTGGTGATGTGCATCCAACGCTCCCGATCCAGTTATCTTGGGATTCTTCGCCAAGTTGTGTTGCGATGCATATGTTGCCATCAGGATCTGAAGCAATCCAGTGTTCACCGAATTCTGATGTTCCGACGTTGCGGATAGATTCAGGATCCACTCCGGATTCCACCAACCAATCAGGTACGGTCGCCTGGTCGGCAGCCAATTGTGTAATGGCGGGTGTTAAATCGGCTACCTCCAAAGAATGCTGTGTTTCTTGAAGGGAAGGGGAAGCAACCGCGCTTCCCACAATAGCTAGTGATCCAAAGGCAAACGTTGCTATACCAATGCTTCTTTTAATTTTCATCGTATTTCTCCTGAGTGTTTCGATTGGCGATCAATTCCTTGAGCGCTTCTTGTCTGTTTCGGGGAGATGGATTTGATTCTTACCTCATTTTCTCTTTTCTGCTGCTCAGAGCGAAAAAGGAATATGTTTAACGTAACAGACAGAAAAACGTGTTTCAAGCAACATTTAGGTATTTGTCAAATTGCTATCAGAAAAATGTGGGCAAGAATCTGGACATGGCTACCCGCTGCCAGTGCTTGCGCGATAGGGTCGGGTCATGACTGAGCTCACTACACTTCCGGCACGTGTATTTGGATCTGTTTCCGTGGCAATGGTGACGCCCTTCCACGAGGATGGTTCCCTCGATATTGATTCGGCTGTCAAGCTGGCCGATCATCTGGTCAATGAGGGGTGTGATTCCATCCTGCTCTCGGGCACCACGGGCGAGTCTCCCACCACCCATCAGCCGGAGAAGGATGAGCTTGTTCGGGAGGTCAAGGCGGCGATCAAGGATCGGGCGTTCGTGATGGCGGGCGCGGGTTCGAACGATACGGCCCACGCGGTGCGAATTGCTCAGGGTGCGCAGGAGTCCGGTGCGGACGGACTCCTCGTCGTCGCTCCTTATTACAACCGGCCTTCCCAGGAAGGTGTGTACCAACATATCCTCGCGATTACCGAGGCTACTGATTTGCCCGTGATGATTTATGACATTCCGGGCCGTACCGGGGTTAAGTTGGAGTTCGATACGCTTCGCCGGCTTGCGGAGCACCCCCGTATTTTAGGGGTTAAGGATGCCACAGGAGATGTTCCCGCCGGTTTCGTGAAGATGCGGCAGACGGGGCTTGAGTATTATTCGGGCGACGACGGCCTGAACTTCGCCTGGCTCGCCCATGGGGCCTCTGGTGTGATCTCGGTGGCTGGCCACGTCATCGCGAGCCAGCTTCGCGATCTCGTGAGCGCAGTGGATTCGGGTGATTTGCCCACGGCGCGCGCTGAAGCGGCCAAGCAGCTTCCAGTGATCGACGCGATTATGGGTGGCGGTCAGGGTGCCGTCATGGCAAAGGAGGCGCTGAAGCTCACGGGAGTTATCCCCTCTGCTACACTCCGTTTGCCACTGGTTGGTGCCTCCAAGGCCCAGCTGGCCGAGCTGGCCGATACCCTGCGCGAACAAGGACTTATGTAGCAACTGGCCGCAACGTGCGGCACAATGATCCTTGTGAGTGAAGAGAACACGGAGCCAGAGGTCAGTCCAGAAGACGTCAGCCTAGAAGACGAAACGGAAGAGACTGTCCAGACAGCGACGTCAGAACGCGATTTCGCCGATGCTCTTGTGGGCTCTGAACCCGAGAGCCACCCGGCAGACGGGCTCGCTATGGATCGCGGGGATGCGATCGGGCGATCTGGCCGCTGGCTCGCGGGATGGTGCCTGCGGCTACTCGTGATCGCGGCGGCCGCTTGGGTTCTGGGGGAAGTAGCCTCCGTGGTGTGGTCCGGCATCCTGCCGGTTGTCCTCTCGATCATCCTATGCACCATTTTGTGGCCCCTAGTCCGGCGGCTCCGCGGGTGGCACTTTCCACCGGCGCTCGCTGTGCTCACCACGATCGTGGGTTTCTTCGTGGCCATCGGGGCAATCTTCGTCGCAATCGCGCCATCGGTTGCCTCTCAGGCCCGGGATCTTTATGACCGCGGGACTGAGGGCGTTGAGCAGGTGCTCGATTGGATCGCTGGGCCACCGTTAAACCTTGACACAGCACAACTCGATAGTTTTATTGAACAGGCCCAAGAGTGGATTAAGAGTCAGGCCTCCACGATCACTGAGACCGCCCTTTCCGGTGCGTCCGCTGCCACCTCTGTGATTGTTACGCTGGTTATGGTTATTGTGCTCACCTTCTTCTTCCTCAAGGACGGCGACCAGTTCCTCCCAATGGTCCGGCGGGTGGCGGGCCGGCGCGTGGGCTGGCACCTGAGCGAGGTGGCCACGCGGTGCTGGAAGACCCTTGGAGGCTTCATCCGTACGCAGGCGATTGTGAGCTTTATTGATGCCTTCTTCATCGGACTCGGCCTTGTCTTTATGAGCGTCCCACTGGCCGGTCCGCTCGCGATCATTACCTTCTTTGGTGGGTTCATTCCGATTGTGGGTGCCTTTACGGCTGGTGCGCTCGCGGTGCTGATCGCCCTCGTGGCCAACGGATTCACTACCGCGGTGGCCGTGCTGATTCTTATCATCGCCGTCCAGCAATTGGAGGGTAATATCCTCCAGCCGGTGCTGCAATCGAAGGCTATGAAGATGCATGCGGCTGTGATCCTTTTGTCCGTTACCGTGGGTAGCGGGCTGTTTGGGATTATCGGCGCATTCCTCGCGGTACCAGCTGCCGCGATGGTCACAGAGGTGTTGCGTTACCTCGGCGATCTCACCGATTTGAAGACGGGGGAGAAGTCCATAGAGGAGGTTGCGTTCGCAACCGATACGGCGGATGGGCCATTCGCATGAGACAATGGGCAGGTGACTAACCACGTAATGCCCGCGCCCCCTACTGATAACACTGTTCGAATTGTTCCACTTGGTGGGCTTGGCGAGGTCGGGCGAAACTGTAACGTCCTTGAATACCGCGGCAAGCTCGTAGTGGTGGACTGCGGGGTGTTGTTCCCCGAAGAAAGCCAGCCCGGTGTTGACCTTATCCTTCCGGATATCGATTACCTGAAGGATCGCGTCAAGGATATCGAGGCCATCGTGCTCACCCACGGCCACGAGGATCACATCGGCGCCGTGCCTTACCTGCTCAAGCTCCGCCCGGATATCCCCGTTATCGGATCCCAGTTGACTATCGCCTTTATTGAGGCGAAGCTGCAAGAGCACCGCATACGCGCTCACTCCCACGTTGTAGTGGAAGGCGACGTGGAAAAGGTTGGGCCCTTCGAGATGGAGTTCATCGCGGTGAACCACTCGATCCCCGATGCGCTCGCCGTATTTGTGCGCACTGCCGAGGGCAATATCCTTATTACTGGCGATTTCAAGATGGATCAGCTACCTCTTGATGGGCGTCTGACCGATCTGCGTGCGTTCGCCAAGGCTGGTGAAGAGGGCGTGGATCTCTTCATGTGTGATTCCACGAATGCCGAGGTTCCCGGGTTTGTCAGATCCGAGTCAGAGATTGGCCCGGTTATCGACGATGTGTTTGCTCGCGCCACGGGCAAGATTGTGGTGGCCTCCTTCTCCTCTCACGTCCATCGCGTCCAGCAGGTGCTGAACGCAGCGGCGCGTCACGGGCGGAAGGTGGCCTTCGTTGGCCGTTCTATGGTGCGTAACATGGGCTTGGCCTCGGAATTGGGCTACTTGGAGGTTCCAGACGGCGTGCTCCGTGATCTCGGAGATATGCGGGATCTGCCGGATAACCAGCGGGTCTACATGTCCACCGGTTCTCAGGGTGAGCCGATGGCCGTGCTGGCGCGTATCGCTAACAAGAGCCATCCGAAGATCAGCGTGGGCGGCGGGGACACTGTCCTGTTCGCCTCCTCGCTCATTCCCGGCAACGAAAACTCCGTGTATCGGCTGATCAACGGCCTCATGAAGCTCGGTGCGCACGTGGTGCATCAAGGCAACGCGAAAGTTCACGTGTCCGGCCACGCCGCTCAAGGCGAACTCCTGTACTGCTACAACATCCTGGAGCCCGCCTACGCTTTGCCGATCCACGGGGAGGTCCGCCATCAGGTGGCCAACGGCGGAATCGCCGTGAAGACGGGCGTTCCGCCGGAGAACGTGATTCTCGCGGAAAACGGCTCGGTGATTGACATGCAGGATGGCGAGGTGTCGCTTGTCGGCTCCGTTCCCTACCACGAGATTTACGTGGATGGCTCATCAGTTGGTGACATTACCGAGTCCGAGCTGAAGGACCGCCGCACGCTGTCCGAGGAGGGCTTCATTGCGATCTTCGCGGTAGTGGACCAGTCCGAGGAGCAGATCATTACGGGTCCGCATATTCAGGCTCGCGCCATGGCCGAGGACCAGTCCGTGTTTGACGATATCCTGCCCGAGGTCACAGTGGCTCTCCAGGAAGCTCTGGAGAAGGGATCGGACACCTACGGCATGCAGCAGGCAATGCGTCGTGTGGTTGGCCGGTGGGCTTCCCGTAAGTTGCGTCGTTCGCCGATGATTATCCCCACGGTTGTTACTGTCTAGCGTGGTGTGCGCCCCTCGGCGGCGTGCCGGGGTGCACCGCGGGGCATGTGCGGCGCTAGGGTAAATGGTGTGAGTCCACGAGTGCCCAGAGACGCCAACAAGAAGAAGACGAGTACTTCCTCCCCGAAGAAGAAAGCGGAGGAACAGTCTCGCGAACCCATGAGCGCCCTGAAGCGCGAAGGGATTTCTTTTGGCGTCCTCGCGCTTGCCATCATCGTGGCACTGCGCGAATGGTTCGGGCTTTCTGGCCTGCTCGGAACTCTGATCCACCACGTGACCGCTGGCGCCGTGGGCGCCCTGTCCATCTTCGTTCCCATTTTGCTCGTAGTTGTAGCAGTTCAGGTCTTCCGCACATCCCCGACGCCCACAAATAAGAGAATCGGAATCGGACTCTCGCTCATCGTGGTCTCGATCGCCGGAATACTGCACCTGATCATGGCACCAGCCAGCCCCGTCGATGATTTCGAGGGGATTGAAGGTGCGGGTGGCCTGCTCGGTTGGGGCGTTGGTGCCTCGCTTCGTACTCTACTCTCGCCGTATGGCGCTTACCCGGTTCTCGTCCTCCTCCTCGTCTTCGCGCTGCTGTACATGACCAATACCACGGTCCACCAGCTCTGGCAGAAGGTCCGCTCGAAGTCTCCGGAAGAAGACGGCGAAGCCGAGACGGAACAGTTCGCCAACAGGGGCGGCACGGCCTCGGTTCCCTACGATTCGGCGCACGCGGTTGACGAGGAGGAGGTCCCGCGCCGCTCGCGGCTCCTACCTCGCAAGAAGAAGTCCGGTTCCTCCGATGCTCCTGACGAAACGAAGGTCTTAGACGCCACGGAAGGCGCCGATGATGCCGCGGCCACACGGGTTCTTGACCGTCAGAAGGCTCAAGGCGCCAAGAAGAAGGGCGCGCCCAAGCCAGCGCCCAGCCCCGAGCCAATCGAGGGTACTGATCCGGCCGGGCTCCCGGCCCCGGATTCCACATCGGTAATCCCTGCTGGCCAGCAGCTCGTTCTGGATCCGTCCGTCACCTACACGCTACCTTCTGAAGAATCACTCAAGCATGGTGCCGAGCACGCCGAGCGTACTGAGGCAAACGATCACGTGGTAGATCGCCTGACTCAGGTCTTTACCGAGTTCGGCATCAATGCACAGGTTGTTGGCTTCTCCCGTGGCCCCACGGTTACCCAATACGAGGTAGAGCTTGGGCCCGGTGTGAAGGTAGAGCGCATCACCGCACTGTCCAACAACATCTCCTACGCGGTAGCCTCCGCCGATGTCCGCATCCTCTCGCCGATCCCCGGCAAGTCCGCGATCGGCATCGAGATCCCCAACGCGGATCGCGAGACGGTGCTGCTAGGCGACGTGCTGCGCTCTCAGGTGGCCGCACGCGCCACGCATCCGCTCACAGTGGGCGTGGGTAAGAACGTCGAAGGCAAGTTCGTGGTTGCGAACCTTGCCAAGATGCCGCATCTTCTCGTGGCGGGCGCGACAGGAGCTGGCAAATCCTCCTTTATCAACTCGATGATCACCTCGATCATGATGCGCTCTACCCCGGATCAAGTGCGGCTGATTCTCGTGGATCCCAAGCGTGTGGAGCTGACGATCTACGCGGGGATCCCCCACCTCATTACCCCGATCATCACGAATCCGAAGAAGGCCGCGGAGGCCCTCGAATGGGTGGTCAAGGAGATGGACGCCCGCTATGACGATATGGCGGCCTATCACTTCAAAAACATCGACGATTTCAATGAGGCGGTCCAGGCCGGAAACGTCACGCCGCAGAATCCGAATAGGAAGCTCACGCCCTACCCGTATCTGCTGGTTGTGGTGGACGAGCTTGCGGACATGATGATGGTTGCTCCGCGTGATGTTGAGGCCTCCATCCAGCGCATTACTCAGCTGGCCCGCGCCGCCGGAATCCATCTGGTGCTTGCCACTCAGCGGCCTTCGGTGGACGTGGTCACGGGCCTCATCAAGGCGAACATTCCCTCGCGTCTTGCGTTCATGACGTCCTCACTTGCCGATTCGCGCACCATTTTGGACATGTCTGGAGCTGAGAAGCTGATCGGGCAGGGCGACGCCCTGTTCATGCCAGCGGGCGCCTCGAAGCCGATCCGTTTGCAGGGTGCTTGGGTGGACGAGGAAGAGATCGAGCGCGTGGTTGCCGAGTGTAAGGCGCAGCTCCAGCCGCATTACCGTGACGATTTCGAGGAAGTCCAGGAGAAGAAGAAGCAGCGCGAGGAGATCGGTGACGATCTTGAGGTGCTCCTACAGGCTGCTGAGATCGTTGTGACCACCCAGTTCGGTTCCACCTCCATGCTTCAGCGCAAGTTGCGTATCGGTTTTGCCAAGGCAGGGCGCATGATGGATTTGCTGGAGCAGTATGAGATTGTGGGAGCTTCTGAGGGCTCCAAGGCCCGCGACGTTCTGGTTTCGCCGGAGTACTTGGATAACGCGTTGGCTATGCTCCGTGGGGAGCGCGAATCGATCTTCGATGGGGATGAAGACTCGGAGGGCGCTGCGGACGCCACCGAAGTTGTTGACAACCGGTACGCGAGTGATCCACTAGCGGAGGCGCCCTGTAGTGCGAGCGCCGATTGGTACGAGGATGAGGGCGACGACGGCGATGAGGACGCCTGGCAGCTCACCGGTAGGTAAACGGCCGCTCACCACGAGCTGTAGTAGTTGCCGTCCATCGTCACAGTGAGCTCACCGTCTGCATCAATCTGGTATTCACCGTAGAGGGTGAAATCCACATCGTACGGTTCGGGGTCTTCCTCCCAATCGGAGGGATTATCAACCAGAGTGATCGTCCCTTCGGCGCTCTCAAAGTATCCCGAATCGAAGCTGAGGAAGTCCGTCGGGGTGGACTTTATCTCTAGAGAAGCGAGAGTCTTGCTTTGAACCGGGTAGGGGCACAACTCGTTGAGGTTTCCGGCAACTGTTGCACAGGAATCCATTTGATCAGTCACCTGCTGCAGCACCGCCTCCTTGGCCGCGTCCGTCGGTGTTGCGTACACGTCTGCGGTGAAGTAATCATCGGGATGCGTCGGGGCAACCTTTACCTCTTGTGAATCGGCGGTGAGGTATTCGGTACCACCGCTCGGGGCCGCTACGGTATACGTACCGGGATAGGCGTACAGCGTAGCGGTGTACCAGTTTTCGGATTCGGAAACTAGTGGGACGTTCTGTCCTTCGACGTTTAGAGCAGCGAAGGAATCGGAGTTGAGGTTAACTTCCGCCACTAATGCGGTCTGGACGTCCCAAGACTTGAGGAATAGTAGTTCTTTCTTTCCCTCTATTACTGAAAATGTATAGGTAAAGTGTTCCCCGTTGAGTGAGTATCGAGCCTCTACCTCAGCGTCTTTGCCGAATTTCGAAACGGTCCGTACGTCAAGGACCGTCATCTCGGTGTCCGCCTCACCGAGCACCTCATCGGTCAGCATCGCCCGCTCGGGGTTGGCCACGCCAGGGTCCACAAGATCGGTGGCTTCGTTGCCCTTACCGTCCGCGATTAACTCCAAGTAGCGCTCAACGGCCGCTTCGGGCGTTCTGCTCGAGTTCACAACGTTGACAACGATCATGCCTGCGATGACCAGAGCGGCCAATACCCCCAAAGATATCAACCACGCCATCACATGGCTCTTCTTCGGAGGCATCCAGAGTTCGGAAACAGAGGCTACTTACGGGTCTGGTCAACAAGGGTGGAACTAGCCTCAGGAGGCTCCGTGCGCTGGGGGCCGCTGGACTCCATCACTGGGTAGGTGATATCGGCGCGGGCGGCGATCTCGGATTGGCTGAGAGTCAGCCCGCTATCGGTGTAGCCATCTTCTAGGGCATTCAGCGGATAAAGATGATACGAGCGATCATCCTGCGTGATAGCGGTCCATTCGAGGTTGCTTACGGCAGCTGGGCCCTCAGCGGGCACATCCACGGTGGCCGTGGTCAGTAGGCCAGCCATGACCGCGTAGCCGTGGCTCTCGATTGTCTGGCCCGAGATGGTATTACCCATGGACCACACCACCCACATCCCGTTGCCGCCCGGACCCTCATCGAGCTGTGTTACTGGCTCGGGCACGTGCGAGTGGTTGCCAAAGACCAGATCAACCTGGCCGGATTCGGCAAGCTGATCAGCGATCTCCGTCTGTTCCTCGATCGGCTCACTCACGTACTCGGTGCCCCAGTGCATCGAGACAACCACGAGGTCCGCACCAGCCTCGCGAGCCGCGGCAGCGTCATCGATCAGATCATCCACGCTACGCTGGCCCAGATCGCCAACCACGTTCCAAGACCATTCGGCATCGGTTGGCAGCGGAATTCCGTTCGTCAAGGTGGAGGCGGAAAGGTGGGCAAGCACAACGTCGCGTCCACCGGATTCGAGAGTGTAGTACTGGGTTTGGCCAGCCTCCTCTTCAGTCCGGCCAGTGCCGTGGTGGCCAAGACCAGCATCATCTAGCGCGTCCAGTGTGGAGGTAACCCCGTCAAAGCCGCGATCCATGGAATGGTTCGTGGCCGTTGCGCAACCATCCCATCCCATTTCCTGCAGGGAGGCGGCGAGCTCTGTGGGAGCGCCGAACGAGGGATAATTCGAGGGTTCCTCCCCGGGAGCAACGATCGGTACTTCGAGGGCGCACAGCGCCAGATCCGCCCCGTCAATCCAAGGTGTGATCTGCTCGAAGAGCGGGCCGTAGTCAAGCACTCCGCCGGCCGCCTGCTGAGCATAGTAATTGACTGAGAGGTGCGGGAGGATGTCCCCACTGGAGACGATCGAGAGCTGCGAGGACTTGGCTGTGGTGGTGGGCGACGGGGCGGCAGAGGCATCCTCGGAGTTGGTGGGGGAAGCTGCTGTGGGAGTGGGATCTTGCTGAGTTGTTGATGGGCTGCACGCTGTGAGGAGGGCCGCGGCGGCCAAAGCCGCTGTGAGAGTGTAGAGCCTGCGCATGGATTCCTCCTCGAATTGACTGCCTCCGAGTGTACTTGATGGCCAAAGCGGTAGGCTGAGGCAATGAGCAGTAACAACGGTGAGCCCGATAACGTTCCGGTCCTCAACATCGCCAACGCACTAACGGTTCTTCGGCTTATTCTTGTGCCGGTGTTCGTGTGGGTGTACTGGGTGGATACTCCCGGGCGGGCTTGGGCTGCATGGGGGATTTTCGCACTGGCGGCGCTCACCGATAAACTAGATGGCCATCTTGCCCGCACTAGGGGACTCATAACCGATTTCGGGAAGCTTGCCGATTCGATCGCGGATAAGTTCCTCATCGGAGCCGCGCTTATCATGCTCTCGATCCACGGTCACCTGTGGTGGTGGGTCACGGTTGTCATGATCGGCCGGGAGCTAGCCATCACACTGATGCGCATGTACATGGTGCGCCAAGAAGTCATGGCGGCCGGACAGGGCGGCAAGATCAAGATGTTCATGCAGTCTCTGGGTATTGGCGGCCTCGTGATCCCGTGGGCCAGCTTCCTGCCTAGCGGCGTTGCTACGGCGCTCATTTGGATCTGCTACGCGATGATAGCCGTGGCCCTCTACTTCTCCATTTCCTCAGCCGTGCAGTACGTGCGGGATGCCCGGGCAATCTCACGCGAGCACAAAGAAGGTGATGGCGAGTGAGTACGCGGGAAGACGAGACGATCCACAAGCTCATTGAGCGTGGCATCACTCTGGGGTGCGCCGAGTCCCTAACAGGGGGTGGCCTCGCTGCACGTATTGTGAACGTCCCGGGAGTCTCCGCCGTGTTCCGCGGCGGAGTGGTCAGTTACGCTACTGACGTTAAGGAGAGCGTACTAGGAGTAGATCCCGAGCAGATTGACGCCACTGGCCCTGTTGATGAACAGGTTGCCTTACAGATGGCTCGTGGGGCCCGGAAGCTCCTGAGCGCAAATGTGGCATTGGCAACAACGGGGGTGGCCGGGCCTGGGCCTGCTGACGGGCAGCCGGCGGGAACCGTGTGGATCGCCATAGCTGGAACTCTCGGTGAGCGGGCGAAGCTTCTGCAATTGCAAGGAAATCGCGGGGAAATCCGAGAAGCTAGCGTTACTGCAGCAATACAGCTTCTTGACGAGGCGCTGAAAGAAGCTGATTAACCGCTCGTGTAGCCGCGCCCATATGAACTACTTCAGGCGTTCTCAGGTTCCCCACAGGAATACTTGGCATCGTAGGACTTGTTAGGGGATATACTTGAGCGTAGATGACTCAAGTTCATGGAGATGAAGTAGCTGGAATCCCCGGGAATGAATTCCCAACCAGTTACGTTGAGGATAGTGATGAGCATGGAACTACGAACCGGCGTTAACCGGAAGAACCAAGGAACTGCACGGAAGATTGTTCGTATGCCCGAGCCAGCTCACGAGGAGCAGGCGTTGCTGCGCCGCGAACTCGGAGAGGTGCTGCGCGAATATCGCCAGCGTCAGGGCCGCACTCTTCGCGAGGTTTCCTCCGACGCCCGCGTCTCTCTTGGATACCTGTCCGAGGTTGAACGCGGCCAGAAGGAAGCATCCTCTGAACTTCTCTCGTCAATCTGCACCGCACTGAACGTGCCACTCAGCCACGTGCTCCGCCTCGTTGCTGACCGCATCGACTTTTCTCAGGGCCGCGTACCGGCACACATGAGGGTGCCCGATTCGGTACCCGATGAGATGGTTCGTGCCGAAATGTCTAAGCTACATCGGTGAGAGAATCCGAGTTCTGGAGCGCAGTCCAGTGGACCTTCCCGGATGGGAGAGGCACCAGCCTGACACAGGACCTCGTGCTCTTCGAGCTGGGTGATAAGAGTCCAGCCGAGGCGTTAGCGGAAGGTGCTGCTCCTCAGAAGGTGTGGGAAGCGATGTGTAGGGCGATGGATTTGCCCGAATGGTATTACTACATACACCGCGTAAAACCCGAAGAACGTGATCGGATATCCCGATGAAACAGACCCGCCAGTACTGGCGGGTCTGTTTTTTCGACACGCCCTTTCGGAATTGGCTTCGAACGCGCGTTCGTGCGTAGGCTTGTCCACAGATCAACTCGGCACGCGTTCATCCACAGATGGCGCGGGTGCCACAGTTTATGTCGGAGGTCGGACATAAGATCTCGAGTGCCGCTCGGAGAGGGCGGCGCGGTCACAGACCTGTTCTGTCAATGTGCCGCTTATGTGGCAACTACGTGAAGGAAGAGATATGGCGAGCAAGAATGCCACCAAGTCCGAAAAGGTCAGTCAGGCCACCACGGATAATCGTGAGAAGGCGCTTGACGCAGCGCTAGGCCAGATCGATCGTCAGTTTGGCAAGGGATCTGTCATGCGGCTGGGCGATCAGCCGGTTAACCGGGTAGAGGTTATCCCTACGGGTTCCGTTGCATTGGATATCGCTCTAGGCATTGGAGGGCTTCCGCGCGGACGGGTTGTGGAGATCTACGGACCGGAATCCTCGGGAAAGACCACAGTGGCACTTCACAGTGTTGCGAACGCACAGAAGAACGGCGGCATCGCGGGCTTTATTGACGCAGAGCACGCGCTTGATCCTGAATATGCGCGAAAGCTTGGAGTGGATACCGATTCTCTTATCGTCTCCCAACCGGATACCGGTGAACAGGCTTTGGAGATCGCGGATATGCTCATCCGTTCTGGGGCACTCGACATCATTGTGATTGACTCCGTGGCGGCTCTGGTACCCAAGGCGGAAATTGAAGGGGAGATGGGCGATTCCCACGTGGGTTTGCAGGCACGGCTCATGAGTCAGGCCCTCCGGAAGATCACTGGCGCGCTATCTGCTTCGGGCACCACCGCGATCTTCATTAATCAGTTGCGCGAGAAGATCGGAGTCTTCTTCGGTAACCCAGAAACAACCACCGGTGGTAAGGCTCTGAAGTTCTATTCGTCCGTGCGTCTTGACGTGCGCCGAATTGAGACCCTCAAGGAGGGCAACGAGCCCGTGGGTAACCGCACCCGCGTCAAGGTTGTGAAGAACAAGATGGCCCCGCCGTTCAAGCAGGCGGAGTTTGACATGATGTACGGGCAGGGAATATCCCGCGAGGGCGGCATCATTGATATGGGCGTTCAGCTCAACATCGTTCGCAAGTCCGGCGCGTGGTACACCTATGAGGGTGATCAGCTGGGACAGGGTAAGGAGAAGGTCCGCCAGTTCCTTAAGGACAATCCCGAGATGGCCGATGAGATCGAGAACAAGATCCTCGTTGAGGTAGGCGTCAGGCAAGGCGAGGAATCGGGTGAGGGCGCCGGGGAACCAGAGGATGTTGATTTCTGATGGCTTCCAGGCGAAAGCCTGAGATCGGCGAACTAGACCGAGAGGAGCAGGGCCGGCTGGCACGGGACATCGTGACGCGTCAGCTGGCCATGATGGACCGTTCGCGCGCACAACTGGAACGTACGCTGGTACGCAAGGGAATGCCTGAGGACGTGATCGATGAAGTGCTCTCCCGCTACGAGGAGATCGGCCTGATCGATGACGAGCATTTCGCCGAGGTGCTCACGCGTACGCGGTTCACTCAGAAGCGCGCCTCCCGGCGTGCCATTGCTGCCGAGCTGGAGCAAAAGGGCGTTGATCGGGAGATCATCGAGCGGGTTATCACGCAGATTGATCCTGATTCTGAGTTCCAGGCGGCTGTTGAGTTGGCCTCAAAAAAGCTGCGGGCAGGCGGTGGAAATCCCGAGACACTGAACCGGCGTACGTACGCGCTGCTTGCGCGGCGGGGCTTTAGCTCCGGTATGTGCAGTTCGGCGCTGCGCCAGGCACGGGAGCAGGTGGAGCTTGAGCTGGATTAGACTAGTGTGCGATGTCTGAACTACCACGTACCTACGCCATCCGCACTCTCGGATGCCAAATGAACGTCCACGATTCCGAGCGCCTCGCGGGGCTCATGCAAGAAGCTGGCTATGTGCCGGTGGCTGACGTGCCCGCCAAGGCTGAGCGCGCCACGGAGGCCGGGGATCAGGGCGCGGACGTGGTGATCCTCAATACGTGTTCCGTGCGTGAGAATGCTTCAAACCGCCTCTTCGGTAATCTAGGCCAACTCGCGTCCGTCAAGAGAGAACGGCCCGGCATGCAGATTGCCGTTGGCGGCTGCCTTGCTCAGCAGATGCGCGGAGGCATCGTCGAGCGAGCGCCATGGGTGGACGCCGTGCTGGGAACGCACAACCTCGATGTTCTGCCCGCTCTCCTAGAGAGAGCGCGTCACAATAACGAGGCTGCGGTAGAGATCGAAGAATCGCTCAAGGTGTTCCCCTCCACGCTACCTACCAAACGCGAATCCGCCTACGCGGGCTGGGTATCCATCTCCGTGGGTTGCAACAACACCTGCACGTTCTGCATCGTGCCGCACCTTCGCGGCAAAGAACGCGATCGCCGTCCCGGTGAGGTTCTCAATGAGGTTCAGGCGCTCGTTTCTGAGGGTGCCATCGAGGTGACCCTACTCGGCCAAAACGTTAACTCGTACGGAGTGGGCTTCGGGGACCGTCAGGCGTTCTCTAAGCTGTTGCGTGCGTGCGGGCAGATTGAAGGTCTAGAGCGGGTGCGGTTCACCTCGCCTCATCCGGCAGCGTTCACCGAGGACGTCATTGAGGCGATGGCCGAGACCCCCAACGTTATGCCGTCGCTGCACATGCCACTACAGTCCGGATCGGATCGGATTCTGCGGGCCATGCGGCGCTCGTATCGTTCGAAGAAGTTCCTCGGCATCATCGATCGAGTACGCGAGCTGATTCCGGACGCCGCTATCACCACGGATATCATCGTGGGCTTTCCCGGTGAGACGGAAGAAGATTTTCAGGCTACCCTAGACGTAGTGGAGCGCTCGCGCTTCTCTGACGCTTTCACGTTCATGTATTCGCCACGCCCCGGAACTCCTGCCGCGGATATGGAGGAGCAGGTGCCCACCGATGTGGTGAAGGAACGGTACAACCGCTTAATCGCCCTCCAAAGCAGAATCGCCGAGGAAGAGAACATCGCCCGTGTGGGCCGTGAGGTGGAAGTACTAGTTTCCGCGAGCGAGGGACGCAAGGACGCCCAGACCCATAGAGTCTCTGGGCGAGCCGCGGATAACCGACTAGTCCACGTGGCACTTCCCGAAGAATTGAGCGAAGCGGATCGGCCAAGGCCGGGCGATATGGTCCGAGCCACCGTGACGCATGGGGCGCCACATCACCTCGTTGCTGATTCAGCTCTGGCTGGTGAGCTCTTCGAGGTTCGCCAGACTCGCGCCGGTGATGCCTGGGCCTCGCACGAGGCCCGTAAGGCCGAACTTCAGGCTGAGGCCGAAGGAAAGTTGCCCGTCTCGATTGGTTTGCCCACACGTAGAGTGGGCGCCTAGGAGCCTACCGTGATCATCTCCATCGTTGGCCCAACCGCCAGCGGCAAGACCGCTCTTTCTATCGAGGTTGCCGACGCCCTCGGGGGAGCGGAAAACGTGGAGATCATCTCTGCGGACGCCATGCAGCTCTACCGCGGGATGGACATTGGAACGGCAAAGATCACTCCAGGCGAGCGTCGGGGAATTGCGCACCATCAACTGGACGTCTTGGACCTTCAAGATGTTGCGAGCGTTGCGTCCTACCAGAGATACGCCCGCGAGGATCTGGCGGAGACCCAACGGCGTGGGAAGGTTGCCGTCGTCGTCGGCGGATCTGGACTCTATGTATCCGCGCTTCTTGACGAACTGGAGTTTCCAGGACGTGATCCCGTAATCAGGACGCAGCTGGAAGCCCAAGCGGAGGACAACTACAGCGATCTGCTAGCCGAACTGGCGGAAAGGGACCCGGAGTCCTATCGGACCATCGATTCGCGCAACCAACGCCGGGTGATTCGGGCACTCGAGGTTATTCGCGCCACCGGGCAGCCGTTCACCCCCAAGTTTCCGAGGCACACGAGCCACTATCCCGATCTCGTTTCGTTCGCTGTCACGCGCGACATGGCACTCCTTGAGGGATCTATCGAGGCACGCACTCAGACGATGTTCGCTCAGGGGCTGCTAGACGAAACCCGGGGTCTTATCGATCGGGGGCTGCGGGACGCCCCCACCTCCTCGCGGGCCACGGGCTACGCGGAAGCCATCGCGGTGATCGACGGAAAAATGACGCGCGATGAGGCGGCAGAATCCATCACGTTTGCCACGCGACGCCTAGCAAAAAAGCAGGGGACATGGTTTAGGGCAGATCCGAGGCTCACGTGGATTGATCTTTCAAACGGGGACATCTCGGCGGCAACGAAACGGATTGCCGATTCGGTAAAGTAGCTCCCGTGATACCGGCAAACATCAAGCTCACGAAAGGCCACGGAGCGGGCAACGATTTCATCATGGTGCCCGATCCCGACGGGCTCATCAATCTTGGGCCTGAGGATGTCGCTGTCTTGTGCGACCGCCACACCGGCATCGGGGCTGACGGCCTGATCCGGGTTGTGCGTAGCGCGGCCTCCGGCGAGTTTGCGGATGCGGTGGGCCTGCCTGAATGGTTCATGGACTACCGAAACGCGGACGGATCTATCGCCGAAATGTGCGGCAATGGCGTCCGGGTGTTCGCGCACTATCTCGCAAACGCGGGCCTCTCAAAGCTGGATGTGGGTGAGAGCCTGACGATGGCCACCCGAGGCGGCAACAAGAAGGTGCGCCGTGAGTCCGCCGATACCTACACGGTGGATATGGGGGAGTACGGGCTGCCGCTCGGCGATAGCGGGGCCGATACGCGTGTGGAGGTCCCGGGAATCGGGGAGTTCGAGGCGCTGAGCGTCACGATGCCCAATCCGCACACCGTTGTGATCCTGCGGGACCGCGAACAGCTTGAGGCAGCCGATCTGCACGCCGTCCCTACCTACGATCCGATCCCTACCGAGGGCACGAACCTTGAGCTCGTGGTGCCTGATCCGGTACGTGCCCGGATGCGGGTTCTGGAACGTGGCGTGGGGGAGACCCTCGCGTGCGGCACCGGCACCTGTGCGGTTGCGATTGCCCTCCTGCGCTTTCGTGGCAAGAGTGAGGGTACAGTCCCGATCCACTCGCCGGGCGGGGACCTATCCGTCCGAATCGAGGCGGGCCGGGCCTACCTCACCGGCCCCGCACAGCTTGTTGCCGAGGTGACGCTGCTTTAAGATCGCGCGGCCTTAGCGCTGCGAATCGAAATGACTGCGTGCGAAGTTGGAGTCTGGTAGAGCCTCAAGCGCGGATATCTCTTCTGGGCTCAGTGAGAAGTCGAGCTGGGCGTTGGCGGAAATATGAGCCTCGGACGTTGCCTTAGGCAGTGGCAGAACATACTGTTCGATGCAGAATCTGATGGCTACCTGCGCGGGCGTCACGCCGTGTGCGTGGGCAATCTCGTTGATAGTGCGGTCTGTTAAGAGTCCGCCGGTTGCCAGCGGCGAATAAGCTTCCACCACCATGCCGTGGTCCTGTGCAAACGACGTGTTGATGGGCTGAGTAAAGCCACAATAGTAGAGGATCTGGTTGACAGCCGGGATGATGTCTCCGTGATCGAGAATGTTCTGCATGTCCGGCACCGCGAAGTTTGAGATACCGATAGCGCGAATCTGCCCCGCGGCATGTGCCTCTTCGAGCGCGCTCCAAGCCTGAAGATTGCCTTCATCATCGGACTGATCGGGGGTTGCCCACGGCCATGGCGCGTGAATCAGGTAGAGATCCATATAATCTAGGCCGAGCGAGCGAAGGCTCTCTTCGATGGTCTTGGTTGCACCGTCACGAGTTTTGACTTGGGCCGGCAACTTGGAGGTCACGAACAGTTCCTCGCGGTCGATTCCTGAGGCGCGCACGGCCCGCCCAACCGAACCTTCATTGCCATAAGCGTGAGCCGTGTCCACGTGGCGGTAGCCGAGGGATAGCGCCTTGGCCACGGCTTCTTGGGTCTCAGCGCCCTCGGGCATCTGCCACGTACCAAAGCCAACCTTGGGGATTGTGACACCGTTGTTGAGTGTGAAGGTCTCTGTCAGGATGCTCATCGTCTTCTCCTCGTTTGTATGCCTGTCATGCCATTCTTGCACGTCAAAGTATGAAGTGATGCTGCGAAGATGCCCTCACCGCGAAGACACAGCCAGAATCCGGTAGCCCTTCGCGGAGGCGATCTTTTCGCAGCCATACCCTTGGCCAACGAGCCAGCGCTGCAGCGAATCGGCGCCCAGATTCTTTTGGACCACAAGGTAGGCGGTTCCGTCCGGTGCTAGGCGATCTAGCCAGGTGACCAGCAGGTTGTGGAGCGCCTCCTTGCCGATCCGCACGGGCGGGTTGGACCAGATGAGGTTGATCTGGCGCCCGGCCAGCGCGGCCTCGGCTTCCTCGGGGGAGTAGACGCGCCCTTTGAGGTTGTTCCGCTCAAGGTTCTTTGCGGCGAGCTCACGGGCACGTTCGTTGACGTCCACGCCCCATACCTCGGCGCCGCCCGCCTCCCGCGCAAGCGCGAGTGTGATCGGTCCCCAGCCGCATCCCACGTCCACCGCGAGATCGCCTTGGGATAGTTCGGGTGCGGGCACCTTATCGAGTAGCACGGCGGTTCCCTTATCCACTTTCTCGTGGGAGAACACACCGGCTTGGGTGACCACCTTGTATTGGCGATCGCGCAGGTGAATGGCATGTTCGGTTTCGGGACCCGCGCTCGCGGGATTCTCAGAAAAATAGTGATCGGTGCTCACCGTGCAAGGATACCAAGTGCTGGGAGCGGAATCTCAGCGACCGATCCCCACTATCAGCCCTAAGCATGAGAAAATGGATTCGACTAAAGGAGCATATGACGCAATCACAACACAACACGCCCGCTTCACCCGCGACGGCCCACGGCGCCGTTGCCGATATTCGGTCCGGTCGCGGAACGGCGCTACAGGCAGACCCGGCGTACTTCGGGGATTGGGCAGGAGATAGCTTTCAGCGTGATGAACGAACCGCACTACAGCGAGTTGAAGGGCTAGAGACCGGGGCAGAACGCGAAGAGGGCGTTGACATTGAGTACCGTCAGGTCCGCCTTGAACGCGTTGTCCTAGTGGGTATTTGGGGAGATTCCACCCAAAGCCAAGCCGAGGATTCGCTTCGGGAACTAGCGGCGCTCGCAGAAACTGCGGGATCGGAGGTGCTGGATGGCCTGATTCAACATCGAGATACCCCTGACCCGAGCACGTATCTTGGCAAGGGCAAGGCGCACGAGCTGGCGGATCTGGTTGCTACGCTCTCCGCCGATACGGTTATCGTGGATTCGGAATTGGCTCCTTCCCAGCGCCGCGCCTTGGAGGACGTGGTAGGCGTCAAGGTTATTGACCGTACCGCGCTGATCCTCGATATCTTCGCCCGCCACGCCAAGTCCCGCGAGGGCAAGGCACAGGTTGAGCTGGCCCAACTCGAATACCTTCTACCCCGCCTGCGCGGATGGGGCGAATCAATGTCTCGGCAGGCTGGTGGCCGGGTGGCCGGTGGCGCCGGCATCGGATCGCGCGGACCTGGCGAAACCCAGATTGAATTGGATCGCCGCCGGATCCGTACCCGCATGGCCAAGTTGCGGCGCGACATCGCTAAGATGGGCCCGGCCCGCGAGCAGCAGCGTTCGGAACGCCGCCGCACGGGCGTCCCCTCGGTGGCGGTGGTTGGCTACACGAACGCAGGTAAATCCTCCCTCTTGAACAAGCTGACCGGCGCTGGCGTTCTCGTAGAGAACGCCTTGTTCGCTACGCTGGATCCCACGGTCCGCCGCGTGAAAACCTCCGAAGGCCGCGAATACACGATGTCCGATACCGTGGGATTTGTGCGCCAACTGCCTACCCAGCTAGTGGAAGCCTTCCGCTCCACGCTGGAGGAGGCTGGGGAAGCGGACGTTCTATTGCACGTCGTGGATTCCTCTCATGAGGACCCCGTGGGTCAGGTTGAGGCGGTCCACGAAGTCCTGCGCGAGGTTCCGGGCACCGCGGAGGCCCGCGAGATCATCGTGCTCTCCAAATCGGACCTTGCTGATCCGGTGGATCTGGCCGCCCTGCGTTCACGATTCCCTAGGAGCGTGGCCGTCTCGTGCCTTACGGGGGAGGGGCTTGGCGAACTTCGCTCCACCATCGAAGAAGCCCTTCCACACCCGACCATCGAAATGACAACGGTGATTCCGTACACTGATGGTTCGCTTCTTTCACGTATCCATGACGCGGGAAAGCTCCTAGAGCCTGTCCAGTACCGCGAGGAAGGTACGTGGGTACACGCCCTAGTCACCCAAGAACTTGAATCCGCCTTGCGCGAGGCTACCGCCCAATGAGCAAACCGGTTGAGGAGATCCTCGATTCCGTAGTTGAGGATCTGGGCGGATCGCGGCGCGAGGGCCAAGTCCAGATGATCGAGCTAGTCTCGGAGGCTCTCGATTCCGACGGGCACTTGCTGGTCCAAGCAGGAACGGGCACGGGAAAGTCGATCGGATATCTAGCTCCCGCGATGGAGTGGTCGATGGCGTCCGGTGAGCGAGTAATCGTCTCCACCGCAACGCTGGCCCTCCAGCGTCAGATCGTGCTTCACGATGCCCCCCGCGTTGCCCGAGCGGTCACCTCCGTCTTGGGCAAAACTCCACGGGTTGGCCTGCTGAAGGGTTGGAACAACTACGTGTGCCTGCGAAAGGCAACCGGTGGCTACCCCGAAGAAGATGCGCTGATATCGCGGGCGGCTGGCGAATATGGTGCCACGGCTACAGGCGAGGAAGTGACCCGTCTGCGCGAATGGGCGATGTCCACGGACACGGGAGATCGCGACGATCTAGTTCCCGGCGTGAGTGAACGCGCCTGGCGCCAAGTTTCCGTGACGAAGCCAGAGTGCATTGGCACGAAGTGCCCGTTGCGCGATTCGTGCTTCCCTCTGCTAGCGCGTGGGGCCGCGGAGGAATCAGACATCGTGGTTACCAACCACTCCATGCTCGGAATCCAGAGCGCTGGAACACCGGTTCTCCCCGAAGCCAGCGCATTCATCGTGGACGAGGCTCACGATCTGGTGGATCGGGTCACGAGCCAACTCACGTCCTCGATATCCGCGCCCGAAGTAGCCGGGCTTGCGCGCCTGCTTCGCCGGGAGAAGATCTTGGCTACGGACTTGGAAGCGGCGGGGGACGCGATCGGGACGGCGCTCGCAGATCTGGACGAGGGACGGCTAACCCGGCTCCCGGCGGAGCTCTCGGATGCCCTGCTGGCGCTGCTCGGCGAACTTCAACAGGCGAACGCGGACGTTGCGGACTTGCCCGGAAAGAACGAAACGGACGCCGCCGCGAAGTCCTTGGCACGTGGCAGGGTCCAAGAACTCGCGGATGTTGTGGAGCGGCTCTTGTCAGATGAGCGGGCAAGCGGCAAGTTGGTCACCTGGGTTCAGCACGGGTTTGATGATCGGCCCTCTCTCCATGTGGCACCGCTAGATGTTTCGAGCTCACTTGCTGATGAGCTCTTCGAGGGAAAGCCGGCCATCCTGACCTCCGCCACGCTCGCGCTCGGGGGATCCTTCGAACACGCGGCCACCGAAGTGGGTTTCGCCTACCCGAGTCAGGGCCCGTGGGACGGCGTAGACGTCGGTTCGCCTTTCGACCATGCTAAGCAAGGCATCCTCTACGTTGCGGACAGCTTGCCCACGCCCGGACGCGACGGGTACGGGGATGAGCAGCTCGATGAGATTGTTGATCTGATTGAGGCCAGTGGTGGGGGCGCCCTCGGGCTTTTTACGTCCCGGCGCGGCGCCGAACGGGCCGCAGAGTACGTCAGGGACCGGGTGAAGACCCCGATTCTGGTTCAGGGCGAGGACCAGTTGCCCACGTTAGTGAGAGAATTTGCCGACGACGACGAAGCCTCCCTCTTCGGTACCCTCTCCCTGTGGCAGGGCGTTGACGTGCCGGGGCGAACCCTTCGGCTCGTGATCATCGATCGTATCCCGTTCCCACGCCCTGACGATCCGCTGGGCCAGGCGCGTACCCAATCGGTGGGGGCGGCCGGTGGCAATGGATTTATGCAGGTGGCGGCCTCCCACGCGGCGCTGTTGTTGGCGCAGGGAGCCGGACGATTAGTGCGGCGTCACGATGACCGGGGAGTGGTGGCCGTGTTGGATCCACGGCTACGCACGGCGCGGTATGCCGGGTACCTCTTGGCCTCGCTGCCCCCCATGTGGCGGACTACGGATGGGGCTGTGGTCCGCAAAGCGCTCGCTCGGTTACGCGATGCGGATGAACCCGCCTCGTGAATTTGCAAGTTAGGGGAGCGCCAGAGCCATTGATTTCGTAAACTGGTATCTGGTGGGTGAACCACTACCAAGAATGTGTGAGGAGTTGCTGTGACTGGCACGCCGGAAGTTAATCCCGTTATTGATCCCGAAATCCCCGCAGCCGTGATGCCCGATAAGGGATCAAAGCTGGCCGTTATCGGCGCTGGCGCTGTGGGATCCGCATGCGTCTATGCCTCGATGATCAAAGGCGTGGCGCGCGAGTACGCCCTCTTTGATATCAACGAATCCAAGGTTAAGGCCGAGGCGCTGGATATCGCTCAGGGTTCCCAATTCGCACCGGTTTCCACCGTTGAAGGCTCGTCCGATATGGCCGTAATCAAGGACGCCGATGTTGTGGTGATTACCGCTGGTGCCAAGCAGAAGCCGGGCCAGTCCCGTCTGGATCTTGCCGGTGCAACGATCAACATCATGAAGGATGTTATTCCTAAGGCCGTCGAGCAGGCACCCAACGCCATCTTCCTCCTAGTGTCCAACCCCGTTGATGTGGTTACCTACGCTGGCCTAAAGATTTCCGGCATGACTCCGGATCACTTCTTTGGATCGGGCACGGTTTTGGATTCCTCGCGCCTTCGCTACCTGATTGCGCAACACTGCGGCGTTTCCGCACAGACAGTCCACGCATACATCGCTGGTGAACACGGCGATTCGGAGATCCCGCTCTGGTCTTCGGCCATCATCGGGGCAGTTCCGCTCCTGCAGTGGGGAGAGACTGTGGATGGCCGGAAGCTGGACGAGAGCCTTCGGGAAGCGATCCACCATGAAGTTGTGAATTCCGCCTACTCGATCATCGAAGGCAAGGGAGCTACCAACTACGCCATTGGCCTGTCCGTGGCGCAGATCGTGACCACCATTCTGCGGGATGAGCGCCGCGTTCTTCCCGTTTCCACGCTGCTTGACGATTGGATGGGTATCTCAGACGTTTGCATGTCCGTTCCTACGCTCGTTGGGCGCTCCGGTGTTGGGCGCAGGCTAGTTCCGGTTGTCACCCCCGATGAGTACCGTGGGCTGCGGGCCTCGGCCGATTCTATCCGGCACGTAGCGTCGAAGTTTGGCATGTAACTCATCGCAATCTGAGTATGAAGAAGGGTGGGAGCACAAGCTCCCACCCTTCTTCATTTGGACCCTTGGGGGATGAACATGGCGACTAGATGGACCGCAGCACGGTGACAACCCGGCCGAGAATCTCAGCATCGTCAGCGGGGATTGGGGAGTAGGCGGCGTTGCGCGGCAGGAGAGTCAAGTGCCTGCTCGTGCGCGAAAGCACCTTGACCGTGGCCTCGCCGTCCAACATGGCGGCAACGATCTCACCGTTTTCCGCGGTCTTCTGGCGCCGTACGATTACCCAGTCACCGTCACAGATGGCTGCCTCAATCATTGAGTCTCCGCTGACCTTCAGAGCAAAGAGCTCACCGGTTCCGGTGAGCTGGCGAGGGAGCGGGAACACATCTTCAATGTGCTGTTCGGCCAGAATGGGCTGGCCCGCGGCGATGCGGCCAACTACCGGAACGTTGGAGGCCGGGGGTAGGGAAATGGATTCGTCGCCATCCTGATACTGAATGCGCTCACCGCGGTCGATCGGAGTGACATTGGGGTAGAAGACACTCTCCGCCACCTCCCCGTTTTGCCGCCCGTAGTTCCTTCCAGCGGCTGTTAGCTCCATGGTGCGTGGCCTGCGGGCATCACGGATGAGGTATCCCTTGTCGGCTAGGGCGTCCAACTGGTACTTGACCGAGGACGTTGAGGAAAGGCCAACTTCCTCTCCGATCTCTCGGATGGTAGGGGCGTAGTGGTTACGCAACATATGGTCACGAATGCAGACGAGCATGGCCGCCTGCCGCTTGGTCAGTTTGTCCTTTGCCATGGCGAGGGTCCTTCCTGGATCCAAAAGGTGTGGGAGCCATCTGTTTGACTTCTATTTATAGAGTAATCGCTCAATCGGCGTAGGCCAAACACTTGTTCTACCGTGTTGCGAAGTTTCGAACAAAACTTCTGGACACTCGAACGGGTTGGGTGTACTCTACAAACAGGTGTTCGATGAACGTTAGTTCGAAGGAGTTGCTATGAGTGTTCAGCCGCTCGTTGCTGTGGAATCGCCCTTAAGGCTTGTCCATGAAGAAGAGGTTAAGCCCCAGCCGCTGCGCATCGTGCGGCTTGAGGAGCGCCCTAAGCCCCGTTCGGGCTTTGACATTGCGTTTAATGTTGCCGCGGCGGTGGTAATCGGGATGGCCTTGCTTGTGCTCGGTATGGTGCTGGCAACGGTGTCTGCTCCCGATGCCGGCAGTGTCGCTGCCGGACTGACCGATCAGGTGGCACCCTTGGCGGATGTATTTGGTGGTGGCTTAGCCTAAGGCGGAGGTTTCCCGTGGGGCTTGCTACACTTTTGGGCATGCATTGTCCGTTTTGTCGCCATCCCGATTCCCGCGTCATCGATTCCCGTACTACTGATGATGGGCAAGCGATTCGCAGGCGGAGAGAATGCCCGAACTGTAAGAGACGCTTCTCCACGATGGAGACCGCTAGCCTCATCGTGCTCAAGCGCTCCGGCTCAAGTGAGCCTTTCTCACGTGAGAAGATCATTGCTGGGGTTGGCAAGGCGTGCCAAGGGCGCCCAGTTGGCGAGGATGATCTCGCGCTCCTAGCCCAACAGGTTGAGGAGAAGGTGCGCGCATCGGGAAGTTCACAGATCGACGCCCACGAAATCGGGTTGGCTATCCTCGAGCCGCTGCGGGAGTTGGACGATATCGCATACCTGCGATTTGCTTCCGTGTATTCGAGCTTCGAAACCTTGGATGATTTCGAGGAAGCGATCGAAGAACTACGCCAGCACAAAAGCCAGCAGGCGCAGGACTAATCTTCCTTCGTTAGCTTGCTGAGCCACTGCGTAAACGCTTCCTTAGAGATACCCTTGCCGCGCAGCTCATCTGAGAGATCCTTTTCGCTCTCCTTGCCAGACAGGTTTTCTTGGATACCCTCCAGCGATTCGCCGAGCGAGCTGAGCCATTCTTGCAGCTGATCGCGTGTGGCGTTGTACTGCTGGCTGAGGGACGCGGCTAGATTCTCAATCGCGTTGCTAGCGTTGTCCGTGGCCGCGGTTGCTTTCGCGCGCCATTGGCCCGCAGTGAGCTCGAAGTCTTCTAGCTGCTCGCGAATGGACCGGCGCATGACTTTGCCAAGCTGGGACCGGGGGAGATCTTCCACTACTGCGATGGAGCGAGGCACGGCGTAATGGGAGAGGCGATCGTATGCCCAGCGCCGCACCATGTCCAGATCAACAGTGGTATCGGGCTCTAGAACCAGAGCTGCCACAACGGATTCGCCACGCTCATCATCCGGCATGCCCACAACCGCCACGTCGCGAATGCCAGGCATGGCGCGTAGAACGTCCTCAACCTGAGTTGGGTACACATTGAAGCCGCCCTGAATGATCATCTCTTTGGCACGATCGGCCATGACGAGGTAGCCATCGTCCCACCGGGCCAGATCTCCGGTGCGGAGCCAGCCGTCGTGAAACACGGAGGCGGTTTCCTCAGGCTCACCCAAATAGCCTTGGAAGACCTGAGGGCCCTTGACGAGGATTTCTCCGGTACCTTCAGCGTCCTTGGACAGATCGTCAGGATCTGCAACCCGGACCTCGGTGGAGGGGAAGGGTATTCCCAAAGTTGAGGGGCGGCGCTCGGCGGAAACTGGGGAGCCCGCGATGATGGGGCTGGCCTCAGACATGCCGTAACCCTCAATAATCAGGCCGCCAGTGGCTTCTTCCCATTCGGCCGCCAGCGTGGGCGAAAGCGCCATGGCCCCTGAAAAGGCCCATCTGATCGATGAGAGATCTGCCGATTGGTCGGATTCGGCAGCCTGAAGCACGCGGGCGTACATGGGTGCTACGCCGGGGAAGAGCGAGATTGGCCGACGCTTCTGGGCTGCAAGGAATGCTGGGACGTCAAAGTTGGGCAGGATCACCAGCGTTGCTGCTTGAGAGATCCCGATGCCCAGGATCGTCTGAAGGCCGAAGGCATGGAAGAAGGGGAGAACTCCGGCAAACGTTTCCTTACCGGTCTGGATGCCGTTTACCCACAGGGTTGTTTGTGACACATTCGCAACAACGTTGCGGTGGGTCAGCTGAACTGCCTTGGGTACGCCTGTTGTTCCGCCCGTGTGAATGAGGATTGCGGTTTGATCCAGTTCGGGTGGCTGAAGTACCGTCTCGCGTGGCAGGAGCGGCGCTTTGCTGACAATTCGGTCAAAGGAGAGGATCTCGCTCGGGACGTTGCCGCGCAGCCGCTGCTTCTGCTCCTTGGCGGCCTTGACGGGGAGCTTAAGAAGCATCCGGGAAGTGAAGGGCAGCGCCACCGAAAGATCGACGGACAGGTAGGTGCGGCCGCGGAAATCGCCGTCTTCCGTGAGGCGCTCGAGCGTCTGCTCCCACGCAATCACAACGGTGGCGCCGTGGCGCTCCAGCTGTTCGTTGAGTTCGTTGGCAGGGGCAAGCGGGTTGTGTTCGGCAACTGTGGCACCGAGCGAAAGCACCGCATAGAAGGCCACGATGTGCTGCGGACAGTTCGGCATAATCAGCCCCACAACGTCCCCGTGCCGCACACCTGCCCGATATAACGCCGCCTGTGCCTTGCGGACCGTGTGCCGCAGCTCGCGATAGGTGAACGTGCGTCCCAAGAAATCGATCGCAATGCGCTCGGGAAACTCCTCGGTTGAGCGAAAGAGAAACTGGTCGATCGTCTGCGTGACCGGTGGAATCTCGGCCGGGACGCCGGGGGCGTAATGAGGACGTGCGGCTTCGCTTTGGCTCATGGATTAATCCTGCCTATCGTTGTAACTGCGTGCCCATTCTATGTGGTTACGGCCCCTAGTACTCTCTCTTCAGGACGCGAAGGCGAATATTCTGTTCGGAATCCGAAAGGTGCTGGACGGTATGCGCGGGCAGCTCTCCCGAGAGATCAGTGACCATGTACCCAATCTCACCTGCTGTTGCCAGAATCTGCCGGTTGATGTTGGCCCCGGCAGTCGCGAATACCTGATTGACTCGGGCGAGTGCTCCGGGAGTGTTGTGATGAATCCACGCCACCCGATAAAGCGAATCGACCGAAGGGCTGGAAGCAATGTGTGGAAGGTTAACGGAGAGTTCGGTAGCACCCTTGCGCCAGTAATCCATGAGCTTGCCCGTCACGAAGTATCCGATGGATTCCTGCGCCTCCACGGTAGAACCACCGATGTGCGGAGTGAGTAAGACGTTCGGGAACCTGATAAGTGGCGAATCAAAAGGATCACCGTTAGCGTCCGGCTCGTCAGGATACACATCGATGCCCGCTCCAGAGATGGAGCCATCGGCTAGCTTGTCTGACAGCGCGTTGATATCAACTATCGATCCGCGGGATAGATTGATGAGGATCGCTCCTGGTTTCATCTTGTCCATCTGGTCGCGGCCGAAGAAGTTCCGGTTGGTGGGACGGCCGTCAACGTGCAGAGAGACGATATCGGAGCTGGCAAGCAGTTCGTCGAGGCTGCGCAGGCGCCGGGCGTTGCCGATCGCTAGACGCTCGGCGATATCGAAGAAGAGCACTCGCATGCCCATGGCTTCAGCAAGTACGGACAGTTGGGATCCGATCGATCCGTATCCGACGATACCGAGAGTCTTGCCGCGGACCTCATGTGCGCCCGCCGCAGACTTCTCCCATACCCGGTCGTGAAGCACGGCATTTTTCTCTGGGAGGTGGCGTGTGAGAGCGATGGCCTCGCACAGCGCTAGCTCAACCACGGATCGGGTATTTGCATAAGGCGCGTTGAATACGGCGATACCGTATTCATTCGCGGCTTCCAAATCGACCTGGTTCGTGCCGATGCAGTAAGCGCCGATGGCCACGAGTTCGGGACATGCCTCAATGACCTCGCGTGTTACGGCAGTTTTTGAGCGAATACCAAGCATCTGGACGCCGTCGAGCGCCTTGATCAGCTCTTGGCCTTGCAGTGCATGATCAATCCGGACGATTTCGTGGTCCGCGCGCGCGAACAAGTCATCGGCTGAAACGTGAGGGTTTTCCAAAAGAAGTATGCGTGCCACAGATTAACTCTGCGTGAGCTTGTGCTCAAGAGCAAACGGGCCCGCATACTGGTACCTAGTTCTCAGCTTCCTCCATGCCCTCGGGAAGTGGCGTGGAGTGGATAACGTGGAGCTGCCGAGTGGGGCGAGTCATGGCCACATAGAGGTTTCCTGGCCCCTCCACAAGGATCTCGCGTGGCTCAATCAGAATCACCACATCGAATTCCAGACCCTTCGCCTGGGCTGAATCGATCACGTGAATGCGAGAACTCACATCCGTGCCCTTTGTATTGATACTCCATTGGTCCAGCGCGGAGGAGTCTACGAGGGAGTCCTTGACCTGCCCTGTGAGAGCTTCAGGGGTAATCACCGCGATGGTTCCGCCGCCGGGTCCGTATTCCCCGTCAAGGAATCGGGCCCAGTCCGAAACGGCACTGATCGTTGACGGGATAAGGTTCTTGGGCTCTGTGGGCCGTGCGGTAAAGCTACCGCTGATATCGCGAGCCGGGCGGACGCTACGCACCGGGAATCCAGCCTCCCCGAGCGTCTTGGATGCGGCACGAAGAACTGTACCGGGTGTGCGATAGGAAATCGTGAGCTCTTCCTCGTGGCTCTGAGGGGCTAGCCTGCCCAGCAGCTCTTTCCATCCACCCGCCGGCGAACCGACCGGCCGCTGATCCAGATCTCCCACCACAGTGAAGGATCGGGTGGGGCAGCGCCTGATAAGCATCTCCCACTGCATGGGTGAAAGCTCCTGTGCCTCGTCCACCACAACGTGACCATACGTCCAAGACCTGTCGCTTGATGCTCGTTCGGCGAGCGTTGACTGCGGGCCGGTAGCTCCCACGCGCTCCGCGAGCAAGTCCGCATCAACGATTCCGCCACCAAGATTCATGGCGCTCATCGTCTCGCTCACGTAATCTGAGAGCTCAGCATCTCGAGCTTGCGCGGCCTCCCTCTGATGCTTCTCGAAATCGGTGGAGAAGCTCCCAAGATGCTCAGCAAACTCGTCGATGATAGCAATATCCGCCTCCGTCACCACGCTGCCTAGGGGACGATATAGCGCTTCTCTTTCCGTCTGAGAGAGCTCGGGGGCAACGCTCGCGAGGCGCGCGGGGTCAGCAAGGATCTTCTCTAATAGTTGGACAGGGGAGGTGGGTAGCCAGTGTAGGTTGATCTCGCGCCGCGCATCCCGATTGGCCGCTACATCGGCAACGATCCACTGGTTATCTTCTAACTCCAGCTCCTTGGCGGTGGCCACCTGACGCGCTAGGTTCTCCACCAACGCCCTTGCGTAGATATCGCGAGATTCGTTGTGCTTCAGCTCGGACCGGCGCGCCTTCTTCTGGGCCGCTTCCACGTCCCTGCGCCGCAACGTTACCTTCTCCGAATCTATGAGGAAGCTCTTCGAACGTTCGAGTGGCTTTTCCAGCAATTGAGTGATGGCACGTCCAGCGATGTCCCGCCACAGCAGACTCGACTTGATCTGGTTGGCGAGGGGTGCGTCTTGTCCCGTGACCTTGACACCTGGCATGAGACCACCAATGGTGGTGGCCACAACGTCTGATTCGCCGAGTGAGGGCAGGACCTGATCGATGTAGCGCAAGAACGTAGGTGTGGGGCCAATAACCAGCACACCGGATCGTGAGAGACGCTCGCGCTGGGCATAGAGAAGGTAGGCTGCACGGTGCAATGCCACCGCAGTTTTACCGGTTCCCGGACCTCCTTGGACCACGAGCACCCCGGTGGAATCGGCCCGGATGATGCGGTCTTGTTCGGCCTGAATCGTGGCGACGATATCCGTCATCTTCCCGTCGCGCGCCTGACTCATCGCACTCATGAGGGCGCCTTCACCGGTGAGCTCAAGGTCAGAGCTATTCTCTGTCTCAGTGTCGAGGAGTTCGTCCTCGATACCCGTGACCTGACGTAGGCGCGTCTGGATGTGCCGACGGCGCACTACGGGCCCGGGTTGGGCGGCTGTTGCCCGGTAGAACGGTTCGGCTTGTGGGGCACGCCAATCAAGGAGAAGTATCTCCTGATCCTCATCACGCAGGCCGATGCGGCCGATATGCTCGAGCGAGCCGTCTTGGAAATCGAGTCTGCCCAGAACCAGCCGGTTCTCTACATTGCGGATACGGCGCAGGTTATCTTCATAGTGGGTGGCGAAAGAATCGCGTTCGGTGCGCGCTCCTGCGCTCTCCAGCTCACTCTGAGTTCGAACGCCCGCTAGCCGTTTCTCGTAACCCAGCCGTTGCCGATCAAGCGCATCATAAGCGGAGTCAACGTAGCTTTGCTCACGGGCGATCGCGCGCTCGCGCGGTTTCGATGTATCCGACAAGACGTTTCCTCTCGATATCCGGGCCACAAGGGGTGGGGACCGTGAAAATCCGGTTGTCTATTGTTCCCTCTTTCTCATCCACGTTCAATTAGGCCTCTCACATTTCTGTATTTCGCTCACGGCGGGAATGGGAACAAGATGTGCTGAATGCGCACTTTCTCTAGCATGAGACAATGGAGGGCGAAAGGAGTTTGGTCATGGGTAAATACATCTCGTTTCCTGAGGACCTGCCGGGTCACATCGGCACGTTGGTCCTGAACCTTGTTGACCCAGCGACGGATGCCGGATCAATAGCTCGCTTGGTTGCGAGCTCCCTCGGCACACTCGATAGCGAGGTTGCGGCCAACATCGATTCGGATCCACTCATTGACTATCGTGCGCAGCGCCCATGGGTGAACTATCAGGCTGGCCAGCTCACTGGCATGTGGAGAGAGGGCCTAGCCCTATCCGTTGTTAAAGACGTTGAGGGGACGGAGTTCCTTCGTCTATACGGATCTGAGCCCGATTTTCACTGGGATTCGTTGGTTGCTGACATGTTGGATGTGGTTGAGCGCTTTGGCGTTCAGTCTATTTACTCTTTCACCGCTATCCCCGCGCCCGTTCCGCACACTCGGGCCGCAGACATGATGGTGCGCTCTACTAAGCCGGACGCTCAGTCCGATGGTCTGGATGCCAATTTCTGGTTCCAGGCATCCTTCGCTGATTACTTGGAGTATCACGCCTCCCGGCTGGATATTCCAATGACGAATGTTGCCGTCCGCGTACCGATGTATCTGGCAGGTCATCACTATTCGTCCGGTGCAGTGGGCGCACTGTCGATGGTGGGCAAGATCTCGGGGCTGCGTTTCCCCGTAGGGGATTTACAGCATGATGTTGCGCGGCAAAACGAGCGACTTGTAGAACTTGCAGAGGAGAATCAAGAACTCGGGCAAGTGATCGGGGCGTTTGAGAAGGACTATGACGAAAAGGGCGATACACCCGGATTCGTCTCCGCACCCGACATGGACTACACGGTCCCGACTGTGGATGAGATCGGGCGGGCAGCCGAGCAGTTCCTCGCTCAGGTTGATTCGGCCAACGAACGCCCTCACGTGGAAAACGAATTCGATCCACAGGGGCTAGCTCACAGGATCGATGAGATTCGACGAGCCCGTTCATGGCGCTCGGACCAGCAAGATCAGGGCAGAAACGGGTGGCAGCCGCCATCGGCGCCCCATGCTCAGAGCGGCAAGCCGGACGATACGCCTGAGCCCGAGCAGAAGGATGAGCCCGAATCACAAGATGAACAATCCCCCGATGACCCAGATTCGCCTGATTCGGGCAAGGGAAAGCGCTGGGGACGCCATTCGTGGGGGTTCGGTAAGAACTAGTTTGACGGTTCGGCTGATGACCAGAGGATGCCGGGCTGTAATTCGTCGTCGGTAAAAACTTTCGAACCGGCGGCCTTCCGGAGCAAAGTCGCGGTGTCAAGCACACTGGCCGGAAGCGAGAGCTTGCGGACGCGACGCGAAATCTCGGCCACGGGGAACTCCTCATCGGAAGCAGCAATCACAATGTTGCCGAAGCGCCGGCCCTTGAGGATCGAGGGATCTACGATCGCGATGAGGTGAGGAAAGTGCTCACTAACTGTCGCGATTTCTTCTCCCAAGCGGGTAAAGCCCGTGGAGGCAATGGAGTTCATGATGTAGAGGCCACCCGGGCTGAGCACCTCATGGGCCCGCCGCACACACTCTGAGGTGCGGAGCTGAAGCGGGACGTCGCGAACCCGGAATGCGTCACGGATTACTACGTCCCACTTTGCGTTCGTGGTATCCAGGGCGTGCCGGGCCTCATCGGCCCGGATCCGCAGGCGGGGCGAGGGCGGAAGATCGAACCACTCGCGCACGCCGGCAGCCAACTGAGAATCAAGCTCGATCGCAAGCTGTTTAGAACCGGGATGTTGAGCGTCTAACGCGCGGGCTAGAGCGCAGCCGGCGGCACCTAGGTGCAAGGCGCGGAGCGGAACGGAATCTCCCAGCGTTGCCCCGATGATGAGATCGATGTGCTGCATGTACTCGAACTCGAGATAGGTGGGATCCTCAAGGTCTAGGGCAGAGGACTCGGCACCGTCCAGATACAGGGTGATGAGGCTGGGGCGGTATGGGCTCTGCCCAACCTCAGCGAGTGAAAAGCTGGTAGTTACGGGTGAGGTTGGAAGCCGGTCAAGGGGATTAGATCCTCGCTTGGATCGTTGCCCATCGGGCCGAGTCTGCCGATTGTTTTTCGAGCGAGTCACGCAATCACCCTACCAACTTCCGTGGCGTAGGCTGGACAGGAGGAGGAACGATGTCACGTGCACCACGATCCAGTTCAGCGCGCCGGGACTGGGGCAGTGATGATTCCGCCACGCCCATCATCCACATCGATATGGATGCGTTTTTTGTGTCCGTGGAGCTGCTAGAACACCCTGAATTAGCCGGGCTTCCCGTTGCCGTGGGTGGCACCGAGCGCGGAGTCGTGGCGGCAGCCTCCTACGAAGCGCGTTCCTACGGCGTGAACTCTGCGATGCCGGTGGGCGCGGCGAAACGAGTGTGCCCGCAACTGCTCATGATTCCGCCGAACGGCGAACGCTACCGTGAGGTATCTAGGCAGATCATGGCGATCCTTGATGAGTACACCCCGCTGCGCGAGCAGGTATCTGTGGATGAAGCTTTCCTAGATGTCTCAGGTGCCCAGCGGATCTTCGGGCGCCCCGTTCAGATCGCCCAGTCTATTCGCGAGAGGATCCGGGCCGAGGTGGGTGTTCCAGCCTCCGCCGGAATCGCCGCAACCAAGCATGTGGCCAAGATCGCCTCCGCCCACGCCAAGCCCGATGGGCTGCTGCTTATCCCGAAGGACGCCACCGTTGCTTTCCTCGCGGAACTGCCGGTGGGTGCGCTGTGGGGCGTGGGGGAGCGTACGCGAGAGCGGCTGGAAAAGCAGGGTGTGGAAACTGTCGGGGACCTTGCAGCGCTTGGGCAAGGCCGCCTCATCCAACTGCTGGGCGAGGCCAGCGGACGCCACCTGTACGCACTGTCCATGGGGATCGACGCACGAACCGTGATGCCTTCGCATGAGGAAAAATCGATAGGCAAGGAAGTCACGCTGTTTGATCGGATTAGTGAGGTGGAGCAGATTGAGGCCATACTCCTTGATCAGGCACACTCGACAGCGCGGCGCTTACGCGAACGTGGCCTTTTGGCACGGACTGTCGCGATCAAAGTGAGGTTCGGAGATTTCACCACGATTACGCGCTCCATAACGCTCCCTAGTCCGTCCAACGTTGCCCAAGAGATCTATCTGGCTGCCAAGCGCCTTCTCAGCGCCGTTCACATTCCTGCCGATGGCCTCCGGTTGGTCGGGCTACGAGCCGAACAGATGGTACGCACCGGAAATGGTATCCAACTCGCGTGGGACGATGATCCGCGACGCCTGAAGGCTGAAGGCGTGATGGACCTCGTGGACCGCAAGTTTGGGCGTGGCGCGATCTCACCCGGTAGCCTCCTCCAACCCCGCGAAGATTCCGCCGAATAGTTGCCTGGGCCGCAGCTGGGATATTGATTCAACTTTCTCGGTTTGCTCTTGACGCGATAGGATAGGGGAACACCAACCGATGAGGAGAAAAGATGCCTCTTTCCGAGTACGAGCGCAAGATGCTCGAGGAGCTTGAGGCCCAATTGGCTGACGAGGATCCCAAGTTTGCGGATACCTTGAAACCGGAGCCACCTGCGGCCGATTCTTCAATGCGCATGTCTATACGGCACCTCGTCCTTGGATTGCTGGTTGCCGTAGTTGGCATTGCCGTCCTAGTTGGCGGAATCGCCCTCGAACTCGTGATCGTGGGAGTTCTTGGTGTGATCGTGATGTTTGGTGGCTTCTGGTACATCAGCGAAGGATTCCGTCCCGGGCCTATGGGTCAGAATCACCAGTCCAAGCAGCAGCGTCCCTCCGGTGGTGGCGGATTTATGTCGCGACAGGCCGAACAGTGGCAACGCCGGAAAGATGACCGCCGATAGATTAGCTAGTACGTGATACGCGAAAGAGGAGCCTTCGGGCTCCTTTTTTCGTATCAGGGCTAGAGGGGATCCCCAGATCACACCAGATCTCTAGGTGAAAGGATCCTCCACTTCCCTCCACTTGGCCCACATGGTGCGGCCAATCGTTCCAGAAACCCAGTTATCTCAGTGCATTCCGGTGCTGCTACCCGGTACATGGCGTACACCGTTGGCTAGGTTCACTGGCTTCCTTTCCTAATCTTTTCCTGAATTTTGAGCGTCTTCGCGTGATTTACTAGCCAAAACAGTCTTGTTTGTGGTGCAATGTGGAGTAAAGTGGAGGAATTAGAAACGTAGGGGAGGTGGATCGTGTTTCTTGGAACGTATGAGCCGCGGCTTGATGACAAGGGACGCATCATCCTTCCTGCGAAGTATCGCGAGCAGCTCCAAGGCGGGCTGGTCATGACGCGCGGGCAAGAACACTGCCTCTATGTTTTCCCACTAGCCGAGTTTGAAACGATGCAGCAGCAGTTGCGTCAGGCACCTTTGGCATCGAAGGAAG
>OMJG01000310.1_pt1 | contig 37545 bp, 30 predicted proteins | sample 1646431 | NCBI WGS metagenome assembly OMJG01 (sample SAMN03771674, study PRJEB25209) | food metagenome | isolation source: Cotija cheese | place: Mexico:Jalisco,Michoacan | collected 2011-12-12
ATAACGTATTCGCGATATTTGAAGTTATTTACCAACACTATTTGTAAAAGAACCAAAAAAGCGATTCTCAAGCAGTCACCCACTGTCAAATCGCTTCATTCTATATCTATTCTTCTAAATTTATTCTACTGTGTAATTGCTGTATTTCTTAATTGCTCAGCGTATTGGTTAATCTTACGTAGTCGGTGGTTGACACCTGATTTAGAAATCGGTTCACCGTCAACCAGTTCCCCTAATTCTTTAATAGATGCCTCTGGGTTTTCCAACCGCAGCAAGGCAATCTCTTGTAATTTTTCAGGCAATTCACCAATCCCTACGGTTGCTTGAATCAATTTGATATTTTCAACCTGCTTGGAAGCTGCTGTCACCGTCTTATTTAAGTTTGCATTCTCACAGTTGACAATCCGGTTGACTGAATTCCGCATGTCGCGAACAATCCGAATATCTTCAAACTTCAGCATAGAAGAGGTGGCCCCAATTAGGGCTAAGAAGTCAGCAATCTGTTCTGACCCTTTTAAATAAGCGATATAACCAGACCGACGTTCCACTGACCGCGCATTTAAATTAAACTGGTTCATCATAGTCACCAAGTCTTCGCAATGCTCTTCATATACTGAATAGATTTCTAAATGATAAGCTGATTTTTCAGGATTATTCACTGACCCACCAGCCAAGAACGCTCCACGCAAGTATGACCTACTCCGCTGTTCACTCTCCATCATTTCGGCTGAAATATTTGGATTAATGACCAAAGTATCTAGAATTTCCAAATCCTTCAAGATTTCCTCAACCCGGTCTTTCACCCGCACGATATAGATATTATTCTTCTTTAATTTCATTTTCTTCCGAACAACCAACTCACCGTGGGTATGAAAAAATTCCTTCAACAGTGAGTAGATTCGTCGGGCAATTGCAGCATTTTCTGTCTGTACATTTAAGATTAATTGCCCATTCATAAGGGAAATCGATCCGTTCATGCGTAGAATGGCTGCTAGCTCTGAACGCGCGTGCTCATAGTCCACTGTTAGCTGAGTGAGTTCTTTCTTTACATCTCCTGCAAATGAAGCCACCAGCTCACCTCTTTCTTATTCACTTTATTTTATGCGATCGTTCATGACATCCATAATAGCGCCGACTAATTTATCCTGGTTGTGGTAAACCCCACTCTTTTCAAGATTTAAAAAGTCACAGCCAACCACCTGACATTTTTGATCTGCCAAGCCTTGACGGTCTTGTGTGATTTGAACTAAATAGTCCTTTTCACTGGCACCCTCCAAGTATTCAAAGGGCACTGGAGTTTTATTCAATAGCACCGTGTCTATCGCCTTAGCCCCTAAGTGTTCGTTAATTATACGTACATGGTCTGCATCTGAGAAATGCTCAGTCTCGCCAAGTTGTGTCATGATATTACAAATATAGACAACTTTGGCGGGCGTGTCAACAATTGCGTTTCGAATTTCCTCAATTGCCACATTCGGCAAAATAGACGTGTATAAAGAACCTGGGCCCAGAATGACCATATCCGCCTGCATAATTTCTGACACCACTTCACGCCCAGCACGCGGACTGGTGATTGGGTTACCCGACACATCCACTTTCGGTCGGTCATTGGCCAAGCGAATAGTCACTTCTTGAATTTGGTCAGGGTGGGCTACAACAGCCGTTTCCCCTTCAATCATAGTCCCATCTGCAAAATGTCCTTGTAAAATAAGCGCCTCCTCACAAGCTGGCAAAACCTTGCCATCCACTTCCATCATATAAGAAAGGAGACGCAAAGCGGCAAAGGTATCGCCCCGCATTTCAGCAATGGCTGCAATGATTAAATTCCCAATCGCGTGACCAGAAAATTCTTTATCTTCTTCACTAAAACGGTATTGAAACACATCTTTATATATTTTCTTCATGTCCGATAGCGCAACTAGGCAGTTACGGATATCTCCTGGAGGAATTGTACTGACTGCATTACGTAAAGATCCACTCGACCCACCATCATCAGCCACTGTGACGATCGCTGTCACATTACAATCAGCATTCTTTAGACCTTCCAACAAGATAGGAAGGCCCGTTCCGCCTCCGATAACCGCAATCTTTGGCCGTCTAGCCGGACGTGGATTCTTATTAATCACGATAGGTTCATCGACTCTTTTCTTTTTGTGCGATCACGGTGGATGATGTTGACCTTGTAACCTAGGTCTTGGATATGATGGGCAATACGTTCAGTCAAGGCAATTGACCGGTGCTGACCGCCTGTACAACCGATAGTGATCGTCAGACTAGACTTCCCTTCTTTTTCATATAAAGGTAATTCAAAATCTAATAAATCAGTGAATTTACGGTAGAAAGTCTCTGTTTCTGGCTGAGACATGACATAGTCATAAACTGGTGCATCTAGCCCTGTCATCGGGCGTAATTCATCGATATAATGCGGATTTGGTAAGAAACGGACGTCCATCACGATATCTGAATCAATAGGTAAACCATATTTAAAACCAAATGATATGACGTTAACCGTGAAGGTACCCTGATCTTCAGATTGGAATTCGGTCAACAATAACTCGCGGAATTTACGCGGTGTTAAGTTTGTCGTATCAATCACTGAAGATTCCTTACGAATATCATTTAATAAGATTTTTTCTTTTTGAATCGCTTTTAAGACAGAAACCCCATCTTTTTGAAGTGGGTGGGCACGGCGTGTTTCTTTATAACGCGCCACTAAAGTCTGATCATCCGCTTCTAGGAATAATACGGACATTTCAATGGTGTTTGTGTTGTCCATACCATTAATCTCTGTTAATAACTCATCAAAGAATGAACGTGAACGTAAATCAATCACTAAACAGATTTTACTGATTTTCCCCGTTTCTTTGATTAAATCCCAGAATTTAGGTAATAGCGACGGCGGCATATTATCCACGCAGTAGTAACCCATATCTTCAAAACTTTGTAGAGCGACCGTTTTACCGGCACCGCTCATACCTGTGATAATGACTAATTTTAATTGATCATTCAATTTGTTTTTTCCTCCTTAAAGGGGAGATGAAAGGTTGCCCTTTTATCGATAATGCTGCCAGACAGCATACACTTAAGCCGTTAAGTCGTTTAAGGCTGCCTCATATGCCTTAATTTTTGCTTGTGTTGCTTCTAGTGAATCAGCGACCACACCAATATAGAACTTGATTTTTGGTTCTGTACCTGATGGTCTAACGGCAATCCATGTTTCATCTGCTAGATAGTATTTCAATACATTTGATTTGTCCATGCCTAAGGCTTCAGTAGTACCGTCAGCAAACTGGCGGGTATCTTGTAGGTAGTCCTCAGTTTCAACAACTGCTTGACCAGCGATTTCACTTAAACCTTCCCCACGCAAATTGTTTAGGATGGCTTCGATTTTAGATGCACCCTCTTGGCCTGGTAAGCTTACAGAGATTGTTCTTTCTTGGTAGGTGCCGTATTCAGCAAACAAGTCTTGTAAGCCATCATAAGCTGTTTTACCTTGTTTCTTGTAGAAAGCGGCTACTTCAGCTAATAATAAAGTCGCTTGAACGGCGTCTTTATCACGAACGAAGGCTTTCACTAAATATCCGTAACTTTCTTCGAAACCGAATAGGAAAGTCTTGCTAGCATCAGCTTCATAGTTTTTGATCTTTTCCGCAATAAATTTGAATCCAGTTAATACGTCAACTGTTTCAACACCAAATGATTTGGCAATCGTTGTTGGCATCTCACTTGATACGATGGATTTTAAAATCACTCCGTTATCAGGTAATGTACCTGTATTTTTCTTAGCGGTTAAAATATAATGCGTCATTAATGCGGCAATTTGGTTACCAGTAATCACTTGGTAGTCACCATTTGGCAATTTCACAGCTGCACCCATACGGTCAGCATCCGGGTCAGTCGCGATTAAGATATCCGCGTCATTATCCTTACCGTACTTTTCAGCCACTTCAAAGGCACCCGCTTCTTCAGGGTTTGGTGATTTAACCGTTGAAAAATCAGCATCCGGGTCTTTTTGCTCAGCCACATAGGTGACATTGGTAAACCCAGCGTCAGCTAAAGTCCGTTCCACCAACATTTGACCCGTACCATGTAGGGGTGTATAAACAATAGATACTTGGTCAGCCATCTCATCAATCACAGCTTGGTCCACCACAACAGCCTTCATATTGTCTAAGTATTTTTGGTCAATTTCTTCACCAATGATCGTAATTGTGCCGTCAACCTTAAGCGCTGCTTCATCGCCCACTTCAACAGTTAATGGGTTTTCAACCGCACGTACGTTGGCCGTTACAGCATCCGCGTCCACTGGTGGCATTTGTCCACCATCTTCACCGTAAACCTTGTAGCCGTTGTAGTTAGCCGGGTTGTGAGAAGCTGTGATCATAATCCCCGCAAAGGCATTTAATTCACGAACTGCAAATGACAATTCAGGCGTTGGGCGTAATGCTTCGAATACGTAAGATTTAATCCCGTGTGCCCCTAAAGTCTTCGCCGATTCCATAGCAAATTCAGGCGACATATGACGAGAATCGTAAGCAATCGCCACCCCGCGGTCCTTCGCATCTTGACCATAATCTTCTAGTAAGTTAGCCAACCCTTCAGTCGCTTGACGAATGGTATAAATATTCATCCGGTTAATGCCGGCACCTAAAATCCCGCGCATACCAGCTGTACCAAAACTCAATGGTTGATAAAAAGCATCCTCAAGCAATTTTTCGTCAGCTTCAATAGACGCCAAATCTTCTTTCAAAGCACCGTCTAACTCTTCAAAATTACGCCATTGTAAGTAAGTTTCTTTCCAGTTCATCATGTAGCCTCCCTAATTTTAAAAGCGATAACATCTTAACCTTATTGTATCAAATTTTATGAAAAAAGATATATCAAAGACAAGCTGTTTGGTAATTTCATATAGGGTACTAGCTTAAATGAAGATTCGTCCTTTTTCAATCAAAAAGGAGGTAGACCAAAGCCTACCCCCTTCAAGCTAACGCACATTCACCTTGCTTTAACTATTTTTTATATGATGTTTAGAACTAGTCGTTTAGTGTTTCAATGTAATTGAAGGCTTCTTGGCCACCAATGGCACCGTCCCCGACTGCTGTTGAAATTTGGCGCAATTTCTTTTGACGAACGTCACCAATGGCGAAGATACCAGGAATATTTGTTTGCATATCTTCATCTGTGATCACCCAACCTTCTTCATCTGTGATGTTTAAATCAGCAAATGCTTCGGTATTTGGAATCAAACCAACATAAATGAAGACACCATCTGTATCCACGTCAGTGATTTCACCAGTTTTAACGTTTTCAACGGCTAAACCAGTGACTTTCATGTCGTCCCCTTTGATTTCTTTGACAACTGTATCCCAGGTGAAATCAACCTTATCGTTAGACATAGCACGGTCTTGTAAGATTTTTTGAGCCCGTAATTCGTCACGACGGTGAACGATATTCACGTTTTTACCAAATTGCGTTAAGTAAGTCCCTTCTTCAACAGCTGAGTCACCCCCACCAATTACACGAAGGTCTTTATCACGGAAGAAAGCCCCGTCACAAACCGCACAGTAAGAAACACCGCGACCTGAATATTTATCTTCACCTGGCACACCCAATTTACGGTGAACAGAACCAGTTGCGATAATGATCGCTTTAGCTTGGTAAGTTTTACCCATATCTGTTTCCAGTAAATGCGCTCCTTCATTCGGCGTTACTGTAGTGACCGTCCCAAACTCGTGGACCACACCAAATTGCATTGCCCCTTCATACATTTCATTGGCCAAGTCTGGTCCTTGGACGTTTTTGAAACCAGGGTAATTTTCGACATCCGCTGTATTGACCAATTCGCCCCCAGGGATTCCACGTTCTAATAATGCTACGGACAAATTAGCCCGTGATGCGTATAAGGCAGCAGTCATACCCGCTGGTCCTGCACCAACCACAACTACATCAAATTTTTGAATTTCTTCTGCCAAATTGTACACATCCTTTCTTGTAGTTTTTCATTTTTATAATCAATTGCATTTCTTAACGTCTCTTACCATTCTAACACGATTTAAGGGAAAAAGATTGCAACTAGCTCAAGCTAATTACAACCTTTCACAAAAATTCTCTAATTAAAGTTCATCTTCAATGGATAGTAAATACTCTTTCAAACCTTCTTTGATATCGTCTTGTTCAAGGCCGTATTCAATGCTTGTTTGCATGTAGCCCAATTTATTCCCAACATCATAACGACGACCAGTAAACTCATACGCAAACACGCGTTGCGTTTTGTTTAAACGGTCAATGGCATCTGTTAATTGGATTTCGTTACCAGCACCCTCACCTTGTGTTTCCAACAAGTCAAAGATTTCTGGCGTTAACAAGTAACGACCGATAATAGCCAAGTTTGATGGCGCATCTTCTGGTTTTGGTTTTTCAACGAATTGTTTTACATTGTAGATCTTTTCAGAGAATTGCGCTTCAGGATCGATTACCCCGTATTTATCTGTATCTTCATGTGGTACAGGCATTACCGCAATGTTAGACGCTTTTGTGACATCATAAGCGTCAATCAATTGTTTAGTTAATGGCACTTCGTCAACCATCAAGTCATCCCCAAGCATTACGACAAAAGGCTCGTCACCAACAAAGGCTTTTGCTTGTAATACCGCGTCGCCTAACCCTTTTGGATAAGATTGACGTTTGAAGAATAGGTTTAAACCAACCGTTTCCCCGATGATTTCAAGCAAGTCATCGCGACCCTTATCTGCCAAGTTCGACTCTAACTCCACATTTGAGTCAAAGTGGTCTTCAATTGGTCGTTTACTTTTTCCAGTAACAATTAGAATGTCTTCAATTCCAGAAGCCAGGGCCTCTTCTACGATAAATTGAATCGTTGGTTTATTAACAATCGGCAACATCTCTTTCGCCATTGCCTTTGTTGCAGGTAGGAACCGTGTACCTAGCCCTGCTGCAGGAATAATCGCTTTTCTTACTTTCGCCATGAATGAATCCTCCATTTATCTGATAAATTTTCTCATTTCATTATAAAACAAATTGCCATTAAAAAATATCTTTTAAGTCTTCTTCAAACTGCAATTCACCTTTGCGTTCTCTAGCCATTAAGGCGGTGATCACATCTTGAATACTAGATTCTCCTTGAATCACCTTGTAAATTGCTTGGGTAATCGGCATATCAACGCCCTCTTCTTCGGCCAATTCATAGGCTGAAACAGCTGTCGCAAACCCTTCAACAACCATACCCATATGGTCTTCTACGTCTTTCACCGCTTGACCTTGACCAACTTGTTGGCCAGCCCGCCAGTTTCTTGAGTGAATACTTGTAGCGGTAACAATCAAGTCACCGACTGCTGAAAGGCCCATAAAGGTTAACGGATCAGCGCCCATGGCCACCCCTAACCGGGTAATTTCAGCAAGCCCTCGGGTGATTAAAGCCGCCTTGGCATTGTCCCCGTAACCCGCTCCCACTAAGGCGCCAGCACCTAAAGCGATAATGTTTTTCAATGATCCTGCCAGTTCAACCCCGATGATATCTGGATTGGTATAGACCCTGAAGTAGTCATTCATGAATACTTCTTGGACTAAGTGACAGGCCTCGTCATCAATTGAAGCCGCTGTTATAGTCGTGATATCATGTTTGACCACCTCTTCTGCGTGGCTTGGGCCTGATAAAACCACCACCCGCGCTTGGCCGATTGGCCGGAAGACTTCCGTTAAAATCTCAGAAATCCGCAAGTGGGTGCCCTGCTCTAAACCCTTAGCCGCGTGCATAATGACCGGTAATTCGTGCACATCTTTCTCCTGCAAAATAGTAACCACCTGGCTTGCTACCTGCCGTATGGCCTTGGTGGGCACGACGAAGTTGATTAAGTCTGCCTGGTCCAAGGCTAGGGCCATATCATTTGTTGCAATGATATTCTTCGGCAACACTAGATCAGGTAAATAATGGTCATTTTTCCCAGTGGTTTGAATCTCACGGGCCTGTTCTGGATTATGCGTCCATAAGGTCACCTGATGGCCATTTTCTGCAAGGACCATGGCAAGTGCTGTTCCCCATGAGCCAGCGCCTAGTACGGCAATATTTTTGGACGTCAAGTCATCACTTCTCCAATCTATTGGTATATTTTCTATTTACTTGATTTGTAAGCCGGACCGTTGTGTTCAGAGTAGTATTCATAATACTTGTCGTTCATGCGGCGTGCGGCAAAAATCAATAATGCGCCGATGAATAAGAGGGCGGCTAATACTTGGCTGACACGGAATGGTCCCCACCACAAGCTGTCTGTCCGCAACCCTTCGATGAAGAAGCGACCAAATGAGTACCAGATCAGATATAGTAAGGTGGTGTCGCCAATACGTAAGGTTTTATTGCGTGAGCGTACGAATAATAGAACAACTACCCCAAGGATACTCCAGACTGATTCGTACAGGAAAGTTGGATGGTAGTAAGCTCCGTTGATATGCATGCCGTCAACGATGAATTGCGGTAAATGTAAGGTATCTTGCAGGAATTCTAACCTGACTTCCCCACCGTGGGCTTCTTGGTTAACGAAGTTACCCCAACGACCGATGGCTTGCGCTAGTAATAGGTAGGGCACTACCGTATCCGTTACGAATAAGGGGTCCATTTTCTTTGATTTAGCGTAGAAGTAAAGGGTTAATCCTCCGGCGATGACACCACCATAAATGGCAATCCCACCATTCCAAATTTGTAGAATTTCGCCTGGATTTTGTAGGTAGTAGTCTAGTTCAAATAAAACGTAGTAGGCGCGCGCTCCGATAAAACCGATTAGAATGGTCCATACAGCTGCGTCTAAAATAAATTCTTCATCCCAACCCTTACGACGAAAATCTCTTGAAGCAAATGTAAGGGCTAATAAAATAGCAGCCCCGATAAAAATCCCGTACCAACGGATTGGCCAGCCGAATATATCAAAAGCGACTGGATCTATTGCAGCTATATTCATCATTTTGTTCTTTCTCTCCTATGTGTTAATTCCTTTAGTTAAATCTTTATTTAATAGCATTTATAATTTGTTGTTATCAATGAGTCTTGTTAAACGGTCGTTAAACATTTGTGCAGCGTCAAAGCCCATTGATTTGGCTCTAAAGTTGATAGCTGCTACCTCGATAATACTTGAAATATTCCGTCCAGTTTGGACAGGAATGGTAATTTTGGGAATCGCGACCTCTAAAATTTGTTCACGCTCTTCCGCAGTACCCAGGCGGTCAAAATTCGCGTCCTTCTTCAAGTCTTTCAAGTCAATAATCAAGTTTAGCTGTTGTTCTTTACGGACTGCACCTGCCCCGTAAAGAGTCATCACGTCAATAATCCCAAGGCCACGAATTTCCATGACATTCCGTAGAATTTCAGGTGCTTCACCCATAATCGTCGTATCATCACGTTGATAAAAATCTACGCGGTCATCAGCCACTAAACGGTGACCTCCCTTTACAAGTTCTAAAGCGGTTTCTGATTTACCTACACCAGAATGGCCAGTAATCATAATACCCAGCCCATATACATCCACAAATACCCCATGTTTTGAAATCCGCTCTGCTAAATGAGCATGCAACATTTCCGCTAAGTTACTAGACAGACGGGTCGTCGTTGTTGTTGAACTTAATACAGGAATATGATTTTCTTCAGCAGCTTGAATCACTTCATATTCCGGTTGTAATCCTCTAGAGAAAATAAAGAATGGTGTATCTTCTTTTGAGAGACGGCGCATAATTAATAAACGCTCGTCCGAAGTCATTCTAGACAAATACGTATGCTCAGCACGTCCAAATAATTGAACACGCTCAGATGGATAATAGTTAAAATAGCCGGTAATTTCCAAACCAGGTCTTGAAATATCACTGGTAATGATCTCGCGGTCTAAATAATCTGCACCACAAATAACCTCAAAATCAAATTTTTCGACTAAATCTTTCACGGTTACCTTTGTCATATACGGTTTCCTTTCTTAACAAGTCACTTTGCCCCTATTTTACCATACTAGACCCATATGGACAGTTGGATAAGCTGTAATTTGTGAAAAAGAAAAATCCACCCGTCAATCTGGCATTCAGATCAACAAGCGGATTAGGATTTAAAATAGATTCGACTGCGTCGGCTCTCGCACCCTAGTCGGGTTCGATCCTCCAGACAGGGCTGCGTTTCAGCTTAAGTTGTAGCTGTCTTCGCCATCTACTGTCTTAAACTTCCAACGTTCCTGTCTGAGCAACATTTTTCACATCCTTCATTATTTCCCGGCTTCGATAAATTTCTCAAAGAACCAATGGTACATCGAGAACAAGAAGGCTGCGGCGATTGCGTAAAAGAAGTTTGCGAATACAAAGGATGTTGGGAAGAACAATCCTACGATAATAAACATAAAGCCATTTACAACTAATCTAAACAAACCGAATGTTAGGATATTTAATGGTAATGCCAACAAGTTTACGATAGGACGAATAATTGAGTTCACAATACTCAATACGATAGCTACTAAGATTGCTGACCAAAAATCTGCCACATATACATTCGGGTCAAGAATCCATGAAATAGCCATCAAGCCCAAAGCATCAATCAGTGTTGCTAAAATAAATCGTCTCATAATTAAAAATCACGCCAACTTTCTTCCTCATCAGGATTGTCTTTTGAATCTTTACTATAGCTAGATTCATTATAGTCATCCTGATCTTCATCATCAAATGATTTAGTCTGACGGTATTCGTCATGGTTATGTCTATCTACACGTGTACGACCTTCATCTCTTGGTAAAATCAATGCTAACAGTAGATAAATCAGTATCCCAGCTCCACCAGAAAGTGTGACGAAGACAAAGAGTACACGGACAATGGTTGGGTCAATTTCAAAGTACTCGGCGATTCCGGCACAAACACCATCTAATTTTACGTCATTACGTGATTTTATTAATTTCTTAGCCATTCTATTCACTCCTACCTTCTTAGTGGCTTTTGTTGGGCATTACAAAAATTAAAATAATGTAGATTAGCCAAACTGGAAACTGTGTCAAACTTAATAATACTGCGATGATACGGACTAAATTACCAGAAATACCAAAGTATTCACCAATACCACCACATACCCCAAATAAGTAACTATCTTTTCTTGACTTCATTAATCTCCCTGGCATATTAAATCTCCCCTCTACGTATATCAGCATCATCTTTCACGCGAATATTACCACGCATCGTCTTCAAGTTCACTCGATAAGCCTTTTCTTCAGCTACATCATAGTAAAATGCTTTTTGTTTGTTAAATTGATCGTTGACTTGTGATTGACTCTTAATTAAGTCTGAACGGAACATGATTTCACCTTGGTTGGTGTGGGCTAACCCATCAACCGCTGTACCTGCTGGCATATTCAATTTAATATCGCCATTTTTTGTTTCTACTTGGGCACGAACTAAAGGTTTTGCGTCCATTGTAATCACGATGTCCCCATTTAAGGTTTCCATCAATACATTTTCTACGTGACCTTTCAATCGTTGGCTACCATTCAATGATTTCACCACTAAATCTAAGGCTTCCACATCGTTTAAGGTCAATTGACCATTTTTCGTATCCACTTCAATCATTGAAGCTGTAAAGTTTTGGATATTAATCGCGCCGTCAACTGTTTGAATATAGATATCATTCGTATCCATATGCTCAACCGTTACAGGGCCAGAAATTGTTCTCGCTTTAATAAAGTCTAAGCGGTCTTTTGGCACTTGTACCACAATATCTGTCTTGATAAAACGAGAAATCATGTTCAAGTTTAAGGCCCCGTCAACAAATTCTAGATTTGCTCTTTTTTCAAAGGCAGTTTGCGCATCTTCTTCATCGAAATCGCCGTATAACTTACCAACGACTGTTAATTTCGTAGTTGGTTTGTCCCAAGATGTTAACTCAATTTGACCAGCCGCAATTTGAATATCCACCATTGATAATAGTTCAGTGTATTCATAGGTCGCTTCAAAATCATGGGTAATCAATTTAGGAATTGGCATTGATCCGCTACCTTTTTCAAATTTCACTGTTTTTGCTACCTTATCTTGCACTTGGTCTAAAACTGACCGTGTTTTAGTGAAGAAGTCGCCAACGATATTTTTGTAGTCGTAAGCATTTTCTTCAGTTTCTTCTTCAATCGGTTGGCTTTCGTCAACTTTTGAATTTTGTTGTACCGTCGCTCTTGATGGTCTTGGATTTTTCGCATCGATTTGAATAATATCTTCTTTCAATTGGTGGATTTGTTCCGTCAATTGGTTGATTTCTTCAGTCAAACGGTCAATTTCAATATGAGTTACTTCAGATTTTTCTTCTTGGTTAACCAAATTTTGACGCTCAGTTAATTTGCCTGCGAGTGACGCTTCCAAGTCTTTTTGAATAGCCACTTTTTGTGTACGGCCAGTAATATCATCTTGATTTACCGCTTGGTCATTTTCCCAATCAGCATAAAAGTCATCTAAGATATCTTTCTCTTCCTCAACCTGCGTTTGTATTGTAGGGGTTGATTCAGCTTGTTTCGCTCTATTTTCTAATAAGATAATCGCTTCTTCGTTTGTTAAAATGCCTTCTTTAACTAAGTTTAAAATACGTTCTTTATGATTGGTCATTGTGACAACCTCCTAGTTGTTTAGCTTTCCTTTGTTATCTATATTCTGCCAACTTTGGAGGTAAATGTCATAGGTCTATGGACCTAATTTAACAATTGTTTGATTTTAGCCCTATTGAACCCCTGTAAAAAAGGCTTTGGACCCGTCGTTGCTAGCAGACACTTGTAAGTGGACTGGAATTTGTTGTTTCAATTCAGCCACGTGAGAAATAATCCCAACAATACGGCCGCTCGCTTGTTGCAAATCAGTCAAGGTTTCAATCGCTTGTTGCAAGGATTCCTGGTCTAAGGTACCAAAACCTTCGTCAATAAAGAGCGTGCCAATTTCAATACCACCGGCATCATTTTGAATCACGTCAGACAGACCAAGGGCCAAGGCTAAGGAAGCTTTAAAGCCTTCTCCACCAGATAGGGATTGGACCGACCGCTCCCCACCAGCTTGGTAGTCGAAGACAGCTAGGTCAAGCCCTTTAGCCCCTGCACCAGACTGTCCTTCGACAATCCGTCTAAATTCATACCGCATTTGAGTCATGGCCATCAAACGTTCATTAGCATATTGGAGAATTTCATCAAAATACAAACCTAAAATATAGCGCTCAAAGGAAATATAGCCATAAGCTTTCTCTCTCCCATTGGCTACCTTGTTTAAGAGCGATAGTTCCCCGAAATGACGCCCTTTTTCTTGATAGGATGCGAAACTATCCTTAAATAGGTAAATAGCATGGTCTAATTGGGCTTTGATTGAAATCACCTGATCTTTTCTAGCTTTAAATTCAGCTAATTTAATCCGTTCTTGGTCAATTTCCGCTTGGTAAGTCTCGGCATTCTTATCTAAGCCAGCTGTTTCAATTTCTTTTTGATTTGTTGCTTTATTTTCATTAAAGGCATAAACCTCATTATCAAAACGTTGAATTTCACTTTCAATAGCTGCCCAATTCTTTTGACTTTCATGGATTCGACAGATGTCTTCCTGGCTTTCTTGACGGTCTGCCATCGCCTCATTCAAAGCAGTTTGATCAGCTTGTAATTCCACTTGCCCTTGCTTGATTTGATCTTTATATCCTGCAATCTGTGTGGTTAGCTGAGCAACTTCTTGTTGGTGCTTATCTAATTGAGTCTTCAACTCTTGGTCTTTAGTTGTAATTTCCGCTAAAGTCTTGTTTTTGGCCTGGTATTCAGCTGTGACAACAGATTTTGAATTGCCAACTAATTGGCCTTTTAATTGGTCGATTTCTTTTCGCAATTCTTCAATGGCGCTTTCGTTGGACGCTGTTTGCCCTTTAAGAGTTGACGCCTCGATTTGCATATTATTCAAAGTCGCCTTCGCTTCATCCACTTGCTTAGTCGATTCATTTACTTGCTTGTCCAAATCTTGCTTGGTTTGGCTTAACTTATCTAAATGTGACTTGCCTTCTTGAATGTCTACAGCTTCCTTATCTAGATGAGCCCGCCATACTTCAAGTTTTTCATGATTACTTGTCGCATCCGTCGCTATGCCCTCAATATCTTGGTCAGCCATTATTCGGTCAAACGTCTCCTGAATGGCAGATAGACGCTCTATTTTACTTGAATAAGATTGGAAAGCTGTTTGCGCAGCATCCACCCCTGCCTCAACCATTTCTTTTGTCACTGCATCCTCTTGCACACCAGCTGGCACTGGATGATGAATAGATCCACAAACTGAACAAGGTTGACCTTCAACCAATTGACTGGCTAATTCTCCTGCCAGATTTTGGCTATAAGCTAATTCCAAACGATTTCGACCGTCGACTTTTGCTTGATAGAATTTCTGGTCTGCTTCTACTTGAACAGTAAGGTCTGCAATCTGTTGGTTGTTTTTCACCATGTCCTGATAACTTTTTTCCAACAAATTATATTGATAGATTTTTTGATCAACTAAGACTTGTTGTTGGTTGATATCCCCTACTTGTTCTAACTCTGCTTGCAGTTTTTTCAGAGATGCTTGCCCAGCTTCGACCGCTTTTTCCTGGTCTTGAATCTGACTGGTTAATTTTGTCGCTTGTTCAGACAAACTTTGGCCGTAAGCCACTTGCTTGTTGAGACTACCTTCTTGTATTAAATAGTTATCCCATTTATTTTCTTGAATAGCCAAGTCTTGCAATTCTGCCCGCAAGCTATCTACTCGTTGAATCTGATCTTGCCATTCAGCTTGCTCTTCTTTGACAGTTTGTAAACGACCATTCGCTTCTTGTAATAAGCCCGTTTTCTCATTCACCAGGTTTTGTAATTGCCCCTGTTTATGCACTTGTTTTTGAATTTGTTGGATCAACTGGTAAGCGTTTTGTGTTTCACGGTACTGTTGCAAAGACTTTCGTTCACTAGTAATGGTCGCTTCACGTTCTTTGATGGAAGCTTCTTGGTGAAGTAATTTATCCTGTCTGGCTAAAAGCTTAATAAAGCCTTCTAGCCGTTGAATAGTATTCTCAAAACCAGTGATTTGTTGACTTAAATCGGCATTCTTTTTGTCCAAGTCAACTACTTTAGTGCCAGCCCATTCAGAAAGATTTTGATAATCTTCTTGGTCTACCCAATTTTGAACCCGGTCTTTTTCTGTCAAGCTCTTGTCAGCCGTATCGACCTCTTCATCACCATTCTCCACTATTGCTATCGCTTCATTATCCGCAAACGTCACAAATGACTGGCTATGTTGGTCTACCTGTTTTTTCAATGTGCCCACTTCTTGATTAGCTTGCTTAAACCGTTCAGCAATGGCTTGTTGGAACCGGTCTAAATAGTCAGTGTGGAATATGGTCCGTAAAATGGCTTCCTTTTCGCCCGAGCTAGCTTCCAAGAGTTTTTTAAACTCACCTTGTGGCAACATGACAATTTGTCTAAATTGATCTGCTGACAAACCAAGAACTTCAACTAACTTACTATCCACTTCTTGCGTTTTACTTAGGGAGAAACCTTCCCCTTCTAGGGTTACTTCCGCATTCTGCTCTCGAATTAAGCCCCTTTTAGTCGGCCGTTTTTGCTTGGGAATCCGTTCCACCGTATAGGTTTCCCCGTGAATCATAAAGGTTAACCGTACATAAGCAACACTTTCATCTTCAGCTAACTGCGACTTCAATTCATTAATATCACGCGATGAACCAGAAGTCTTTCCGTATAAGGCGTAAACAATGGCATCAAAAATGGTCGTTTTACCAGCACCAGTGGATCCTGAAATCAAGAATAAGTTCTGATCGCCTAAGTCTGTAAAGTCTAGGCTCGTTTTTTCTTTATAAGGTCCAAAAGCCTGCAATTCAAGTTTAATAGGTCTCACTATGCCTTATCCTCCTTTAAGGTTGATTGGAAAATATCACGGACAATTTCCGCTTGAAATGCTGATAATTCTTGGTCCGTATTATTTTGATAAAACTGAGCAAACTGGTCCCATACAGGTGTTGCTTGCACTTCATGACGTTTGGTTTTCAAGTCTTGTCGCTGTCTATTTTCTAAAGCTACATACTCTAAGCTCATGGCATTTGGGTACCGTTTCTTCAAGCGATTCATAGCTTCATGCTGAGCATAGGCGTCCGTTAGTTCAAAGAAAATATAGTCATCTGATTGCCCTTGTAACAAATCTTCAAATTGACCGCGCATAATCCGCATATCCTTATCAGGCTTTAATTCATGCTTCACAACTTTAATGGTGTCCGCCTTTTTATCCAAGTCGATCTCTAAAAAGGCCTTATGATGATGAACTTCTGACTTAGAAAACTTCAAGGGTGAACCTGAGTAGCGAATTCGCGGACTACCTACTTGTTGCGGTCCGTGTAAATGACCAAGCGCCACATAATCAAAGCCATCAAAGACAGTATGGGGTACATATTCACTGGTACCAATGGACAAGGGACGTTCTGAATCGGATTTTTCTAAGTCTTCCCCTACCCCTTCAATGGCCCCAGCTGTTACATAACCATGGTAAAGGATGATATTGACCCGACTAGGATCCCATTTGTCTTTAATTCGCGCTACCTGTACCTTAGTGGCATCCTCAATACTATGGATAGTTTCTTCAGGATATAGACGTTTAATTGTTAGATGATCGCTAAACGGTAATAGATACACATCTGCGTCACCAACTTCAACCTTTCGAATCTCGGTACTAGGGACACCAGCCATGTGTAAGCCTTGTCCTGACAGTAAACCTGCAGCATAACCTACTCGTTCACCTGAATCATGGTTTCCAGCGATAATACAAATGGGACAAGCTAGTTCTTGTGACATTTTCGTTAGCGTTTCATTGACTAACTGAACCGTTTCACCACTAGGTAAAGTCCGGTCATATAAATCGCCTACCATAATCACCAAATCAGGCTTTAAAGCGACGGTTTGTGCTAGCCAGTCATTTAATATGGTACGTTGGTCTTCTATTAGAGAGTGGTTATTGACCACTTTTCCAATATGCCAATCCGCTGTATGTACAATTTTCACTACTATCCCACTTCCTTCTCATAATCTTTCATTTTAAAGAAAAAATACTATGTTTCAAGATGAATGTAATATTTATCGTCAACATAGTGCTTTTCTATTTTATTCTATTTTTTCAACAATGGTTTTAAGTATTTACCTGTGTATGAGCCTTTCACTTTAGCAACCTCTTCAGGTGTACCAGAAGCAACGATTTTACCACCTTGAGCACCACCTTCCGGGCCAATATCCACGATATAGTCTGCAGTTTTAATCACATCTAAATTGTGCTCAATCACGACAATGGTGTTACCAGCATCTACTAAACGTTGTAAAACGCCAATTAATCGCTTGATATCTTCAGTATGTAGACCGGTAGTTGGTTCATCTAAAACATATAAGGTGTTACCAGTTGCTACACGTTGTAACTCAGAGGCCAATTTCATCCGTTGGGCTTCCCCACCTGATAGGGTTGGCGCTGGTTGACCTAATGTGATATAACCAAGACCTACATCCATAATTGCTTGTAATTTACGACGAATTTTTGGCACTGCCGCAAAGAATTCTAAAGCTTCTTCAATACGCATGTCTAAAACTTCTGCAATATTTTTACCTTTATATTTTACCTGTAAGGTTTCTGAATTATAACGGGTTCCATGACACACTTCACAAGGTACATATACATCAGGTAGGAAATGCATTTCAACTTTTAAAATACCATCACCTTTACATGCTTCACAACGGCCACCTTTAACATTAAATGAGAAACGCCCTTTTCCATAACCACGTAGTTTAGCCTCATTGGTTTGTGCAAAAAGATCACGAATATCATCAAACACAGATGTGTATGTTGCCGGGTTAGAGCGTGGCGTACGCCCGATTGGACTTTGGTCAATATCAATAACCTTATCTAATGATTCATAGCCAGAAATTTCATCTACTTTACCATGAGGCATCTTTGCTCTATTTAGTTCACGTATCAGATACTTTTTCATGACCTCATTAACTAATGAGGATTTACCTGATCCAGAAACACCTGAAATCACATTTAGACGACCAATTGGAATATCCACATCAACATTTTTCAAGTTGTTTTCACTAGCGCCCTTAATATGAATAGTCCCTCTATCCTCTTTACGTCTTTTTTCTGGCAAATCAATTTTACGGGCACCTTTTAGGTATTGCCCTGTGATAGAGTCTTTATTATTTGCCACTTCATCTGGTGTACCTGCAGCTACAATTTCGCCACCATATTCACCAGCACCAGGTCCCATGTCAATTAGATAATCTGCTTCACGCATGGTTTCTTCATCATGTTCAACGACAATCAAGGTGTTACCTAAATCACGCATACGTTTCAATGATTTAATCAGACGGTCATTGTCTCTTTGGTGTAATCCAATTGAAGGTTCATCCAAGACATACATGATTCCAGAAAGGTTTGATCCAATTTGAGTAGCTAGACGAATACGTTGCGCTTCCCCACCTGATAAGGTACCTGCAGAACGGTCTAAAGTTAGGTAGTTTAAGCCCACTTCTTCTAGGAAGTTTAACCGTGAGGCAATTTCACGCATGATTGGTTGAGCAATCGTCGTATTTTGTTCAGATAAATCTAACCCCTCAAAAAATTCAATGGTATCCACAATCGCTTTATGGGTTACTTCAGCAATATCTTGACCACCAATTTTTACTGACAAGGCTTGACGGTTTAAACGTTTACCATGACATACAGGACATTCTAATTCGGTCATATATTGACCCATAGCTTCTCGCATAGCCTTAGATTGACTAGATTGGTAACGACGACGGACATTTGGAATAACCCCTTCAAATACCCGCATTTTATCTTGAACAGATCCGAATTCATTTTGATAATAGAAATGGAATTCTTCTTCGCCAGACCCATATAAAATCAGGTCTTGTTGTTCTTGTGTAAGTTTCTTAAAAGGTACATCCATTGGTACCTCAAAGGCAGTAGCTGCTTGCTCCAACATGGTTGGGTAGAAAGCAGAACCTTTTGAATCCCAAGGTACTATAGCCCCTTCTTTTAATGTTTTATTTTTATCTGGCACAATTAAATTAGGATCAGCTTCAATTTTTGAACCTAAACCAGTACACTCCTCACAAGCTCCATAAGGCGCATTAAATGAGAATAGACGGGGTTCTAATTCACCTACTGTAAATCCACAGTGGGGGCATGAATAATGCTCTGAAAAGAGAATTTCGTCACCATCAATCAAATCACACACTGCATAGCCATCAGCTAATCTAAGAGCCGCTTCTAAAGAGTCAGCTAAACGCCCTCTAATATCTTCTTTAATCACTAAACGGTCTATCACAATATCAATTTGATGTTTTTTATTCTTACCTAATACAGGTACATCATCAATGTCATAGATTTCGCCATCAATACGCACACGGACATATCCCTGTTTACGGATACCGTCGATGATCTTTTTATGTTGACCTTTTTTACCATAAACAACTGGAGATAGAATTTGCACTTTAGTCCGTTCAGGCAAACTTAAAATCCGGTCTAACATTTGGTCTAAAGATTCACTCGTAATTTCGGTACCATCATTTGGGCAGATTGGTTGGCCAACCCGAGCATATAATAAACGAAGATAATCGTTCACCTCAGTAATCGTTCCTACTGTTGAACGTGGGTTTCTTGAGGTAGTCTTCTGGTCGATTGAGATAGCTGGACTTAACCCTTCAATAGAATCTACATCTGGTTTCTCTGTATTACCCAAGAATTGACGTGCAAAGGCCGATAAACTTTCTACATAACGTCTTTGTCCTTCTGCATATAAGGTATCGAAGGCTAAAGTACTTTTCCCAGATCCTGATAAACCAGTTACAACAACCATTTGATCGCGGGGAATATCAATATCAATATTTTTTAGATTATGGGAACGAGCGCCCCTTACTTTAATTAAATCTATCAATCATGCCACTCCTTATTATTATACCTCATTACTAAACCTCGTTTAAAGTTCAGCAATCAATGATTATACCTTATCACTTATATCTATTTATCTATTATGACATAGTTCGCATTTGTTGCGAATAATTTGTCTCAAATACTCTTCTATTTTAACACAAACGTATGTTCGTTGCATAATATTCACCTTAGTATATCAGCAAAAATATTCTGTTTGTAGCGAACCAATCCTCACCGAAAAGCCCCTACCCTCCACTAGCTACCTGATTTGCGCATAAAGAAAAACCACCGACAAATGCCAGTGGCTTGAAAAGGTTATTGGTTTGGAATATGGATTAACCAAAACGTCCAGCAACATAATCTGCTGTTTGTGTATTGGTTGGGTTGTTAAAGATTTGGTCTGTTTCACCAAATTCAATAATGTGAGATCTACCTGGACCAGTTTCTGGGTCTGCGTAGAAGAATCCTGTGTAGTCAGAAACACGCGCAGCTTGTTGCATGTTATGGGTAACAATTGCGATGGTGTAGTCGTCACGTAATTGTTGTACTAACTCTTCAACTTTTAGCGTTGAAATTGGGTCTAAAGCTGAAGTTGGCTCATCCATTAATAATACGTCAGGTTTAACTGCTAAAGCACGCGCGATACAAACACGTTGTTGTTGCCCCCCAGAAATAGCCATACCGTTTTTGTTTAAGTCATCTTTTACCTCATCCCAGATTGCAGCACCGCGTAAAGAAGTTTCAACAATTTCATCTAATTCATTCTTGTCACGGACACCATGAGTGCGCGGTCCGTAAGCAACATTGTCATAGATTGACATTGGGAATGGGTTTGGTTGTTGGAAAACCATACCAACATTTTTACGTAACGTATTTAAGTTCATGTCACGGTCAAAGATACTTTTACCATCTAATGTAATTTTACCTTCAATACGGCAACCTTCAACAAGGTCATTCATACGATTTAATGTTTTCAAGAAAGTAGATTTACCTGATCCAGAAGGACCAATTAATGCTGTTACTTGTTTTTCATAAATTGGCATGTTGATACCTTCTAAGGCTTTAAAGTTACCATAGTAAAGGTCCATGTTTTCTGCTTGCATTTTAATTTTAAGATTGTTGTTTTCAACCATGATTAATTTTGTCCTCCTTTTGTAAATCGTTTTGATAACCATGTAGATAAGCCGTTGATTACTAATACAACTAATAATAGTATTACACCAGTAGCATTCGCTTGATCACGGTGCAAACCTTCACTTGATAATACATACATATGGAGAGCCAATGTACGACCAGAAGAGAAGATTGAATTAGGTAGTGATGTTGATGTACCTAATGTATACATCAAGGCTGCTGTCTCACCAACGATACGTCCGATAGCAAGGATGATACCTGACAAGATACCTGGCATAGCAATTGGCAATACGATTCTAAAGATAGTACGTAATTTACCAGCACCTAAACCGAAACTTGCTTGACGTAAATTGTCTTTAACTGACATTAAGGCTTCTTCAGTATTACGGATAATCAATGGTAATACCATAATTGCTGAAGTAAGAATACCTGAAATTAATGAATATTGGAATCCTGCTGCAGATACAAAGGCTAGCATACCGAATAAACCAAATACGATAGACGGCACACCTGTTAAGGTATCAGTCGCAATACGGATACCTTCAACCCATTTGTTATTTTTACCAGCATACTCTACTAGGTAGAAACCAGCAAATACACCAAATGGAATAGCAAGAAGTAATGAGCCACCAATTACGTAGATTGTTGTGATAATTGAAGGCATCATTGAAACGTTATCTGTTGAGTAATTCCATGAGAATAAGTCAGCTGTTAAGTGAGGGACACCTGAAACTAATACATAACCGATGATCCATACTAAGGCAGCAAATGTAACTGCTGCAAAGAAATATGTAAATCCACGTAATACCTTAGACATTAGTTATTTACCCCCGTTCTCTTAACATACGCGAAGATACCATTGATAATCAAAATAATAACAAATAACACCGCACCTGTTGCAATTAAGGCACTTTGGTGGGTACCAGTTGCATAAGCCATCTCTAAGATGATATTAGCAGTCATTGTACGTGCACCTTGGAATAAGCCACGTGGGAAAATTGCTTGGTTCCCTGCAACCATGATAACTGCCATTGTTTCACCAACAGCTCGACCAATACCTAAGATGATAGAAGAAAAGATCCCTGATCTAGCAGCCGGCATCATGATAACATAAGATGTTCTATCATGATCAGCTCCTAATCCAACTGACGCATTATAGTAAGTTTTTGGTACTGCACGTAACGAAGACTCAGACATGGTAATAATAGTAGGTAAAATCATAATTGCTAAAACAATACCCGCTGTCATGATACTCATACCATTTGATGCAATTCCTAAAGATCTTGAAAAAGTTCGAATACCTGGAACCAATACTTGTAAACCAAAATAACCAAATACAATAGAAGGAATACCAGACATTAAGTTCATCGCTGGTTTCAAAACTTTATGTAATTTGGGAGGGCAATAAAATGCCATAAACATCGCAGTAAATACACCTGTTGGTACGCCCAACACGAATGCGATTAAGGTTACGTATAGTGAACCTATTAACATTGGTGCTAACCCAAAAATTTCTTGAGATGGTTGCCATTTGCTACCAAATAAGAATTGACCAAAGCCATAATCAGCCATAAAAGGTAATCCTCTTGCAAATATAAAGTAACAAATTGCTAACAAGGCAAGAATTGAAGTGAAAGCAGCTAACATGAAAACGTACTTCATTACTGTTTCCAACATATTATTTTGTTTCATATGTTCTCCTTATTAAATTCAAATTCACTATAAAAGTGTGTCCAAGGGAAATTATAACTTATCTATCCGGTTTTAAAAACCCATAAATTCACAATTGGTTATTCGACCTCTGAATAATTTAAAATACCCTCAAAATATAAAAGGAGTTGCTACTATATAGGAGTAGCAACTCTAATAAGATAAACCCTTAGTTGTTACTTAACCAGTCAGAATTATTGAGCAGTGTCTTCCCAGTTAGTAGTTTCGCCAGTAAAGATACTTGCGACTGTAGCTAAGCTTAAGTCAGAAACGCCATTCTCAGGGTTAACGATTACCGCAACACCATCAGTAGCAATTGCTTCCGCAGTTACATCAGTTTCATCGTCCGCTAATGCACGAGAAGCCATACCTAAGTCTGCAGTTCCATCAGTGGCTGCCTTAACGCCTGCAGATGAACCATTAGATGTAATATTAATTTGAACATCTGAGTTTAATTCTTCATAAGCTTCCGCTAATTTTTCCATTACTGGAGAAACTGAAGTAGAACCAACAATGGTGATAGATCCTGATTGAGAGCCGTCACCTGCATAAGCTTCCGCATCAGCTTTAGCTTGTACAAAACCTTCATCTAAGACGATTGCTTGCCCTTCTTCAGAGAAAATGAAATCGTGGAAGTCAGCTACTACACCTTCTAATTCGCCTTGATATACGATGTTAAATGGACGAGAAATGGCGTAATCACTTGATGCAACGTTTTCTTCTGTAGCTTCAACACCATCAACAGCTAGAGCTTTAACTGTATCGTTTAATGAACCTAAAGAAATATATCCGATTGCATTTGGATCATCAGCAACAGTAGTCATTACTTGGTCAGTACCGTTCATGATTGTAGCTGCAGCAGTAGTGTTATCAACATCATCAGCCATGACTCCTGTAGCCTCTACAAAGGCATCACGCGTACCAGAACCTTCTTCACGAGAGATAACTGAAATAGGTCCAGTAATTGCTGCCGCTTCTGTTGTCGAATCAGAACTTGTATCCGTTGAGTCATTACTAGAGTCACTGTTTCCACATGCAGCTAAAGCAGCTGAAGCACCTAACGCTAAAACTAATTTTGAAAGCTTGCTAAAAGTCATTTATACTTTCCACCTTTTCTTTTTCTTAATCCATATAACTATATTCCAAACGATTACAAGGTTATTATATAAGATGATTGTAAATATCTAAGTGGATAAAATGTAAATTAACGCTAGTTGTGTAAATATATTGTAAAGTTTGTGTAAATTTTATTGGGAAATTCTCATTTAGAGTCCCATATCGGCCTAATTTACTATCAATTTATTCTTCTTCAATTTCATCATCTTCATCTAATTCCAGCAGTTCTAGCTTAGGTATATAGACTGTAAAACTTGTTCCCCTACCAAATACACTATCTACTTCGATCCTACCTCCCATATGTTCTAGTATATTCCGAACGATGGATAAGCCTAGCCCTGTACCACCAGATGCAGTTGACCGGTCTTTACTTACCCGGTAGAATCGTTCAAATATTCGTGGAAGGTCCTCTTGTGGTATGCCGATACCATTATCTGAAATTTTAAATTGAATCATATTTTCCTCTTCAGAAATGAATACCTTAACAAACCCATAAGGATTATTATAAATAATGGCATTATGAATTAGGTTGGTAAGAACCTGTAAAATCCTACCTCGATCTCCTCTAAAAGAAATATCTAGTTGGGAGTTATCATCTTTAACCAAATCAATATGTTTATCTTGTGCTCGTCCGCTTAGGTGTTGAAATACGTCTTCTACAAGCTCGTCCGCCTCTAACAATTCACTAGTATGTTGTACTTGATCCTGTTCAATTTTAGCCAGATCTAAAATATCCTTAATTAAAGAACCGAGTCGATTACTTTCCTTTTGCATAATTTTAACAAATTCCACTGCTGTATCGTGATCTTCAATGGCGCCATCTAATAAGGCTTCAGTAAATCCTTGTAAGGCAGTGACTGGTGTTTTAAGCTCATGAGATGCGTTAGAAATAAAATCGCTACGAACTTTTTCCAGATGACGAATACTAGTAATATCATAGATTAAAAGAATAATTCGTTCTGAATCATTTGGATTTGTTAGTTCTTCATTGGTTTCAGTATCGAAGTAAGCATCCATTTCTTCATAGCTTAAATGAATAATATTCACATCCAAAATAACTTCTCTTGGATAATATAAATAGATTTCTTCATTAATCTTCTCTTTAGTTTTAGAAGCTTGGTTTAGCATTTGAACCAAACGATAACTTTGTAAAACTTCTTCAAAACGACGACCTTCTATCTGCTCCTCTAGCCCTAGAATTTCATAGATAGCTGGGTTAGCTAAACGCACAATATGGTCTTTATCTACCATCACAACACCTAACATCATGGCATCTACCAATTTGTTCATTCGTTGTGTTTGATTTGTAATTTGAAATTCTTGAAGAGCCAGCTCATTGGATAGATCATTAATATTTTCACCAATTTCATCAAATTCTTCGATGTCTATGGGTGTATATTTCGTCGTATAATCATTATTTGCTATATGATTTAATTGGCGATTAATGGCCAAAATAGGCAAGTGTATTCTGCGGTTAAAGTGTACAAAAAAGCCCACCAGTAAAATAACCGCACCAAGAGCCATTACCACGGCAATAAAGACAATATTTTCTTCAACTGGACGATTAAGAGGAAAATTTCTCAATACTTGAATATACCCAAGTACATCTCCTTTTGAGTTCGAAATTCGTTCAGAGTAAGAGTAAATAATCGTATTCTTTTCTGTTTCTTCCTGTCTAAATCTATTATCCATATTATCTTCATAGTCTCTAAATGCTAAATCATTTGATAATTGCTCATTTCCAACTGTGTAAACACGGTTTCCGTTTGCATCATAAATTAAGATTCGATCATTTAAATTAATCATGGGTTGGATAGTCCGCTTAACAGACCGGAATTCAAGCGTATTGTCTGTTATATCAGTCACTTCTAAAGATCTGAAACTTGGTCGAATAGTTGAAACTACATTTACCAACGTATTTTGCACTTCTTCGTTAACAGTATCAGAAACAAAGCGGTTTACCGTGAAAGCAAATATCACACTATATAAAATAAACAACAGCGCAAACACTGTTGTTATACTTCGAATCAATTTTTGCATTAGTGAGGCACCTCAAATTTATATCCAAAGCCACGTACTGTAATAATATACTCAGGATTTTTGGTATCTAATTCGATTTTTTCACGTAAGTGGCTCACATGAACATCCACTATACGCGTTTCTCCGGCATAATCAAACCGCCATAACTTTTGTAATAATTGTTCACGTGATAATGTACGATTCACACGACGAGCCATATAAGTTAATAATTCGAACTCTTTAGGCGTCATTTCAATCGATTCCCCACGCACGTATACAACATAATCATTTACATGGATTTCAATATCACCTGCTTTAATGATTTCGACATCTTCATCTTTAAAATTACCTACCGAATCTTTCGTTAAGGTAATTTTGTGTTTAGCTTCAATGCCATTTTCTTCATCAACCGTAACTATAGGTGCTGCATACGACGCACGACGTAAGATTGCTTTCATCCGTGCTAATACTTCACGTGGGCTAAATGGTTTTGTCATATAATCATCCGCACCCAACTCTAACCCGATAATTTTTTCTAATTCATCATCTTTTGCAGTTAACATTAGAATAGGTGTGTTTATCTTATTTTGGCGTAAGTTTTTACAAACGTCCATCCCATCCATTTTGGGTAGCATCAAGTCAAGAATAATAAAGTCTAATTGATGATTCATCGCCAATTCTAATCCTACTTGGCCATCTTCTGCTTGGATAACTTCATAGCCTTCTTTTTCTAAACTATATTTTAATAATGTTAATATCGATTGCTCATCATCCACTATCAATACTTTTTTCATATATTTCCTCCACACACAACTTTGGGAATGTGATTACACCCAAAACGAACCAACTACCCTAAGTATCAGATACAAGCTATATTTTATTTATTATTATATACCGTTTAATTTGTCATTTAGATCCGCCGAGACACAATCGATTACCACTATGCCTCTTCATCACTCAATTGCGCTTTTAAATATGCGTCAATAAATCCATCTAAATCGCCATCCATCACCGCTTGCACATTAGCAGTTTCATGGTCAGTTCGGTGGTCCTTTACCATATTATATGGATGGAATACGTAAGAACGGATTTGTGAACCCCAGGCAATTTCTGATTTTTCACCACGAATTTCATCTAGTTCTTTAGCATTTTTTTCAGCCAATAAATGCGCTAATTTAGCTTGCAACATCTTCATAGCCGTATCCCTATTTTGGAATTGAGACCTTTGACCTTGCGAAGCCACAACAATACCTGTTGGCACGTGAGTTAACCGGACTGCTGAAGATGTTTTATTGATATGCTGCCCTCCAGCACCTGATGCGCGGAATACGTCCATTTCAATGTCTGATTCATCAATTTCAATTTCCGTATTTTGGTCTAACACTGGCATAATCTCCACTGAAGCAAAGGATGTATGCCGACGCTTATTAGAGTCAAATGGTGAAATACGCACCAAACGGTGGATACCATCTTCTGATTTTAAAAATCCATAAGCATTCAAACCTTTAATTTCTAGTGTCACAGATTTAATCCCAGCTTCATCGCCATTTTGGAAGTCTAGTGTGGTTACTTGATAGTCGTGTTGGTCTGCCCACCGTTGGTACATTCTAAGTAGCATAGAAGCCCAGTCTTGGGACTCAGTACCACCAGCACCTGGATGAATCTCTAATAAGGCATCGTTATGGTCATACTCACCACTTAGTAAAATATTGCGCTCATAGGCGCTAATTTTAGCTTGAAAAGCTTGTATTCGATTAACTAATTCCTTAGATAAATCGGGATCTGGTTCTTCTTTAACCATTTCGTTTAAAAGTATCAATTCTTCATATTCATCCGCTAGATTATTGAATTCATCATAGACCTTTTTCAAGGCGTTATTCGCATCAATTACTGATTGTGCTTTTTCTGAATCATCCCAGAAACCTGGTTGAACCATCTCAGCTTCATACTCAGCTAAATCTGCTTCCATCTTCTCTAAGTCAAAGAGACCCCCTGAAGCTGTCAATTTGGGTTTTATTTTGCTCTAGTAAGTTATTAATTTCATATTGTTCCATCTTGTATCGCTCCTAATAAAAACACGGGACCAACATGCATGATGATGTTACTCGGTCAATGCCTTGTTCGTCCCGATGTTCATGATATTTACTTATTTCGCTTGCTTACGTTCTAAGTTTTGACGAATTTCTGATTGCATGAACATGCGTGTTGCATCATATTCAATACCGGCAATCATTTCGTTGAAACGGTCAAATCCTTCAGATTGGTATTCTACCAATGGGTTATTTTGCGCGTAAGCACGTAGTCCAACCCCTTGACGTAATTGGTCCATAGCGTCAATATGGTCAGTCCAACGAGAGTCAACTGCACGCAGGATAACCACTTTTTCAAATTCTAGGGCCATATCTTTGTTATTGATTGAATCAATTTTTTGGTTGAAACGGTCAGCTGCTTTATCTGTAATGTAGGCAATGATTTCTTTTTGGTTTTTACCCTCTAAGTTATCAATGTTTACTTGCGTATTGCGGTATAAGGCTGTTTCGGCAAAATCAGCCAGCGCTTCTAAATTCCAATCAGCACGATCCCCAGCAGTGTATAATTCCACTTGGCGTTTAATGGTTCGCTCAATCATTGGCCACATCACGTCATCCAATGACTCTTCAGCTGAAATCACTTCGAAACGTTGTGCGTAGATGACATCACGTTGTTGACGCATCACTTCATCGTATTCCAGGACGTTTTTACGGGTATCGTAGTTATTCCCTTCAACACGAATTTGTGCACCTTCAACCTGTTTAGTAATCATACGAGACTCAATCACCATATCTGGATCATCTTGGTCCATATTTAAGCTTTCCCATAATTGTTGGATACGCTCTGAACCAAAACGACGCATTACATCATCTTCAAGAGACAAGTAGAAACGTGAATATCCTGGATCCCCTTGGCGTCCAGCACGTCCACGTAACTGGTTATCAATACGACGTGATTCGTGACGTTCAGTACCAATTACAGCTAAGCCACCAAGTTCTTTTACTTCGGGGCTCAATTTAATATCTGTACCACGCCCCGCCATGTTCGTCGCAATCGTCACGGCGCCCTTTTGACCTGCATCAGCAACAATTTGTGCTTCACGTTCATGGTTTTTAGCGTTCAACACATTATGGCGAATACCTAATTGCGTTAAGGTATCTGATAACATTTCAGAAGTTTCAACTGCTACCGTACCTACTAAAACTGGTTGTCCAGCCTCATGGCGAGTAGCGATATCCTTTACAACCGCGTTAAATTTCGATTTTAAGTTAGGGTATAAGATATCTGATTTATCTTCACGAATAACTGGTTTATTGGTTGGAATTTGAATAACGTTCATATTATAAATTTCACGGAATTCTTCTTCCTCAGTTTTAGCTGTACCTGTCATACCAGATAATTTTTCATACATTCTAAAGTAATTTTGGAAGGTAATTGTCGCCATTGTTTTTGATTCATTTTGAATTTCAACATTTTCTTTGGCTTCAATACCTTGGTGTAACCCGTCAGAAAAACGACGTCCTTCCATGATACGACCTGTGAAACCATCAACAATTTTAACTTGACCATCAACTACAACGTAGTCAATATTTAAAATCATGATGTAGTTAGCACGCAAAGCTATATCAATGTGGTGGATTAAACGGCCATTTTCCATGTCGTATAAGTTTTTTACATGGAAGACATCTTCGGCTTTTTCAATACCTGCTTCAGTAAGGGCTATTGTTTTAGAAGAAACATCAATAACATAGTCTTCCTCTTCTTTTAAACTTTTAGCAAAATAGTCTGCGCGTTGATAAAGTGCTGTTGATTGCTCTGCTTGGTTGGAAATAATCAACGGCGTACGCGCCTCATCGATTAAGATTGAATCCACTTCATCGACAACCGCAAAGTATAAAGGACGTTGCACCATTTGGCGTTTGTAAACGACCATGTTGTCACGCAAGTAGTCAAATCCAAGCTCGTTATTTGTTGAATAAGTAATATCCGCTGCATATGCTTCACGCTTTTCGTCGTTGTTCATACCAGCTTTATTCAAGCCTACTGTTAGGCCTAAGAAAGTATACAACTCGCCCATTTGCGCAGAGTCACGGCTAGCCAAGTAGTCATTGACTGTCACGACGTGAACGCCTTTACCAGCTAAGGCATTCAGGTACACTGGCATTGTTGCTGTTAAAGTTTTACCTTCACCAGTTTTCATCTCTGCTATGTTTCCGTAGTGTAAAGCCAAACCACCCATAATTTGTACGTGGTAAGGGAATAATCCAAGGACACGGCGTGCACCTTCTCTTACTGTAGCAAAAGCTTCCACTAAAATATCTTCCAAGTCTTCACCTAATTGTAGACGTTCTTGGAATGACTTAGTCATATCTTTTAATTGGTCATCTGTGTAATTTGCAAAACGATCCTCTAATGCTTCAACTTGTTTTGCAGTTTTATCAAATTTTTTCAAATCTTTCCTTTGGTTATCAAAAACCTTTTTTAAAACATTTGCCATTATTTTCTCCTTTGGTTCAGAAACTTGTATAAATCTTGGGCTAATGTGTCCAGCGGTATCGCGCTACCCACTATCCCCAATATATTTATCGTCCATTATATGATAGCATTAAAAATTTGTCATTAAAACAAGAAACGGATAGCCTTAGCAGAAATTACAAGATTTTTATAATCTTTTTCCTGGAAAATGACTAAACACATGAAAAAAGCCCCGGCAACCACCGGAGCTTGTCATTTTATCAGTATGTTTTCTTGGTTATGCTTCTTCTAAGTCATCTTCAATGGCAATTAAACCATAAGATCCTTTACGACGAGCATAAACCAATGCACCTTTACCAGTTTCAGCATCTTCAAAGATGAAGAAGTTGTGACCTAGCATTTCCATTTGCAATACTGCTTCTTCTGCAGTCATCGGCTTCACAGACAAGGTTTTACGACGCACAATCTTAATTGGGTCATGCCCTTCTTCAGCCTCTTGCTCAACGCGGTCAGCTTGCACTTGTGTCCCCACGGTGCCTGGTAAACCAGCACTTACACGAGGTTTACGATTCATTTTTGTTTTGTATTTACGTACTTGACGTTCTAACTTATCAACCACAAGGTCAATAGAACCGTACAAGTCTTGAGATGTTTCTTCAGCACGTAAAGTCAAACCACCCGTTAAAGGAATAGTAACCTCTGCCTTAGCATCCTTATTCGGATAAACTTTCGCATTTACATATGCAGTGGCATCTGGTGAATCAGTGAAATACCGTTCAATCTTAGAGATTTTCTTTTCAGCGTACTCTCTGATTGCTGGTGTGATTTCAATATTCTCACCGCGGACGTTGTATGTAAACATAATCTTTCATCCTTTCTACCAGTAATAAATCACTGGTGAAGCTCCTATAGCTTCTTTATTAGTACCTTAATTATAATAGAAAACGCTTACCGATACAAATAATCCACACTGAAAAAATACATTATCTTGCAAGGGTCAGTCCGCTAACTTGACTAAAGCCCGCTAATTCAAGTGCCTTATAGGCTGAAAACATAGTGGTACCAGTAGTATAAACGTCATCGAATAGGATAATTGGACGGTTCTTATCTATATTTTCTAGGTCATTTTTAACCTTAATTTTACTTCTATCTTGCAAACGGTCATGGCGGTTTTTATAGGCTTGCTTCCCCTGACCCCCCTCACTCATCAATAGGTCTTGAAAGGGAATGTCCGCTGCCTCAAGTATTAAACGCGTCTGGTTAAAGCCTCGATTCGCTACCTTCTCACTGGAAGAAGGCATAGGCACCCAAATAGCCTCCATATGCTTTCGGTAGACAGCTTTTAATTCCTTAGCAAAAAGATGACGCCCACGAATATCGCCCTGCCCTTTTAAGACTACCAGCCAATCTTTAAAGACACGATTATATTGATAGAAAGCCTGGATGGTAAACTGCCAATCATGGTAAGTATGCCAACTTTGACAGTCTCCACAAAAACCTTCTTCGTCCACTTGACCAGCCGATTCAATAGTCATATCTCGTCCGCATTGTTTACAGGCTGTTTTTAGATCAATGGCGATTAGGCTATTCAAACATTCTTGGCAAAAAAGTGGTGGTTTTATTGGGCTCAGAGACAAGATATCTGCCAAAGTTAGTAGGTTATCCAAAGTGTTTTGACAAATCACACAAGTAGGTGGGCTAACCGCCTCAGCTAGTCCCCCTTCCATCACGCCTCTAAATAAACTAATCATCAATTAAACCTCGTTTCCTTGCTTGATCATTCATGGATTGAATTTGCCGAATAGCTGCAATAGAGGCTTTAGTTTTACCGTAATGGAGAAAATAAACTGACCCTGATGGCCATTTGGGTTTTCGGCCCACTCGGCCTGAAATCTGGACTAGAGCTGCTGTAGTAAAGGTCTGGTCCTCACTACCCAATACGATGACATCAATATTAGCAAAGGTAACGCCACGCTCTAAGATAGTCGTTGAAAATAAAAAATCATAATGACCATCTCGCATATTTTGTACCTTGATAATACGGTCTGGGTCTTTTGAAGACACGGATTCAAACCGGTAATCAGCAAATACTTGCCGGCATAATCTTACGAAAGTTAGCATTAAATCAATGTTGGGCATAAAGACCAAAACTCGTCGTCCTTTGACCAGTAGCCGTCCTAATAGTCGTTTAAAAACACTTGGTACTTTACCTGCTTGAATAATACTATGCCAGTCGCCTACCCATTGGTGTACGGGGACTGGTAGGTGGTGGCGGTGGTAGCGAGCTGGCAGAATGGACACGGGTAGCTTGCCATCTTTGATTAATTTCTCATGACTTGGATTTGGGGTTGCCGTCAGCAAAATCTGGGCCCCTGTCTTTTTAATGGCACGCTCTGAAGCGAAATAGAGCATAAGGTCGCCGTCATAAGGAAAGGCGTCAATTTCATCAATAATCAACAGGTCAAAAGCTTCTTTAAAGCGAATGAGTTGGTGGGTGGACCCGATGGTAAAAGGTTGTTCAGCATAAGTTTCTTCTGATTGACCGTGGAGTAACTGGATAGTCACTTCAGGAAAGGCTTCTTTAAAGCGTGGGGCTAGTTCATTGGCCACGTCAACTCGGGGTGTGGCGAGGGCTACTTTCTCGCCAGCCATCAGGGCTTGGTTAACAGCTTCAAAGACCATCTCTGTCTTACCTGCTCCTGTAACAGCCCAAACTAGACGTTGACCGCCTGCTTGGTAGGTCTGACAAATTACTTTGGAGGCTTGGGCTTGTTGGTCTGATAAAGTGCCAGTCCAAGCCAAATAAGATTGGTCTCTTTGCCAGCTATAGGGTTCAGTCGCCTCAGCTAAGTGATATAACTTGTCGCAGGTCCGTAGTTTACCGAAGTTGAGACATTGTAGACAATAGACGCAGTCTGTCAGGCCACACTGACAGATATTTTCTTGAAAGATGGTTTGATTTCCGCAACGACGACAGCTCAAGCGCGAGCCCTCTTTTTCCAGGGCGGGGAAGATTTGCAATCCGGGTATATCCAGTAAGTTGATGGCTGCATCGGTCTGGCCTATTTCCTTGGCGGTGACGAGTCGACCTCTTAGTAAGTTGCTGACTGCTTCCATCCTTATCCCCCCCTCTTATGAAGTTTATACGGGAAAAATGTCAAAATGCGCCAAAAAAAGAGGCCAGGATACTTCCTGATCTCAATTAAATATAAAAAATAAGTGCAATTTTAATGCATGTAAAACTTAGTCTTATTCTAGTCAATATCAGTATTTTGCCACCAAACTAAAGCATAGGCAGCTGGGCCAAGATGTGTCCCGATAACAGGGCCTACTGGCGTTCGTTGCATATCTAAGTCTGGGTGGTTTTCAGTCATATAAGTCACCAAACTTTGAACTTGCGGGGTATCATCTTCCCCGACAATAGCCACTCTTAAATGGGGATTTGCTTGATAAGCCTGTTCAAATAAATCAAGCATCCGTTTCACTGTCTTTTTATGGGTACGAACTTTTTCAAAAATCTCAATTTTTCCCTGTTCAAAATGCAAGATTGGTTTTACTTGTAATAGGTTGCCAATTCCAGCTGCACTAGCAGAGATACGGCCACCTTTAGCTAAGTGTCCTAAATCCTCCACTGAGAAATATGCGTCAGCAGTTAGCTTCAAGGCATCTAGTTTAGGCAGAATGTCCATCAATCCTAGACCTTGTTCCCGCAACTTAACGGCTTCTTGAACGAATAACCCTTGACCAATCAAAGAAATATCGGAATTATAAACCTCAATCCGAACATTTTTTTCTTCAGCAACTTCGCTTGCAATCATACTAAAGGTTTGGAAGGTACCAGAAATACCTTTAGATAAGGTAACAACCAAAATTTCATCATGACTGTCAGCAAGTCCTTCAAAGGCTTCTGTGACAATTCCTGGCGCTGGTTGCGAACTTGTTGGGATCTCATCTAAGGCCGCCATTTTGGCATAAAATTCATCAATCGTGATGTCGATATTGTCACGGTAAGATCCGTCTGAAAATGTGATTGTTAATGGTAGAACTGTAATATCGTGACGACTAACAAATTCGTCCGAAAGATAGGCAGTACTATCCGTTACAATAGCAAGTGACATATAATTTTCTCCTCTAATCCCTGAACTTTGCAGATTGCCACTTGAAAAATGATCAACTGACAATAACTTCAGTGCCATTTTATCAAACATCTGGATAAAATTCGACAAGTTTATCTAGTAAAGCGCTTCAACTTTGTGAAATATACACAAAAAATAGGCAAATAGCTAAAAATAATAAAATATGCTACTCTCAAAGGAAAGAAATGATTAACAAGGAGGCAAGTCAAATGATTGAATACCGGACTGTAGTTGAAGGCGGCGGTAGCCACGAAATTGAAGTGAAAGGGTCCAGATTTATCTGCCATGCACAACGAATCTTCAATGAAGATGAAGCCAACGCTTTTATCCAAAAGATTCGTAAAGAGCACTACAAAGCTACCCACAATTGTGTAGCCTTCCAAATTGGTGAAAAAAATGAGATTCAACGAGCGCTAGATGATGGCGAACCATCTGGAACAGCGGGCGTCCCTATGCTAGAAGTTTTAAAACAGCGGAATTTACAAAATATTATCGTAATTGTTACCCGCTATTTTGGTGGTACTAAACTAGGTGCTGGTGGGCTCGTTCGCGCTTACTCATCCGCAGTGTCTGAAGGTTTAGATGCCATTGGTCAAGTCGAACGTAAACTGCAAACCCAACTAGACATCAAAGTTGCTTACCCATTAACTGGTCAATTAGAACATTGGATCGCTGAATCACCCTACAGCTTATTAGATACAACTTACCTAGCTGACGTAACCTATCATCTAGGTGTCCCGTCTGATTTAGTAAATCAAGTTCAAGCCGATATAGTTAACCTAACAAGTAACCAAGCTGAATTTGCTATTGGACAAGAAATCTATGTAGACATCCCAATTAGTGACTAATTTATTTATCACCTATATGTAAATACACTAGCATCACTTTGCCTTGCATTTTTAAGGGGATTGGAGCACAATATAATTGTAAACCCTTACAAATGGAGGCGCTATTATGGAAATTGAAAAACAAATTGCAGATAAGTATTTGAAGACATATATGGTTGAAAAAGATCCGGGATCTGCATCTTTAATTGCTTTCCCCACTTCAACTGAAGAAGTGGTCGCATTTATCAAAGATGCCAACGCAAGAAAGCAACCCACGATTACTATCGGTCGTCAAACTGGATTAACGAGTGCAACTTATCCTATCAATAATGCTTGGTTATTAAGCTTGGAGAAAATGAATAACATTATTTCATTAGATGAGCAAACGCTGACTTTAACGGTTCAAGCAGGTGTAACCTTATTTCAAATCCGCGATTATCTAGAGAATACGCCTTATTTCTATGCCCCTGACCCAGGTAATAAAAATGCATCAGTGGGTGGGAACGCATCTACAAATGCTGGTGGTATGCGAGCGATTAAATACGGTGTGACCCGTGACAATATTCGTGGTTATGATGTGGTATTAGCTAATGGAGAATTGATTCACGTTGGCTCTTTAAATAAAAAAGATGCAACAGCTTATGATTTGAAAGACCTATTTATCGGCGCTGAAGGTACACTCGGGGTAATCACAGAGTTACAATTGAAATTAACACCACTTCCAGCTTTTGAGAAATCTGTTATTCTCGGTTTTAATTCTTTAGACGGTGTGTCAGATGCTATTTTTGAAGTTGTAAAGTCACCTGTTCAACCAATTGCTTTAGAACTATTAGAAGAATCAGGTATTCACTATTCTGAACAATTTATCAACAAGAAAATGCCTGAAGTTCACGGCGAAGCTTTCTTATTGGCAACCGTAGCAGACAATGCGGCAGACGGTTTAGCCTTCCAACTTGAAGCTATCCAATCCCTCGGGAAAAAAGCTGGTGCAATTGAAGCGCGCGAACTTTCTGACGATGAAGCTAGCGAAATGTGGACCATCCGCGATAATGTCTTGAACGGTATCGTTTCTAAAGGTGACTGGAAAATGTATGACCCGGTTGTTCCTAACCACTTGTTTACAGACTTAGTTAAAGAAGGTAAACGCTTAGGAGATAAATACAATGTCCAAACTGGTTTCTTCGGTCACGCAGGAGATGGCAATATTCATATTTGTATCTTACGCGGTGATCAAGATAATGAAACTTGGGAACAAATTAAACACGACTATGAAAATGATTTATTCCCATATGTTGCTGAACAAGGTGGCTTATTATCCGCAGAACACGGTATTGGTTTAGAGAAAAAAGCTTATCTGCCTTACTTCAAAGACGAAGCATATATGGCAGTATTGAAATCCATCAAACAAGCCATGGATCCAAATAACATCTTGAACCCAGGAAAAATGTTTGACTAACAAGGGTGAGAGCGAGACCGCTCAGCTCAATAACGATGGAAGACTATGGCCGTATCACACGCAGTGTGATGCAATATAGTCTGAAGCGGACTTGAGCTGGTCGAGCGAACCCAACTACAGGAGGCGAGCACCGACGCTCAGAAAGAAAATGTTGGAAGATTAGTGCAGTAGATGACGCAGTCAACTGCAAACTAAGCTGAAACGCAGTTCTTTCTGGAGGTGCGAGCTCAGCTTCACAGGATGTGAGACAGCGCAAACTTAATATTTATGGGGTAGCCTTTTGGCTTCCACATAACTATCACTGCCTTAAAAGCAGTGGCACCGCCCTTAGAGAAAAAATTCTCTAAGGGCTTTTCTTACGATTCATTCTGTAAGGGCTGAAGCCCAACAGACTGAGATGAGTAAGAAATCCTTGTTTCACTGCTAAGGCACGCTAGGTAGTTCCAGCCTCGGGCTTGTATTTTTAAAGTATAATCGCTATGTAAATCTAATCAATAGGCTATTCGAGTTTAAGTGTATTTGGGTTCTGAAATAGAAAACGCCCTACGTTTTTACGTAAGGCGTTTTTTTATTGAACTATGTATACAACCATAACGATTTATAGTTGAAACTAAATGGTTCTTTTACAAATAGTGTTGGTAAATAACTTCAAATATCGCGAATACGTTAT
>OMJG01000312.1_pt1 | contig 37296 bp, 33 predicted proteins | sample 1646431 | NCBI WGS metagenome assembly OMJG01 (sample SAMN03771674, study PRJEB25209) | food metagenome | isolation source: Cotija cheese | place: Mexico:Jalisco,Michoacan | collected 2011-12-12
GTCTCGGCGGCCAGCCCGCGCAGGGCGGCGATGAGCGGGCGCACATACACGTGGAAGCTCACGTAGACGCTCACCGGATTGCCGGGCAGGGCGATCACCGGCGTCGCGCCCACGACTCCGGCACCCTGCGGGCCGCCGGGCTGCTGGGCCACCTTGTGGAAGGTCAACTCGGGCAGTCCCTGGCGCACCACCTCGTAGGCCCCGGCCGAGATGCCTCCGGCGGTGATCACCAGATCCACATCCCAGCCGGTGATCACCTCCCGGAGCCGTGCCGGGTCGTCGGGGACCCGGGCCTGCTCGGTCACCACCGCCCCGGCGTCGGCCACCAGCCCGGCGAGCAGGACGCCGTTGGAGTCGGGAATGCTTCCGGCGGCCAGCTCCTGCCCGGCACCGCTGAGCTCCGATCCGGTGGAGATGACGCCGATCCGGGGCGCCGGGCGGACGGCCAGGAGGCCGTGGCCGACCGAGGCCGCCGCGGCGAGGCAGGGTCCGTCGAGGACCCGTCCGGCCTCCAGCACCGGATCGCCGATCTGAAGGTCCTCGCCGCGGCGGCGCACATTGGCGGCAGGGTCCGGGGCCTCGAAGATCGCCACCTCGGCGGGCGGGGAGGTGATCCCGGGGGCGTGGTCGGTCTGCTCCACCTTCACCACGGCGTCAGCACCGACGGGCATCGGCGCCCCGGTCATGATCCGCATCGCGGTGCCCGCCTCCAGGGGCTCGGCGGCCGGCGACCCCGCCGGGATGTCACCGGCCACCGGCAGCCTCACCGGGTGCCCGGGAGTCGCGTCCCGGACGTCTTCCAGGCGCACTGCGAAGCCGTCCATCGCCGAGTTCGTGAAGGGCGGCACCGCCAGCCGGGCGGTCAGCGGCCGGGCGCTCACCAGTCCGAGGCATCGCTCCAGCGGCATCTCGACCACGGCCGGTTCCGGTGCCAGCGACATCACCAGACGCCGGTGATCGGCGATCTCCACGGGTGCGGTCTCAACTGGCCCACTTCTGACTGGCTCCACATCTCTCCTCACGGCAGCCCGGACCACTCGTGGGATCCGTCGGCAAGCCACTGACACTTCCACACCGGCACCCCGGCCTTGACGGCGTCCACCAGATCGGAGGCGGCGGCGAAGGCCTCGCCGCGGTGCTCGGCCGATACCGCGACCACCATCGCCAGGTCGCCGACCTCCAGGTGGCCGACGCGGTGCGCGGCCGCCGCCCCGTGCACGCCGTCTCGCTGCGCGCACTCCTCCACCAGCCCGGCCAGGATGGCCTCGGCCTGCGGGTGGGCGCTGTAGTCGATGGCGGTGACCGGCTGCCCGGCGTCGTGATTGCGGACGACGCCGGTGAAGGTCACCACGGCGCCGCTGCGGTCATCGCCCACCCGGGCGGCGACATCGGCGACCGACAGGGGCTCCTCCGTGATCCGTGCGTACACGCTCACCCTCCCGCGAAGGGGGGCAGGACGTCGACGCGGGAGTCCCCGGCGGGCACGGCGTCACGACGCGCCGCGGAACCGTCGAGGAAGAAACTGCACACCGGCATCGTTCTCGCCAGGCCGGGATGCAGCGACACCAGCCGGTCGGCGAGCTCTCCGACCGATTCCCCGGCCACGGCGTCAACCCCCTCCTCGGGGGTCCCGGCGGCCTCGGCGGCGCCGCCGTAGTAGTGCACGATCATGGTCAACCTCCGATCGCCGACATCCGGCGCGCTGAATCCCCGAACTCCCCCGACCCATGAGCCCCGTCTGACCCGTGGGCCTCCGCCTTGCGCCACATCTCACCTTGCCACAGCATGATCAACTCGTCATCTGAGGCCCCGGACCGCAACGCCGCGCGCAGATCGGTCTCCCGGGTGGAGAAGAGGCAGTTGCGGATCTGGCCGTCGGCGGTCAGCCGGGTGCGTGAGCAGTCGCCGCAGAACGGGCGGGTCACCGAGGCGATGATCCCCACCCGGCCGGTGCGCCCGTCGGGGGTGGTGACGCTCCACCGCTGGGCCGGCGCCGATCCGCGCGGCCGGCGATCCTCGGACAGCGAGTACCCGGCCTCCCCCAGGGCCGAGAGGATGTCATCGGCGCTGATCACGGCGTGTTTCGACCAGCCGGGAGCGCCGATCGGCATGTACTCGATGAATCGCAGCTCCAGGCCGCGGTCCAGGCAGAAGCTCAGCAGTTCGGGGACGTCGTCGCGGTAGGTGCGCTGCGGCACGGCATTGATCTTCACCGGTTCCAGGCCGGCCTCCAGGGCGGCGTCGATGCCGGCCAGGACGTCGTCCAGGCGGTCGCGTCGGGCCACCGCGGCGAAGCGGTCGGGGTCGAGGGAGTCCAGGGAGATGTTGACCCTCCCCAGTCCGGCCCGAACCAGGCCGGCGGCACGGCGGTCAAGGCCGATGCCGTTGGTGGTGAGCGCGGTCGCGGGGACGACGCCGTCGGGACCGCGCATCGCTGAGGTCGCGGCGATCAGGGTCTCCAGAGTGGGCCGTATGAGCGGCTCCCCGCCGGTGAACCGCACCTTCGTGACGCCCAGGCGTTCGACGCCGATCCTGATGAGCCGCAGCAGCTCGTCGTCGGTGAGCAGCTCCCGGCGCGGCAGCCAGGCCATCCCCTCGGCGGGCATGCAGTAGGTGCAGCGCAGGTTGCACCGGTCGGTCACCGAGACGCGCAGGTCGGTGGCCACCCGTCCGAAACGGTCGGGCAGCCCGACCGCGCGCACCGAGACCTGGGAGGCGGTCATGACGCCGGCCTCGGGGCCCGGCCCGTCGGGACCAGGACCACCGTGGTCACCCACGGGTCGTCGTCGTCGCGGAAGGTCGGCGTGGCCATGCCGCGGGCGGTGCGCTCGACCACCCGCTCCACCATCCCCTGGCGGATGGCGAAGGCCACCGGGTCTGGTGCGGCGGGATCGGCGTAGGGGCAGTCGCGCAGCACCAGGGCGGTGGGGAGTTCGGGGTGGGGTTCGGCGGCCAGCCCGAAGGCGGTGAGGAAGACCCTGATCTTGGCCATGTGGGCGGCCAGCTCGAAATCGGGCGAGATGTCGCCGACGTCGTGATCGGGCACCCGGGCAGTGGCCAGGGCGTCGTCGCCCAGATGGTGCCCGAGCTCGATCCCGGCGGCGATCGGGTCGCCGGTGGTGGCGCGGATCCAGGCGATGGTGGAGCGCGCCATGTGGCGCAGCATCTCCACCGATGAGGCGGGCCCCGACAGGGCCCGGCTCACATATCCCCAGGCGGGGCGGCCGCGGCCGCCGGCTGGCAGCTGCTCGCGCTCCACCAGCCCGAGCTCCAGCAGCACGTCGAGGGGTTGGCGAACGGTGTTGACGTGCAGCCCGCACTCGCGCGCCACATCGGCCACCCGCACCGGGTCCTGATGGCCCGAGACCGCGGCGAGCACGGTCTGCTGGGCCGTCGTCAGGGAGCCGATCGCCGGCAGGATGTGGTCGATCCCGGATGCGCTCACCGCCTCACCATCCTCGGCGTCCAGGTGCGGAGGCGAGGTGCTCGTCGCGCGACCGGTAGACAATGGCCGGCCGGGTGGGGTAGGCCAGCGGGGCCGAAAGGACGTGCACCAGCCGGGTGAACGGCCACACGCAGAACAGGATCATGGCCGACACGATATGCAACTTGTAGTCGAGGGGCACCGAGGCCATCAGCCAGGGGCTGGGCCGCAGCAGCGGAATGGTGCGGAACCACGGGCTGATCGTCTGGCGGTAGTCGTAGCCGCCGCCGATGATCTGCTGGTGGATCGTCGCCCAGGCGCCCAGGGCGATGGCGATGCCCAGCAGGATGTACATCACGACGTCCATCCTGGTGGTGGCCAGCCTCACCGACTTCACGACGACGCGGCGGTAGATGAGCCCGGCCAACCCGATGAGGGTGGCCACGGCGGCGAGGGTGCCGGGGATCATCGAGATGTAGTGGTAGACGATCTCGGGGATGCCGACGGCCGTGGTCCAGGACTCGGGGATCGCCAGGCCGAGGATGTGGCCCAGGAAGACGAAGAGCATCCCGAAGTGGAACAGCGGGGAGGCCCAGCGCAGGATCGCCGGTTCGTTCCACTGGCTGGAGCGGCTCGTCCAGCCGAACTGGTCGGTGCGGTAGCGCCAGATCAGGCCGCCGACCAGCATGACGATGGACAGGTAGGGCATCGCCACCCACAGCACCAGCTCCGCCATGCTCATGATCGACCTCCGGTTGTGAGGGGGGACGGTGTCGCGTCGAGGGCGGCGATGCCCACCAGCTCGGTGGGCGGCCCCTGGTTGATGAGTTCCTGGTAGCGGGCGAGGGTGTCCGCGTCCAGGGGAGGCAGGGTGGTGCACAGCGCCTCCAGCAGGTGGGCGTAGGGGCTGGACGCCGACACCAGGGCGGCGCGGATCACCTCCAGGCCCTCGCGGTTGGCCCGCAGCAGCTCGTCGCCGGACGCCGTCTCGTTGAGGGCGCAGAACTCCAGGACGACGGGCAGGTAGTCGGGCAGCTCCTCGCGGGCCATCTCGAACCCGGCGCGGCGCATCACCTCGCGGAATCCGAGGATCGCCGCCCCTCGCCCGCGGGTGTCGCCGGCCGAGTAGTAGGTGAGGTACAGGGCGGTCCGCCGGCGCTGGTCGAAGGTCTCCACATAGTGCTCCTGGAGACGCCGCAGCCCCCATTCGCGGGCCACCTGGCAGAATGCGCCGATCTCGTCGGCCGCGGCGGCCGGCATGAGGTCGGCGTCGCGGGTGGCGGCGTCGAGGATCCCGGGCAGGGAGTCGCCGGGGTAGTCGAGCAGCAGGCCGGCGGCCATCTGCACCACCCGGCGCTGGTCGGGGGTGGCGTCCACCGAGGCGGCGACGGGCATCCTGGCGGCGCCCATGAAGACATTCATCACAGCACCTCCAGTGGGAGCGTGCGGGTCCCGGCGGGGGCGGCCCCGGGGCTTGTCGCAGCAGGATTGGCCCCGTGGAATGCTTCGACGTCGTAGTCGACGGGGCAGCCCTCCAACTCCGTGATGCCCGGCGGCATCCCGGTGCGTGTGGTGGGGATGACGTAGCGCTCGTCGTACTTGGCGATCGACAGCAGCCGGTACATGGCGCGGACGTCGTCACCGGTCATGCCGACCGCGGCGGGAATGGATTCGTCGGCGTCATTCCCCATGAAGACGTCGCGCATATAGGAGCGCATCGCCGCCAGCCGGCGCAGGGAGCGCTCCACCGGAGCGGTGTCGCCGGCGCTGAACAGCCCGGCGAGATATTCCATCGGGATCCGCATCTGCGAGATCGCCGAGAGCAGCACCTTGTGGTTCTCGCCGTCGGAGCCCGACGCGGTGACGGCGTCGACCACCGGGGAGAGCGGCGGCACGTACCAAACCATCGGCAGGGTGCGGTACTCCGGATGCAGCGGCAGGGCCACCTGGTAGCGGGTGATGAGATCCCAGATCGGGGAGGCCTGGGCGGCTTCGATCCAGGAGTGGGCGACGCCGTCGGCCTTGGCCTGCTCGATCACCGCGGGATCGTTGGGATCCAGCAGGATCTGGCGCTGGGCCTCGTAGAGATCGCGCTCGTCGGCCTGGGATGCGGCCCAGGAGACCCGGTCGGCGTCGTAGAGCAGCACCCCCAGGTAGCGCAGCCGCCCCACGCAGGTCTCCGAGCAGACGGTGGGCTGGCCGGCCTCCAGGCGCGGGTAGCACAGGGTGCACTTCTCGGCCTTGCCGGTCTTGTGGTTGAAGTAGACCTTCTTGTAGGGGCATCCCGAGACGCACATCCGCCAGCCGCGGCAGCGGTCCTGGTCGACGAGCACGATGCCGTCCTCGACCCGCTTGTACATGGCCCCCGAGGGGCAGGAGGCCACGCAGGTGGGATTCAGGCAGTGCTCGCAGATCCGCGGCAGGTAGAACATGAAGGTGTCCTCGATGGTCTTGGCGACCTCGAGGTTCATCTGGTGCAGGACGGGGTCGGCGTCGAGGGTCTCCATCGATCCGCCCAGATCGTCGTCCCAGTTGGGCCCCCAGGCGATGGTGTCCTTGTGCTCGCCGGTGAGGGTGGATTTCGCCCGGGCCGTCGGCGTGGTGCGCGAGGCCGGGGCGGACAGCAGGGTGTCGTACTCGTAGGTCCACGGCTCGTAGTAGTCGTTGACGCCGGGCAGGTTCGGGTTGGAGAAGATCTTCCCGAGCAGGGCCAGACGACCGCCCTGCCGGGGCACCAGCCGGCCGGAGGCGGTGCGCCGCCAGCCCCCCTTCCACTTCTCCTGATCCTCCCAGCCGCGGGGGTAGCCGACGCCGGGGCGGGTCTCCACGTCGTTGAACCACATGTACTCGGTGCCCTCGCGGTTGGTCCACGCCTGCTTGCAGGTCACCGAACAGGTGTGGCATCCGATGCACTTGTCGAGATTCATGACCATCGCGATCTGCGCCATGACCTTCATCAGAACTGCACCTCCTGGCTGCGACGCCGGATGAGCGTCACCTCGTCGCGCTGGTTGCCGGTGGGGCCGTAGTAGTTGAACGAGTAGCTCAACTGGGCGTACCCGCCGATGAAATGGCTGGGTTTGAGCATGATCCGGGTCAGCGAGTTGTGGATCCCGCCGCGCTTGCCGGAGCGCTCCGACAGCGGGGTGTTCATGGTGCGCTCCTGGGCGTGGTACATGAACACGGTGCCCTCGGGGATGCGGTGGCTGACGATGGCGCGGGCGTCGACGGTGCCGTTGCGGTTGTAGGCCTCCACCCAGTCGTTGTCGGCCACCCCGATCTTGGCGGCGTCGGCCGGGGACATCCAGATGGTCTGGCCGCCGCGGCCCAGGGTGAGCATGTGCGGGTTGTCGTAGTACTGGGAGTGGATGGCCCACTTGTTGTGGGCGGTGATGTAGCGCACCGCGACCTCGGCGACCCCGGTCTCGGTCTGGCCCCGGTAGCCGACGGGACGCTCCCCGTAGAGGTGGGCGATGTCCAGGGGAGGCCGGTAGACCGGCAGGTTCTCCCCCATGTCGCGCATCCAGTCGTGATCCAGGTAGTAGTGCATCCGCCCGGTCAGGGTGTGCCAGGGCTTGTGGCGCTCCACATTGACCACGAAGGCCGAGTAGCGGCGCCCGCCGTGCTCCGAGCCCGACCACTCCGGGGAGGTGATCACCGGCTGGGGATGGGATGCGGTGTCGGCGAAGGTGACGCGACGATCCTGGGACCCCGACGCCAGATCGGCCATCGTCGTGCCGGTGCGGCGCTCCATCTGCTGGAAGCCGTCGGTGGCCAGGCGCCCGTTGGTGGTGCCGGAGGTGGCCAGGATGGTGTCGCATGCCTTGATGTCGGTGTCGACCAGAGGCCGTCCCTTCCCGGGGCCCGCGGTGGCGACCCCGTGGCGGCGTCCCAGCTCGGCGATCTCCTGGTCGGGGTGGAAGGTGACCCCCTTGACGGCCATGCCGACGGTGTCGGTGAGCGGCCCCAGGGTGTCGAATTTCGCACCGATCTGGGTGTAGTCGCGCTCGACGGGGATGAGCTTGGGCATGGTGACGCCGGGGATCCAGGGGCTTTCGCCGGTCTCCGGGTCGGTGACGTCGCCGGTGGCCCCGGCCGCGCTGGTCATCTCGTCGGGGGTGTCGTGCATGAGCGGGGCGGCGACGACGTCGGTACGGGTGCCGAGATGTTTTTCGGCCATCTGGGAGACGAGGTGGGCCAGGGTGCGGAAGGTCTCGAAATCGGTGCGCGCCTCCCACGGCGGGTCGACCGCCGCATTGAAGGAGTGCACGAAGGGGTGCATATCGGTGCTGGAGAGATCGTGCTTCTCATACCAGGTGGCGGCCGGAAGAATGACATCGGAGTGCAGGGTGGTGGACGTCGTGCGGAAATCCGCGGTCCACATCAGGTCGAGCTTTCCGGAGGGGGCCTCATCCCGCCATCGGATGTCGCGCGGCCGCTGGTCGGCAGGCAGCTCGGAGGCGTTGACGTCGTCATCGCAGCCGAGCATGTGACGCATGAAGAACTCGGTGCCCTTGGCGCTGGAGCCCAGCAGGTTGGTGCGCCAGTTGGCCAGCACGCGGGGCTGGTTCTCCTCGGCATCGGGATCCTGGCAGGCGAAGCCGAGAGTCCCGGAGGCCAGCTGGTCGGCGATGTACTCGCCGGGTTTCCGGCCGGCCGCCGCGGCTTCGTCTGCCAGGTCGAGGGGGTTGCGGTCGAAGGTCGGGTAGCTGGGCGACCATCCCCGCCTCGCCGATTCGACGAGGGTGTCGGCGGTGGTGAGCCCGGCGAGGGTGCCGGCCCCCAGCGGGGAGGCGACCTTCTCGGCCCGCGCGCCGTCGTAGCGCCACTGGTCGGTGGTGAGGTAGTACCAGGCGGTGGAGATCATCTGGCGGGCCGGGCGGGCCCAGTCCAGAGCGAAGGAGTAATTGGCCCATCCGGTGAAGGGACGCACCTTCTCCTGGCCCACATAGTGCGCCCATCCGCCGCCATTGACGCCCTGGGTGGCGCACATATTGGTGAGCGACAGGAATGTCCGGTAGATCTCGTCGGCGTGATAGAAGTGATTGACTCCGGCGCCCATGATGATCATGGATCGTCCGCCGGACTCGATGGCATTGAGGGCGAATTCGCGCCCGATCCGCTCGGCCGCGGCGGCGGGGACGCCGGTGAGTTCGGCCTGCCAGGCCGGGGTGCCCGGTGCCGTGGGGTCGTCGTAGCCGGTGGGCCAGTCGCCGGGCAGGCCGTCGCGGCCCACCGCGTAGCGGGCCAGGAGGAGATCGAAGACGGTGGTCACCAGATGGCCGTCGACCCGTCGGGCAGGCACGCCCCGGAGCACCACCCCGGCGCCCAGGCTGGCCTGGTCGGGCGAGGCGGGCAGGTCGAAGCGGGGCATCGCCACCTCGACGGGCTCCCAGGAGTCGGTGTCCATGACGCTCATCACCGGGTCGACGCCGTCCAGGTCGAGGTTCCAGTGCCCGGCGCCGGACTCCGAGAAGCGGTCGGCCAGGGTGCCGCCGGGGTCCTTGACGGCGCCGTCGGCCTCCATCACCAGGGGCCGGAACTCCGGCTTCTCCGGGCGGGTCTCGACGGTGGTGTGCGCGGCCGTGAGGAATTTGCCGGGGATCCGGGTGCCGGCCGCGGCGGCGTCCTGCCCGCCCTGATCGTCGGACTCGTAGGGATCGAGCTCGACCAGGAAGGGCGAGTCGGTGTAGCGGCGCATGTAGTCCATGAACATGGGTTCGCGGCGCCCGACGTGGAACTCGGTGAGGATGACGTGGCCCATCGCCATCGCCAGGGCCCCGTCGGTACCGGGCTGGACGCGCAGCCACTCGTCGGCGAATTTCGTGTTGTCGGCGTAGTCGGGGCTCACCACGACGACCTTCTGGCCGTGGTAGCGGGCCTCGGTCATGAAGTGGGCGTCGGGGGTGCGGGTGATGGGGACGTTGGATCCCCACATGATGAGGTACTGGGAGTTGAACCAGTCGCCCGACTCGGGGACGTCGGTCTGGTCTCCGAAGACCTGAGGGCTGGCCGGGGGCAGGTCGGCGTACCAGTCGTAGAAGCTCAGCATGGTCCCGCCGAGCAGTTCGGTGAACCGGGACCCGGCGCCGTAGGAGACCATCGACATGGCCGGGATCACGGAGAACCCGGCGATCCTGTCTGGCCCGTAGGCCTTGATGGTGTGGACGTAGCCGGCCGCGATGATCTGAGTGGCCTCCTCCCAGGAGACCCGCACCATGCCGCCGTGGCCGCGCGCGCTCTTGTAGGCACGTGCCAGTTCGGGGTCGGAGACGACGGCCCCCCAGGCGTCGACCGGGTCGCCGAGCTCGGCCAGCTTCGCCCGCCAGGCGTCCAGCAGCACCGAGCGCACATAGGGGTGGCGGATCCGCGTCGGGGAGTACTCGTACCAGCTGAACGCCGCCCCGCGCGGGCAGCCGCGCGGCTCGTACTCGGGCATGTCGGGGCCGGTGGTCGGGTAGTCGGTCTCCTGGGACTCCCAGGTGATGATCCCGTCCTTGACGTAGACCTTCCAGGAGCACGATCCGGTGCAGTTGACGCCGTGGGTGGAGCGCACCACCTTGTCGTAGGACCAGCGCTGCCGGTAGAAGACGTCGGCCCCCCGGCCGCCCTGCAGGAAGAGCTGGCGGGTGTCGGGGGAGGGCTTGCCGCGACGCAGCCAGCTGCCCATCCGCAGCAGGGCGGAGGACTTCTCCTCGGAGCTCGTGGTCATGAGATCTCTCCTAGTCAGCCGGGTATCGGGGGGGCGGATCAGCCGGGGTAGGGGGCCCGGGGGCGGGCGTACTGGAACCAGCACACGGCCGAGCAGAGCAGGCAGAAGGCGGCGCAGATCCAGAACCACACCGCTGCCGACAGCGAGGACAGCGCGACTCCGACGACAAAGGGGCCGAAGCAGCCGATCGCCGCGGTGAATCCGATCGCCCCGCCGGCCTGGCGGGCGGGCATGATCATCGGCATCTGCTTGAAGGTGCCGGCATTGCCGATGCCCGAGAAGAAGAACATGGCGAGCATCCCGGCCAGGAAGAGGCCGAACTGGCCGGGCGACGTCGGATTGAGGAAGAGGGCGCAGAAGGCCAGGGTGATCGTCATCCCGATGCCCGAGACGAAGGTCCAGACGGCGCCGCCGAAGCGGTCGCACAGCGGGCCCCAGGCCACCCTCACCAGGGAGCCGATGAGCGGGCCGAGGAAGGCGTAGGAGGCGCTGGAGGGCAGGTTCGAGAACTTCCCGGCCAGGTCGGAGGCGTCCCCGAAGGTGTTGTTGATGAGCAGCCCGAACTGAGCGCTGAAGCCGCTGAACAGGCCGAAGGTCATGACGTACATCAGCGTCATGACCCAGGTGTTCGGGTTGGAGAAGATGTCGATCTGAGTGCGGAAGTTGGCCTTGACCGGGACGTCCTTGAGCAGGGTGAAGGCCAGGATCGCCGTCAGGACGGTCCAGGGCAGGAAGACGATCGCGGCGTTGTGCACCCACAGGGGGCTGGAGCCGGCCCGCTCGGGGGCGATCCAGGTGATGCCGAGCAGGCCGAATCCCATGAGCCAGGGGCCGAGCAGCTGGATGATCGACATGCCGAGGTTGCCGACGCCGGCCTGGATGCCCAGCGCGGTGCCCTGCTTGCGTTTGGGGAAGAAGTAGCCGGTCGAGGGCATGTAGCCGGAGAAGGATCCGCCGCCGATGCCGCACAGCAGCGAGAGGAGGAGCAGTGTGCCGAAGCTTGTGGTGGTGTCCTGGACGGCGAAGAACCAGCCGAGCATCGGGATGAGGTAGAGCAGGGAGCTGATCCCGACGAGCTTGCGGGTGCCGATGACCGGGGGCAGGAACATGTAGACCAGCCGGATGAAACCGGCCGACAGGCCCGGCATGGAGGTGAGCCAGTAGAGCTGGGACTTCGACAGGTCGAATCCGATGGCGTTGAGCTTCGGGGCGACGGCGCTCACCAGGAACCAGACGCAGAAGGCGATGACCATCGAGAAGGTCGAGACGGTCAGGGTGCGCCAGGCCAGCCGGGAGTCCCAGTTCTCCTCCGGGTTCCAGTCCTTGACCACATGGCGCGACGCTGCTGTGCTCCGCGACGTTGCAGTGCTCACTGTCCCCTCCGAGACGTGTCGGGATCAATTTCCCCGGACATTACCAGGGAAAACATGACGGATGTGTTAACGGCACACGATCGCCCCTCCTCCCTCCCAACCCGGCGTCATCCGTGGGAGCGGACCGCGGCGACGTCGTCGCGCATCTGACCCCTGCCGCGGCCCCGGCCCGACCCTCGGCGGCATCCAAACCTGGCGGCGGCAGTGGAATTTCACTGCCGCCGCCAGTTCTTCCTGACGTCGCGCCAGAGTCTGCACGAGGCGCCCGAAATACCTGGCGCGCCGTGCAGGTTCTGGCGCGTCGTGGGGTCATGCGGGCGACGGGGTCGGTACTGGGGCAGGGGGCTCGGGACCGGGTCGGGGAGGCCCGTTCGATATTTAACGGATTAAGCCGTTAATATTCCCCTGAGATGTCCTGGCACCCCGGAGGAGACCCCATGCCGCACACCGCACCCAGCCCCGCGATCACCACGGCTCCGACCGCCGACACGCTCGACGAGAGGAACCGGGATCCCCGCCAGGCCACCGAGGAGATGCGCGGCACCGCTGTGTCCGCCGACGCCTCGGGCGACTGGGTGGTGCTGGGCCACGACGAGGCGGTGCAGGTCGCCTGCGATGCGGACTCCTTCTCCTCGGCCGTCTCGGCCCACCTCCAGGTGCCCAACGGGCTGAACGGGGAACGGCACGCCGCCTTCCGAAGGGTCATCGATCCCTTCTTCTCCGCCAGGCGGATGGCGGCCCTGGAGCCGGTGCTCCGATCTGTCGCCCGGGACCTCGTGGCGGCGCTCCCCCACCTCGCTCCGGTGGACGCCGTGGCCGAGATCGGCTCGGTCTTCGCCGTGCGCGCCCAGACCCGGTGGCTCGGCTGGCCCACCGCCCTGGAGCCGCGGCTGCTGGCCTGGATGGACGCCAACCATGCGGCCACCAGATCCGGTGAGAGGAGCCGCACGGCCGCCGTCGCCGCGGATTTCGACGCCATCATCGAAGAGGTCGTCACCGCCAAGACGCTGGATGGCGACCGGAACGACGTCACGTCCGAGCTGCTGGCCACCACCGTGAGCCTCGACGGCGAACCGGAGCGCCCGCTCACCCGCCCCGAGGTGGTCTCGATCCTGCGGAACTGGACCGGCGGGGATCTGGGATCGATCGCGCTGTGCGTCGGCGTCGTGCTCCACGATCTGGCCGCCGCCCCGCGCCTTCAGGAGCGGATGCGGGTGGCCCGGCGCCCCGAGAGGGCGGCGATCATCGACGAGCTGCTGCGCCGCGACGACCCCTTCGTGTCCAACCGGCGGGTGGCCACCTGCCCGGTGGATCTGGGTGGGCAGCACATCGAGGCCGGCCAGCGGGTCCGGATCCACTGGACGGCCGCCAATCGCGACGAGCGGGTCTTCTTCGATCCCGATCTCATCAGGACCGGGAGCCACGCCGGACACAATCTGGTCTACGGCGTCGGGCCCCATGTGTGTCCGGGCCGACCATTGGCCACCCTCGAACTCGTCGTGCTCGTCGAGGCTCTGCTGGCCGCCTGTCGAATCGAGCCCTCCACCGACATCCCCACCAGCCGCGAGGTGAGCCCCGTCGGGGGCTACGCCCGGGTCGGCATCACACTGCGCCCTATCCGCGAGGAGAAATGATGGCAGAACACATCCTCATCGACCCGCCCATCCTCTACATCGGCACGCCGGTCGTGCTGCTCTCCACCCTCAATCCCGACGGCACGCCCAACCTGGCGCCGATGTCCTCGGTCTTCGCACTGGGACAGACCGTGGTGCTCGGCATGGAGCTCACCAGCCGCACGGCCCAGAACCTGCGCGAGCGCCGCCAGGTCGTGGTCAATGTGCCCGGCCCCGAGCTGTGGCGCAATGTGGAGTCCCTGGCCCGGCTCACGGGAAGCGACCCGGTGCCCGATGACAAGCGCGACGTCTACTCCTACTGCGCCGACAAGTTCACCGCCGCCGGGCTCACCGCCGAGGCCTCGGACCTGGTCGGCCCGCCGAGGGTGGCCGAGTGCCGCCTCCAGATCGAGGCCGAGGTGACGTCGGCCGAGCCCGACGCCGGGGGCGTCTTCCTGGTCACCCAGACCCGGGCGCGGGCGATCCACGCCGACCCGGCGCTCATGGTGCCCGGGACGCAGCACATCGACGCCCACAAGTGGCGCCCGCTGGTGCTGAACTTCCGCCACTACTTCGGGCTGGGCGAGGAGGTCGGGGAGAACTTCAAGACCCCGACCCCCAGCAATCCGGCGGTTTCCCGGCAGAGGTGACCGGAGGCGTCGAGAGCGTGTAGGAGATGCGGGCGTCATTTCCCACATCTCCTACACGCTCTGGACGAGTCGCGGCTCAGGCGGCCGAGGGGGCGAAGTTCTCCACCACGACCCGCTCGGCGGGCAGTCCCGCCGCGGCGGCGATCCGCTTCGTTGCGGCGACCATTCCCGGCGGGCCGCACACGTAGATGTCGGGCGCCGCGGGAGCCTGCGCCAGGGCATCTCCCAGTCCATCGAGCGGCGTGCCGACAAGACCCTGCCAGCTCTCGGAGGGCTGCCCGACCACCACGTCATAGCGGAATCCGGGCAGCTTCTCGGCCAGGGCGTCCATGGCCTCCAGACCGAAGATCTCGGCCTCGGTCTGCACACCGAACCAGAGGCGGCTCGGATGGGGCTCGCCCCACTCGGCCATCCGCTCCAGCATCGACAGCAGCGGTGACAGCCCGGTGCCCCCGGCGATGAACCAGCGCGGCCGGATCCCGGTGTCGCGCACTCCGAAGGCGCCCTGGGGGCCGCGCACCGCCAGCTTCTGACCGGGCTCGATGCCACGCAGGAATCCGGAGAACTCGCCTCCCTCCCGCAGCTTGATGAAGAGCTCGGCCACACCGTCCCAGTTGGGGGTGTTGGCCAGCGAGTAGGACCGGCGGGTGCTGGTGCCCGGGATCGTCAGCTCCAGGAACTGGCCGGGGTCGAACTCGCACCCGGCGCCGTCCTCGCCGGCATCCAGCGCCAGCTCCAGGCCGATCGTGTCGTCGGCCACCTCGTTGACCGCCGTGACGGTGGCCGTCCGCTCCGGAATGCGCCCGGAGATGATCCGGCCCTGCTCGTAGGGCAGGTCGATATTCAACGGCCCGTGGGCGTAGGTCCGGCACAGCAGCACATCGCCGCAGGCCGCGGCATCGTCGTCCAGCACGGTAGCCGCGTGGTCGCCGAGCTCGTAGTCGCCCGCGGCGTGGGCATGACATGCCCCGCAGTTGCCCGCCCGGCAGGAGGAGGGCAGCAGCATTCCCGCCTCCTCGGCGGCCTCGATGATCGTCTCCCCCTCGCCGCTGTGCAGCTCCAGGTGGGCGCCGTCGGCAGTGGTCAGGGAATGGGTCCAGGTCGCGGTACTCATGCGGTGGCTCCTGCCATGGCCTTGTCGAGGTCGGCGATCGGGTCGTCGCCGATGAGGTGCAGCCCGAAGCGCTCGACGACGATCTGGATGGCGGCCGGGGTGAGGAAGGCCGGAAGGGTGGGCCCGAGATTGATGTCGCGGATCCCCAGGGCCAGCAGGGTCAGCAGCACGGCCACCGCCTTCTGCTCGAACCAGGACAGCACCATCGTCAGCGGCAGGTCGTTGACCTCGCAGCCCAGCGCCTCTGCCAGCCCCATGGCGATCCGCACCGCCGAGTAGGAGTCGTTGCACTGGCCGACGTCCAGCAGCCTCGGCAGCCCGATGAGAGTCCCGAAGTCCAGGTCGTTGAAGCGGTACTTGGCGCAGCCCATGGTGAGGATCAGCGTGTTGTCGGGGGTGGCCTCGGCGTACTCGCGGAAGTAGTTGCGGCCAGGCGACGCGCCGTCGCAGCCGCCCATCACGAAGATGTGCGTCAGCTTGCCGGTGCGCACGGCGTCGAGCACCTCGTCGGAGAGCTCCAGGACGGCCTTGTGGCCGAAGCCGACCGGGATGGACTTCTCGGGGGCGGTCTCGGTGAATCCGGGGAGCGCCCGGGCGGCCTGGATGACCTCTGAGAAGTCGTGGTCGGCGATGTGGCGCACACCCGGCCAGCCGACCGGGCCGTTGGTGAAGATCTGGTGCTTGTAGGCCTGCCGGGGCTCGATCATGCAGTTGCTGGTCATGATGATCGGGCCGGGGAAGTTGGCGAAGTCGACCTGCTGGTCCTGCCAGGCGCCGCCGTAGTTGCCCGCCAGGTGCGGGTAGGCGCGCAGCTCGGGGTAGCCGTGGGCCGGCAGCATCTCACCGTGGGTGTAGACGTTGATGCCGGTGCCCTCGGTCTGCTCCAGCAGGGCCTTCAGCCCCGGGAAGTCGTGGCCGGAGATGAGGATCGCCTTCCCGGCCACCGGGGTGGTGCGCACGGTGGTGGGCGAGGGCGTGCCGAAGGAGCCGCTGTTGGCCCGGTTGAGCATGTCCAGCACCGACAGATTCGTGCGGCCCAGCCCCAGGGCGTGCTCGAGGAGGTCCTCGATGTCGGTGGGGTCGGTGCCCAGGTAGCCCAGCGCGTCCTCGACGTCGGCGAAGACCGCCGGGTCCGTGTAGCCCATGACGGCCGCGTGGTGGATGTAGGCGCAGATGCCCTTGAGCCCGTACAGATTCAGGGCCCGCAGGCCGATGACGTCGGGGCCCACCTGCTCCAGACCGGCCAGGATGCCGTGGGAGGCGGCCTGCTCGATGAGCCCGTCGGTGGTCGACGCCGGGACGAAGGCCGCGGGACCGGTGAGGGTCTCGGGGGTGACGCCGGCGTCGGCGGCGGCCTGCTCGTAACGGGCCTTGAGGTGGGCCCGGTACAGCTCGGCCTGACGGATGAGCTCGACGAAGCGGGTCTGGCTGAAGTTCACATTGGTCAGCGTGGTGAACATGGCCAGGGCCAGGAATCCGGCCGCCTCGTCGTCGCCGGCGCCGAGGCGCCGGGCATGGGCGGCGTAGTCGGCGACGCCCTTGAGCTGATAGATGAGCAGATCCTGCAGAGCCGACGTCGGCTCGTCCTTGCCGCAGGTGCCCCGGGTGAGCGAGCACCCCGGAATCGGGCCCGAACGGTCGGCCTGCTCGCACTGGTAGCAGAACATCATCTCTTCCCTTCCCCCTGGCCGGGACGGTCCCGGCCTGTCGGGTTTTTGACTAGTCGATCCGTATTAATGATCGGCAGTCTATGCATACCCGCTTGTCGGGAGCCACTTGGGGGTCGGGTCTCCGGATCTCGGGCATGATTCCAGGCATGACAGATGACCGGATCGACGCCGTGATCCTGGCCGGTGGCACCGCCGAGAGACTCGGCGGTGCCTCGAAGGCCGACCTCCTGCTGAGCGGGCGTCGACTGCTGGATCTGGTGCTCGGATCGATCCGCGAGCTGCGGGCGGAGCGGGACGGGCGCGACGTCGTCGTCGCACCGGCGTCGGTGGAAACGCCGACCCTGCGCACCATGGAGGATCCGCCCGGATCCGGCCCCCTGGCCGGCATCGGCGCCGGGCTGGAGCTGCTCCCGCATGACGCGGGCCTGGTGCTGGTGTGCGCGGTGGACTCCCCGGGGATCGGAGCCTGGGCGCCGGCGCTGCTGCAGGCGATGGAGGCGGGGACCGACGCGGACGGCGCCATCGTGCTGGGCGGTGAACCCGAACCCTTCCGGCAGTACCTGCAGGGGATCTACCGGCGTCGCTCCCTGGCGGCGGCGCTGGAGGCGGCCGGGAGCCTGGATAACCGCTCGGTGCGCGGGGTGCTGGGCCGCCTCAGGCTGATCGACGTCCCCGTCGACGCCGGGGCCTGCCGCGATCTGGACACCCCCGAGGACCTCGCCCGGTGGCGCAGCTATTTCGCCTGACCAGGCCGGACCGGCGAAGGGGTTCCTCAGTCCATTGCCAGGATGGCCAGGAGTGCGCGGTCCACCTGGGCGAGCTCCTCAGACGTGAGCCGACCGACGAACTCACCGAGACGGACCTCGGGGTCGATCGCGGTGACCTGCTCGATGAGGATGCGGGTCGACACCCCGTCGATCTCGACCTCTGGACGGAAGGACGCGGGCCTGCGGCCGGTCGAGGTGGGAGCGACGAGCCAGGTCGACAGGGGCAGGTCGTCGGACTGGACGACGACGGCGAACCGGCGTCCGGCCTGCTCATGTCCGCGGGCATTGCGGGGAGATCTCAGCCGGTAGATGTCACCACGCACTGATCTCGCCCATCTCTGCGGCGAGTTCCTTGGCTGCGGCCCGCTCCTGGGGATCGTCGCGCAGAGCCTCGGCCTCCTCGCGCATCACCTGCCGCCGATGGGCGCGGCCGGCCTCGAGGATGGCTGCGCGGGCGGCCTCGGACTTCGACAGGCCGTCGGCCGTGAGCTCCTCGAGCGCCTCCTCGGTCTTCTCATCCGTGCGAATCGTCAGCGTTCCCATAACGCATATTGTACGACAATCTGACCTACACGACGGCTTCCGTGAGCATGCGGCCCTGCACGGGCGTCAGGCCTCGTCGAGCTGGGCGAGGATGTGGGGAAGCAGAGGGAGGACGACGTCCAGGGTGTCGGCCGCCCCGCCCCTGGAGCCGGGCGAGGCCACCACGAGCGCCCCGGTCTCGTCGCGGGACGTGACGCCGACCACCTCCCGCGAGAGGCTCGACAGGGCAGTGCTCTCCAGCCCGTGGGCGCGGATCTGCTCGGCGATGCCCGGCAGCTCCACCTCGACCGCCTCGCGCACCACTTCGGGCGCATGGTCCCGGCGTCCGAAACCAGTACCGCCCAGCACCAGGACGAATCTGGCAGCGGTCGTCAGAGCGGCGGCCAGGGCCACCCGGATCTGGCCGACGTCCTCCCCCACGATCTCCAGATCCACCGACGACAGTCCGGCCTCCTGGAGCCGGGTACGGGTCGCGGGGCCGGCCTTGTCCGGGCGCTCGCCGGCCACCACCCGGTCGTCGACGACGATGATCCGGGCCGCGACGTCGCTCATGTCGTAGGGCTCATGGCTCATGATGGCTCCTTGTTCTCGGCTGATGAGCCGCATTTATTCCTCAGATTCGGAACCGTGGCCTGATTTGCACGGTTCTTTCCGGTATATTGTCGCGCATGCCATCACATCGCATCTCGGATGTGGCCACACTGCTCGGCGTCTCCGACGACACCGTCCGTCGCTGGATCGACCAGGGCCACGTCCAGGCCGCCAAGGACGACGCCGGTCGGCTGCGGGTCGACGGGGCGGGCCTGGCCCGATTCCTCACCGACCAGTGGCGCGCCCGCCCGGGGCTGGAGGACGGGTCGGCCGTCCAGTCGGCCCGCAACCACATCCAGGGCATCGTCACCGCCATCACCTCCGATGTCGTGATGAGCCAGGTGGATCTCATCGCCGGCAACGCCCGGATCGTCTCACTCATCTCCACCGAGGCGGTCCGCGATCTCGGCCTGGAGGTCGGCTCCATCGCCGTCGCCCAGGTCAAGGCCACCAACGTCTCCATCGAACTTCCCCGGACCCGCTGAAGGAGACACCGCTCATGACCCACCAGATCCCCACGCACCCGACCCACAGGAGCAGGACGGCGCTGGCCGCCCTGCTGGCCACCGCCCTGCTCTCCCCGCTCGCCGCCTGCTCCAGTTCGCAGGACTCGTCGGGGGCCACGGCGTCCGGATCGGCGAAACCCACGACGCTGACCGTCTTCGCCGCGGCCTCCCTCACCAAGTCCTTCGACCAGATCGGCAAGGACTTCCAGAAGGCCCACCCCGGCGTCACCGTCCGGTTCTCCTACGAGGGCTCCCAGACGCTGGTCGAGCAGCTGTCTGAGGGGGCCCCGGCCGACGTGCTGGCCACCGCCGACACCAAGAACATGAACACCGCCACCAAGGCCTCCCTGGTGGGCACCACCACCGAGTTCGCCACGAACACTCTGACCCTCATCACCCCGCCCGGCAATCCTGCGAGTATCACCGGACTGGATGCCTCCCTGAACGGCAAGAAGCTGGTGATCTGCGCCCCCGCGGTGCCCTGCGGCAACGCCACCAAGCAGCTCAGCGGCAAGCTCGGCGTCACCCTCAAACCCGTGAGCGAGGAGCAGAAGGTCACCGACGTCCGCGGGAAGGTGGAGTCCGGCGAGGCCGACGCCGGCATCGTCTACCGCACCGACGCCGCGGCGAGCGGGAAGAAGGTGACCACCGTGGCCATCAAGGACGCCGGCCAGGTGATCAACCACTACCCGATCGCGGTGACGAAGAGTTCGAAGAACGCCGCACTCGCCCAGCAGTTCGTCTCCCAGGTCACCTCGGAGGCCGGCCAGAAGGTGCTGGCCGACGCCGGATTCTCCCCGGCCTCCTGATGCCGGCGGAGGGTCGCCGGGGCAGCCGGAAGATCGATCCGGCGCCGCTGCCGGCCTGGATCGCCATCCTGGCGGTGGTCGGCGTCTGCGCCCTCGTGCTGCCGCTGCTGGGGATGGGGCAGCGGGTGCCGTGGACCCGGCTGACCTCGCTGATGGCCACCGGCGAGGCCCGCGACGCGCTGTGGCTGAGCCTGCGCAGCTGCCTGGCCGCGATCGGGGTGGATCTCCTGCTCGGCGTCCCGCTGGCCCTGCTGCTGGCCCGCGACTGGCGCGGGGTGAGAGTGGCGCGGGTGGTCGTGCTGCTGCCACTCTCCCTGCCTCCGGTGGTGGCCGGCATCGCCCTGCTGGCCACCTTCGGCAGACGCGGACTCATCGGCGCCCGACTGGAGGTCGTCGGCGTCTCGATCGCCTTCTCCACGGTGGCGGTGGTGATGGCCCAGGTCTTCGTCTCCCTGCCCTTCCTGGTGACCACCCTCGAATCGGCGCTGCGCACCCGGGCCCCCGGGCTGGAGGAGGCCGCGGCGGCCCTGGGGGCCGGGCCCTCGAGGGTGCTCGCCACCATCACGGCGCCGACCATGATGCCCGCCCTGGCCCGCGGCACCGCACTGGCGGTGGCCCGCTGCCTGGGCGAGTTCGGGGCGACGCTGACCTTCGCAGGATCCCTGCAGGGCACCACCCGCACCATGCCGCTGGAGATCTACCTGGCCCGGGAGACCGATTCGGACACCGCCCTGGCGCTGGGCGTCGTCCTCGTGGCGGTGGGGGCCGTCGTCGTGGGGTTCACCGAATGGACGCCGCGGCGCCGTCGCCGTCGTCCCCGTCCGGCGCCTGATCCCGGTGTCCCGGCCGCGGCCACACCAGCAGCACCGGTGAGCGCGGCATCGGTGCTTGTCAGGGGTCAGATCCGGGAGCGCGGCTGGGATGTCGATCTGAGGGTGGACGCCGGCGAGGTGGTGGCGGTGATGGGCCACAACGGCGCCGGGAAGTCCACCCTGGCCGAAGTGATCACCGGACTGCTCGGCCTGGACGAGCTGGACCGGGCGGAGCAGGGAGAGGTGCGGATCGGCGGGGAGCTGGCCGACGGGCCCGGCACCCTCCTGCCGCCCCGACGCCGCGGGGTGGCGCTGCTCACCCAGCAGCCCCGGATCTTCGGGCACATGTCGGTGCTCGACAACGTCGGCTACGGGCCCAGGGCCCACGGCGCGCCCAGGGCCAGGGCGCGGAGGATCGCTCTGGAGGAACTGGCGGCAGTGGGCTGTGCAGATCTGGCCGGACGCCGCGGCGACGAGCTGTCGGGGGGCCAGGCGGCCCGGGTCGGGTTGGCGCGGGCGCTGGCCGCCGCCCCGTCGGTGCTCATCCTCGACGAGCCGACCGCGGCTCTGGACGTGGAATCCCGGGCTGGCGTGCAGCGGGTGCTGCGGGAACGTCTGGCCGCCACCGGCACCACGGCGATCCTGGTCACCCACGATGTCATCGACGCGGTGCAGGTCGCCACGCGTCTGGTCGTGATGGACGCCGGCCGGGTGGTGGAGGACGGCACGCCGAGCGGTCTGCTGGCCTCCCCGGCCACCGGATTCACGGCCCGGCTGGCCGGGGTGAACCTGATCCGGGGGCGGGCGTCGGTGGATCGCGACAGGCTGGTGTCGGTGGGGGTCGGGCGCCGGCGTCTGACGGCGGCCCTGCCGTCCGGACCCGAGCAGGCGATCGCCGAGGGGGACGACGTCGCCCTGGTCTTCGGCCCCGAGGCGGTGGCCCTGCACCGCGAACCCGTCGCCGGGTCGCCGCGCACCCTGCTGCCCGGCGTGGTGGCCGGCGTCGAGGAGACGGGGGGCCTGGTGACAGTGCTGGCGACCCTCGAATCCGGGGAGACCATCCGGGCCCGGATCACCCTCCCGGCGTGGACCGAACTGGCGGTGGGCGTCGGAGACCGGCTGTGGTGCGCCATCAAGGCCACCCAGGTGCGCGCGGTGCCCGCCGCCCTGTGACAGGTCGGCCGGCGGGCTCCCCGGCTGACGGCCCGGGGAGGACGTGGACGTGAGGGAGACTCGACGGGATCCAAACCTGGCGACGTCAGGTGTATTCCACTGCCCTCGCCAGGTTTGGATGCCGTCGAGGAGAGGAGCCGGGAGCCGATTCGGCCGGTGAAGCTAACCATCCGCATTTCAAGACGAAATCTCAGATAGCAATACGGGTCTTGTCATGTTCACAGGTCCTCCCTTATCGTCGTCCTCGGCGCTGTCGGGACCGACGACGCCAGGCCCGGAGGATCCGGGCCATGGAGGGCGAACAGCCCCCGACCGAGGAGACATTGTGAGCGACCTGATGCACACCGCTGGAGGCACGGCAACGACCGCCCGCCGCCAGATGTGTATGTGCATGCGCTCCGTCTCCTGCTGTTGCTGACGCCCACACAGATCGTCACCAGCCGCTGAGCCCCGGCTCGGCCACCCCCAGGAGACACCGCGCAGGGCCGAGCCCTGCCCGCGCTCCCCCCCCTCATCGTCACGCAGCACCCGTGCGCCCCGCCGCGCCCCGGTCTGCCCTTCAGATGGAACACGCATGCAGCATCTTGTCGCCGACACCGCCCTGAGTGGGCCGCTCGAGCAGTCCCCTGAGACCGACTCGAGGGCCCGCCGCCGCGCCCTGGCCCGCCTCATCATCACCCGGATCCTGGGCGCCGTCTTCGTCCTGTGGGCCGCGGTCACCCTCACCTTCCTGGCCGTCCACGCCACCCCCGGCGACACCGTCTCCCTGCTGCTGGGCCAGAATCGCGACGACCCGGTGCTGCGGGCCCGCACCATCGAACGCTGGGGCCTGGACCATCCGCTGTGGTACCAGTACCTCCTCTACCTGGTGCGCATCCCCACCGGGGATCTGGGCGTCAGCTACACCTTCTCCCGCCCGGTCACCGATCTGCTCGCCGAGTCCATCGGCCCGACGCTGCAGCTGGCCGGGGCGGCCACCCTCGGCGCGGTGATCATCGCCTACCTCATCACCTTCGCCACCTCCACCCGCCTCAAGGCCCTGCGGCCGGTCTCCCAGTTCATCGAGCTCATCCTGCTGTCTGCGCCCTCCTTCTGGATCGGGATCGTGCTGCTGCTGGTCTTCAGCTTCAAGCTCGGCTGGTTCTCCATCGTCGACCCGAACTCCCCGCAGGCCCTGGTGCTTCCCGCGCTCTCGCTGGCCCTGCCGATCGGCTGCTACCTGGCGCAGATCCTGCGCGACGGCGCCGACCGGGCCATGGAGCAGCCCTTCGCCCTCACCTCCCGCTCCCGCGGGCTGTCGACCACCAGGGTCTATTCGGCCCACGCCCTCAAGCACGGCACCGTTCCGGTGATCACGGTGCTCGGCCTCATCATCGGCAGTCTCATCGGCGGCGCGGTGGTCGTCGAGCAGGTCTTCGGACGCGCCGGCCTGGGCCAGATCGCCGTCCAGGCGGTCAACGTCAAGGATGTGCCCCTCATCCTGGGGGTCACGATCGTCGCCACCGGCGCCTTCGTCATCGCCTCCACCCTGGTGGACGTCGCGGCCCTGGCCATCGACCCGCGGCTGCGCGCCGCCTCAACCGCCAGGAGCTGACCATGGCCGTCCTCACCCTCCCCGTCTCCGCCCGCCGCACCGGCCTGGGACGCTCGAACCTCACCATCGTCGCCTCCGGCACCGTGCTGGCCCTGGCCGCCGTCACCGCCATCGCCCCGAACCTGCTCTCCCACACCGACCCTCTCTTCGCCGACCCGACCGCCTCCCTGTCGGCCCCCTCGGCCGCCCACTGGGCCGGCACCGATCTGCAGGGCCGCGACGTCTTCTCCCGGATCATCCACGGAGCCCGCTACTCCCTGTCCATCGGGCTGGGCGCCACCCTCCTGGCCCTGGCCGCCGGACTCCTGCTCGGCGTCATCGCCGCCACCGCTCCGCGCTGGGCCGACCAGATCGTCAGCCGGGCCGTCGACATCCTGGCGGCCTTCCCCGAGGTGCTGCTGGCCCTGCTGTTCATCGCGCTGACCGGCCCCGGCGTCGTCAACCTCATCGTGGCCATCGGCATCGCCGGCATCCCCAAGTACGCCCGGCTGGTGCGCACCCAGATCCTGGCCACCCGCCAGTCCGGCTTCGTGGAGCAGGCTCGCACCTTCGGCATCACCGGCCTCCGCTCTCTGCTGCGGCACGTGCTGCCCAATGCCCTGGGCTCCCTGCCGATCATCGCCACCATCGGGCTGGGCGAGGCCATCGTCTCCTCGGCGGCGCTGAGCTTCCTGGGACTGGGCCCCCAGCCCCCCAACCCCGAATGGGGACTCATGATCTCCGAGTCCCGCGACTACCTGCGTCACGCCTGGTGGCTCGGCGTCTTCCCGGGAGCCGCCGTCACCGTCGTCGTCATCGCCGCCACTGTGCTGGGCCGCACCCTCCAGGCCCGCTACGAGAGAAGGTCGTCATGAGCATCACGGATCACATCCCCGGAAAGCGTCTCCGCGTGGTTCCCGATGACGTCTCCCCCGATGCGAGCGCTGCCGACGCGCTGGTGGCCATCCGCAACCTCGACGTCCGCTTCACCGGGCGCCGCGAGGTGCACGCCGTGCGCGGCATCTCGCTGACCATCCGCCCCGGGGAGGCCGTGGCCATCGTCGGCGAGTCCGGATCCGGCAAGTCCGTCACCTCCCGCAGCATCGTCGGCCTGGCCGGGGACAACGCCCAGGTGAGCGCCGACGAGTTCAGCGTCGTCGGGCGCGACGCCCTGAGGCTGCGCGAGGGCCAGTGGCGCGACATCCGCGGACGCCGGATCGGCTTCGTCCTCCAGGACGCGCTGACCTCCCTGGACCCGCTGCGCACCGTCGGCGCCGAGATCGCCGAGACCCTGCGCACCCACCGCATCGTCTCCCGCAAGGAGATTCCCGGGCGAGTCGACGAGCTGCTGCGCGAGGCCGGGATCCCCGACGCCGAGGTGCGCTCCCGCCAGTACCCCCACCAGCTGTCCGGCGGCCTGCGGCAGCGCGCCCTCATCGCCTCGGCACTGGCCGGGAAGCCCGAGCTGCTCATCGCCGACGAGCCCACCACCGCACTGGACGTCACCGTCCAGGCGCAGATCCTGGATCTGCTGGAGGCGAAGAGGGAGGAGGGCACCGCCCTGCTTCTGGTCTCCCACGACCTGGCGGTGGTCTCCCGGATCGCCGACCGGGTGCTGGTGATGCACGACGGCGTCGTGGTCGAGGAGGGCCCCACCGCCACCGTGCTCACCGACCCCGCCGACCCCTACACGCGCTCCCTGCTGGCGGCCGTGCCCTCGGCGTCGACCCGCGGCACCAGGCTGTCGAGCACCTCCCCCGTCCCGATCAGCACCGGCCCGGCCACCACGAAGCCCGTCCCCTCCGACGACACGGATTCGACGCCGGTGCTGGAGGCGGTCGGCGTCACCAAGCGCTACCCGCTGCCCGGCGGCGGCTCGCGGACCGCCGTCGACGACGTCAGCCTCACCCTGGCCCCCGGCCAGAAGCTCGGGATCGTCGGGGAGTCCGGCTCCGGCAAGTCGACCCTGGCCCGGCTGCTGCTGGATCTCACCCTCCCCGACGAGGGCCAGATCCGCATCGGCGGACTGCCGTGGTCCAAGAAGGAGGGGGTGGACGCCGACCTGCGCCGTCAGGTGCAGTTCATCTCCCAGGACCCCCTCGGGTCCTTCGACCCCCGCTACTCCATCGGCGAGATCGTCGCCGAGCCCCTCGGTATCAGGCTGCGCACCCCCGGGGCCCGCGAGGCGGTCGCCGAGCTGCTCGGCTCCGTCGGCCTGGACGCCAGCTTCATCGACGCCTCGCCGAAGCGCCTGTCCGGCGGCCAGCGTCAGCGCGTCGCCATCGCCCGCGCCCTGGCCCTGGAACCCCGGGCACTGATCTGCGACGAGCCCGTCTCGGCCCTCGACGTCTCCATCCAGGCCCAGGTGCTCGACCTCTTCTCCGACCTGGCCGAGCGCACCGGCACCGCCCTGGTCTTCATCTCCCACGACCTGGGCGTCGTCCACCACCTCGTCGACCAGGTGCTGGTGATGCGCTACGGCCGGGTCATCGAGTCCGGAGACGTCGACGACGTCTTCACCAACCCCCTGCACCCCTACACCCAGGACCTGGTGGCCGCGATCCCCCGGCTCGCCACCACCGCACCCCACCAACCCGGATCCCCGCGACGCCTGCCCGCCTGAGCCGGCGTCATCCCCCAATCCCCGCCCACCACGAATTCAAGGAACCCGACATGACCTCTCCCCTCGATCCGTTCCACCGCCCCGTCGGCCGCCGCTCGCTGCTCATGGCCGCCGCCGGGCTGGCCGCACTCGGACCGGTCCTGAGCGCCTGCGGAGGGTCCTCCTCGAGCGCCGCGCCCGCCACCCCCACCGGCAAGCCCGTCGACGGCGGCAAGCTCATCTGGGCGGTGGAGACCCAGCTGTCCTCGGCCAACCCGCACATCAACGGCCAGGACAAGGCCCGCCCGATCCTGCGCAACGCCTTCGACTCGCTCATCTTCCTGGACGCCGACGGCAAGTACCAGCCCTGGCTCGCCAAGACCATCACCCCCTCGGACGGCGGCACCGTGCTGACCCTGGAGCTGCGTCAGGACGTCACCTTCTCCGACGGCGAGAAGTTCAACGCCGCCGCCGTCATCAAGAACTTCGACAAGCTGTCGGACGCCAAGTACGCGACGTCGGCGGCGGGCGCCCTCAGCTCCGTCAAGAAGTACGAGGCCACCGGCCCCTACACGGTGAAGTTCACCCTGTCCAAGCCCGACACCTACTTCCTCACCTGGCTGGCGGGGGTCAACGCGGCCCCCATCTCCCCCAAGAGCCTGGCCCTGTCCCTGGACGACCTACAGGCCGGCGGCACCAAGATCGCCGGCACCGGCCCCTTCACCATCACCAAGTACGCCCTCAACACCGAGATCGTCTTCACCAGGCGCAAGGACTACGCGTGGGCGCCGACGGCGATCGCCAAGGGGCAGAAGGCCGCCCACCTGGAGCAGGTGACCTACCGCACCCTCAAGGAGGGCTCGGCACGCACCGGGGCGCTGCAGCGCTCCCAGGTGGACGTCGCCTCCGACATCCAGCCCCTCGACGTGGAGACCTTCACCTCCAACCCGAAGTTCGGATACGTCCGCGCCACCGTCGCCGGCTCCCCGTACTCGCTGTACCTCAATGTCTCGAAGTCTCCCTTCGAGGATATCAGGGTGCGTCAGGCATTCGCCCAGGGCGCCGATATCACCGCCATCGTCAACAGCATCTACCGCGGCACCTATCAGCGCGCCTGGGCGCCCTACAATCTGGTCGGCCCCTTCCAGGATCCGTCGCTCAAGAACTGGCTTAAATTCGACAAGGCGGCCGCCAACAAGCTGCTCGACAAGGCCGGCTGGAAGACGAAGAACTCCTCGGGTATCCGCACCAAGGGCGGCAAGACGCTGACTGTGACGGCGTCGACCGCCACTGACTTCGTCCGGGAGTCCCGCGACCAGCTCAATGTGGCCCTGGGGGCCGCGCTCAAGCAGAACGTCGGCATCGACTACAAGTACCTCCCCGTAGATCTGGGCACCGACACGGCGAAGGGGAAGGCCAACCAGTACGAGGTCTTCGACAACTCTTACGGCGGCGCCGACCCGGTGGTGCCCTTCGACCTGCTGTACTACTCGTCGGATCTCTCCCGCGGATATATCGCCCGCGGCCGGTACAACGACAAGAAGCTCGAGAAATGGCTCGACGACGCCCGGTTCAGCAATGACACCGCCGCGCGCAAGAAGACCTACGCCAGCGTTCAGGAATACGTCACCAAGGAGAAGTACTACACCGTTCCGCTGGCGGTGACCCAGGACACCTACGCCTACAACGCGGAGAAGGTGGCCGGGATCGTCGCCGACCCGGCCTCCGGCGGCCCCTTCAGCGCCTACACCGCATGGGTGGCGTCGAAGTGACCGCCACCACCGAGCAGCCGACCGTCCGGGAGGCGGGACCGGTCGACTTCGAGACCTTCGGGACGATCTACGAGCCGCGCGGGGAAGCCCGGCGGGCGCCGTTGGGAACCGGGGCCGAGGTCTACCCGTTCCGGGGACGCATCGACCCCGACGGCGAGTTCCCGCCCGAGCCCGGCCGCTACCACCTGTACGTCTCGGCGGCATGCCCCTTCGCCCACAGGACCCTCATCGTGCGGGCGCTCAAGGGCCTGGAAGAGGCGATCGGCGTCTCGGTGGTCGACCCGATCCGCGACGGGAGGGGCTGGGCCTTCCGGGCCGATCCCGATCCGTCATCGCCCAGCGGCGTCCACCAGACCCTCGACCGCGCGAACGGCTTCGCCTTCCTGTCCCAGGCCTACGAGGCCTCCGTGCCGGGCGCCTACACCGGGCGGGTCTCGGTGCCGGTGCTGTGGGACACCCGGACCGGGCAGGTGGTCTCCAACCACTTCCCGGAGATCACACTGGACCTCGGTTCGCAGTTCAACCGGTGGGCCCGCGATCCACAGCTGGACCTCTACCCGGTGCCGCTGCGCGACGAGATCGACGCCCTCAACGACGTCATTGGCCCGCACCTCAACCAGGGCGTCTACCACGCCGGCTTCGCCACGACCCAGGACGACTACGAGGCGGGGTACCGGGAGGTGTTCGAGACCCTTGACCTGCTGGAGGATCTGCTGGGAGACGGCCGGGAGTTCCTTGTCGGCGGCCGGCTCACCGAGGCCGACGTCCGTCTCTGGCCCACCCTGGTGCGCTTCGACCCGGTGTACGTCAGCCACTTCAAGCTCAACCGCAACCGTCTTGTCGATTTCGAGAAACTGTGGGCCTACGCGCGTCGGCTCCACGCGATCCCGGCCTTCCGCACAACCACCGATTCCGACCAGATCAGACGCCACTATTACGGCACCCAGCGACACATCAATCCCACCGGGATCGTGCCACCCGACCCGCGGATCGACTGGTCCCTGTAGCACCTCAATTCCACCCGAGAGAAATAAGAGAAGGAAACGATATGTCCACCGTCGTCACAGATCTCGAGACCGAGCTCAACACCGAACACCCCGAGCCCGCCGAGACCACCGCCTCATTCCCCGAGACCAACACCGAGCAGACCCCGGACGGGGCCTTCCGGCGTCAGCGCAACCTCTTCCCCGTGCGCTTCGGGGACGGACCCGGCCAGTACCCGGCCGAGCCTGGACGCTACCGGCTGCTGGGCAGCGTGAGCTGCGGCTGGTGCAGGCGCCAGCTCATCGCGATCCGGCTCCTCGGCCTGGAGGAGGCGCTGCCCTTTGTCCCGCTCTACGGCCGTGACGGCGCCGGCTGGCGGATCAGCGAGACCCAGGGCGACGTCGTGCAGAAGTGGGGGTCCGACCGGCTGAACTCCTTCTACGAGCGCACCATCCCCGGATTCACCGGCCGTGGCACCTCCCCGACGATCATCGACATCGAGACCGGGAAGGTGGTCACGAACTCCTACCACACCATCGATCTGGATCTGGCGAGCGTCTGGAAGCCCTTCCACAAGGCCGGTGCGCCCGACCTGTACCCCGAGGATCTGCGGGCTGAGATCAACCTGCTCAATCAGCAGATCTTCGACGACATCAACAACGGCACCTACAAGGTGATCTTCGCCACCAATCCGCAGGCCGCCCGGGCCGCCCTGGGCATCTTCGAGGCCCGGCTCGCCGATTACGATTTCCGGTTGGATTCCAGGCGCTATCTGTTCGGCGACAGGATCACCGATTCCGACATCCGGCTCTTCCAGACGCTGTCCTCCTTCGAGCGCAGCTACCGACCGCGGCTCGCCGACATCCTGGGCGACGGCAACATCAAGCACCTGCAGGACTTCGGCAATCTGTGGGACTACGCCCGCGACCTGTTCCAGCACGGCTTCGTCGACGACCGGGAGCTGTACTTCCTCGATCTGCTGCCCGGGCCCTCGGGCGAGTACATCCAGGGGCTGGGCTTCGCCGATGGGCTCGAGCTGCCGGACGCCGCCGAGGCTTTGGCGGCCTGGCAGCAGCCGAGCGGCCGCGAGGACCTGGCCGGTTCGCCGCTGTACTCCGGCCCGGGATCGGGCGGCTCCTTCGAGCTGTGGAGCCTGTCGTGAGCACCATCATCGACGCCCAGCCGCGCGGGGCCGTCCAGGAGTCGATCAACGGCCCCGAGCAGACCGATGACGGCGCCTTCAAGCGCCAGCCCAATCGCTTCACCGCGCGGTTCTCCACCGGGGAGCTGCCGGTGAAGGCCGGACGCTACCGGCTGGTCGTCTCTGCCGTCTGCGGGTGGTCGCGTCGTCAGATCATCGTGCGGCGGCTGCTGGGGCTCGAGGACGCCATCTCGATCTCCTACGTCTCGGGGCGCGGCGACGACGGCGGCTGGGTCTTCACCGACCAGCCCGGGGGCCGGGATCCGGTGCTCGGCTTCAAACGCCTCAACGACGCCTACCGCACCGCCGAGCCTGGCTACCGGGGACGCGGGACGGTGCCGGCACTGGTCGACACGCGCACGGGTGCGGTGGTCACCAACGACTACCACACCCTCAGCCTGGAACTGGAGACGGCGTGGAAACCCTTCCACCGGGCCGGGGCGCCCGACCTGTACCCGAAGGATCTGCGCCCCCGGATCGACCTGCTCAACCAGCAGCTCTTCGACGACGTCAACAACGGGCCCTACAAGGTGCTCTTCGCCACCTCCCCGGAAGCGGCGGAGGTCGCCCGGGCGGTCTTCGAGGCCCGGCTGCGGGATTACGACCACCGGCTGGCGACCAGGCGGTATCTGTTCGGGGACCGGCTCACCGATTCCGACATCCGGCTGTGGGTCACCCTGGCCAGCTTCGACCAGACCTACGTCACCGGATATCCCGAGGCCGTGCGCGACACTGCGCTACGGGTCCGCGATCTGCCGAACCTGTGGGCCTACGCCCGTGACCTGTTCCAGACGCCGGGGTTCGTCGACGACCGCGACACCGAGGCACTGGGCATCACGCCCGGCCCCGACGGCTTCTACCTGGGCGGGTTCGGTGAGGCGCCCGACGCCGCGTCGGGCGACCGCCTGGCGGCCTGGAGCGAGCCCGCGGGCCGCGAAGGGCTGTCGGGGTCCGACGTCACCGCCGGCCCCGGAGGGGCAGGCACCGATCAGTACTGGGCGTTCGCGCCCGGCCGGGTCCCGATCGTCTGAGGAGGAGACCGTGAGCACCATCGTCAGGCCGGTCATCGACGCCTATTCGTATCCGCCCGAGGTGATCGCCTCGCTGCGCCCGATCCCGGTGGATCTGTGGTTCCGGGATCTGGGCGCCTCCCGGCTCGGGCGCCTCGTGCTGCGCCACGCCCTGCCAGAGGAGTACGGCGAGGTGGGCGACGTCCTGGAGGCCGCCTTCACCACGGGCTGCTGGTCGACCCCGGAGTACATCGTCGGCCTGCACGCCATCGACGCCCGGGCGCGGACGTCGAATGTGTGGGTGGTGACCGACGACGAGGGCGTCCTGGCGGCGGTACTCACCCCCCAGCCGCGGTACCTGGAAGGGCCCTTCACCTTCAACATCCTGGGGGTGGGGCCGCGGGGCCGCGGGCTGGGGCTGGGCCGGCTGCTCACCGACCACGCCGTGAATCTGGCCCGGGCCCTGGGGATCGGCAGCATCGAGATCCACTCCGGGCCGCAGATGACCGCGGCCCACAAGGTGTATGTGGACTACGGCTTCGTGCGGCGCATCGAGCAGGAGACGGTGGTGGTCGACGGCCACCAGCGGCTGCGCAGCTTCTCCTACCGGGCGCCAGATCCGGTCGCAGACCCGCCACACATCGAGCACGCCGACCCGCCGGCCGGCGACTCCCCCTTCCCGCCCCCAGGAGATCCCGTGAGCATCACCGCACTGCGCCCCGCCGGGGTCCAGGACGCCGGCCACTTCCACGCCACGGCACCCAGACGCCCCGGCCCGGCCGAGCTGCCGGACCGGCGACTGCGGCTGGTGGCCCCGGCGTCATCGCCCCGCAGCTGGGGGGCGGTGCTGGGCGCCCGGATCGCCGCCCCCGACTGGGTGACGGTGGAGTGGTCGCAGGAGGTGTCCTCGCCCGTGCTGCTGGACGCGGAGGGGCTGCTGGTGACCGACGACTGGTCGTGGATCGCGCGGTCGCTGGCCACGGCGTCGGGCAGCCCGATCTATCCGGCGGCCCGGCGCGAGGAGATCAACGCCCTGGAGCAGGTGATCGACGCCGAGCTCATCGGCGCGCTGGAGGAGGTGGTCTTTTCCACCGACCAGGCGGTGCGCGACGCCGTCTCCCGGCTGCTCTTCGCCCGGCTCGGGCTGCTGGACCTACAGCTGGCGGACCGCCGCTACCTGCTCGGCGACGAGCTGACCTCTGCCGACCTGCCCCTGTTCGGGGTGCTGCTCGGCTGGGACCTGCGCTACCGGGCCCACCTGGGCTGGGGTGCGGCCTCCCTGGTCGACTACCCGAATCTGTGGAGGTGGGCCCGTCGGCTGGCCGCCGAGGTGCTCTCGGCCGAGGACCGGGTCGCCGCCGGCCTGGAGGCCGGCCCCGACGGCTCCTTCGCCGAGCCCTGGGGCCCAGCGCTGCCGGTCGAGGGGATCGACGACATCCGGGCCGCGTGGCGGGAGCCGGTGGAGTAGGCGCCTGTGCCTGACAGGTGAGGGATCACGGTCCAAGAGTGGTCAGTGGGACGACGTGGACGCCGTCGGGTCTCCGGCCGGCGGCGCCCGTCGCCGTGATCACGACCAGCGCCGCAGGAGCACCCGTCCGTTTCGGATCGATCTCATCAGCGAAAGCCAACAGGTTCGCGGCAGCGCCGTCGATGATCCTCGGATCTCCGGTGAGTTTCACCTCGAATGCACCCCAACCGTCCGGGGTCTCGACAACCGCGTCCACCTCCTTGCGTCCATGCGCCTCCCGCCACGAGTACACCGAACCTCCCATCAGTTGTGAGTAGATGCGGAGGTCTCTGACGGCCATCGCTTCGAAATGGAACCCAGCGGCCTCCAGATCCTGCAGCAGGCCCTTCGAGCTGATACGCAGCGCAGCTGTCCCCAGTGATGGGTCGACGAAGTAGCGCACGGGCGACTCCCTCAACCTGGTACGCGATCGCATGTGGGGTTGCCAGGATGCCGAGTTGTCAGTCAGTTTCAGCCTGTCCAAGGCATCCAGGTACGCGGTCACCGTCTCTTTGGCCGCGGGGCGATCCGTGTCACCTCCGATATCTGCCGCCAGTGCGCTCATCTTCACCGACTGCCCCACGGATCGACCGAGTGAGGCGAGAGTCCGTCGAAGACGCGCCGGCGCCCGCCTCGTCGTCCCCAGACTTGGAATGTCCACCTCGACGATTTGGTCCAGGTAGTCGGCCAGCCAGGCTCTGGCCGTTGACTCGGTCTCGCCCACGAGTGCCGGCCACCCGCCCACGACGATCCGCTCGAGGAGCTCAGCGACGCCGAGCGGGCTGCGGCTCGCACGTTGGGTCTCCCCTCTCAACAGTGCCGCCAAGGACACTTCACCGGTCGAGTGCCCGGACTCGAACAGGCTCATGGGGCGCATGTGCAAGGTTCCGATACGTCCTGCTCCGGAGTGGAGTTCGCGGGCGCCGGCAGGGGTGGCGGAACCCGTGAGGAGGTAGAGCCCCTTCCGCTGGAGGTCATCGACATGGCGTCTCACGTGGTCCCAGATCTCCGGAGCGCGCTGCCACTCGTCGAAGACGATGGGAAGTTCGCGATTGAACAGCTCCTCCGGATTGAGGCTGAGCATCGCGGCAGCGTTGGGATCGGTGTCGAACCAGATGGAGCTCCTCGCCACCTGCATGGCCGTCTCGGTCTTCCCGCAACCCTTGGGACCATCGATCAGGATGGCACCGATCGTCGACATACGGGTCTTCAGCTCGCGGTCCGCTACGCGTGGGAGATACCTGAACACAGCTGTAATCTACCGTTTTGACACATTGGAATCTACTTTTTTGACATCGCGAGATCGCCGAGTTTGACAGCCGAGGGGATCGACGACATCCGGATCGCGTGGCGGGAGCCGGTGGAATAGCGACAATTTCTGGATCCAGAACCCACCGATTGACGTCGCCGACCACGATCATGCGGTTCTGGAGCGAGAAATTGCGCCCCTACACTGGGCACACGCCGACGGAGGAGGACCCATGGCCAAGCCCACCATCACCGACAACACCGAGGAGCACCGCTACGAGGCGCGCCTGGACGGCGAACTCGCCGGATACCTGGTCTACGAACAGACCGGCGACGTCGTCGACCTGCCCCACACCCTTGTCTTCCCGCAGTACGAGGGGAAGGGCATCGCCGGGAGGCTGGTCCGCCACGGGCTCGACGACATCCGGGACCGCGGACTGACGGTGACGCCGACCTGCCCCTACGTCGACTCGTGGATCCAGCGCCATCCCGACTACGCCGACCTGGTGCACCAGAGCTGAGGACTCGGCCAGTATTGACTACATTGTTTACAATGTAGTCATGACCTCCACTCTGGGCAGTCCCATCTCCGTCCGGCTCCCCCAGGAGCTCCGTGATCGCGTTGTCGCCCTCGCGCACGCCACGCGCCGCAGCCAGGGCGACGTCGTCCGTGAAGTCCTCGAGCGCGACCTGGGTGCACTCGAGTGGGAGCAACGCATCGCCGATCGGGCCGCGGATCTGCGCGCGGGACGCGTCAAGGCCGTTTCCGCCGACGAGGTCGATCGGCAACTCGGTCTTGACGGGGAACCGCCGGCCACCTCGCTCGACGACATCTCATGACCGAGTGGGTCCTCGAGTACTATCCCGACGCCGCCCGATGGCTCCGCAAGGCCGACCCCCAGACGGCCCGTCGCATCCGGAACAACCTTAAGGCCGTGATCGCCACCGGAGATCCGCGCATCCGCGGCAAGGCGCTGACTGGTCGCCTGGCGGGCATGTGGCGCTATCGCATCGGCGACTATCGGGTGATCTGCGACATCCAGGACGCGAAACTTGTCGTCCTCATCGTTGAGGTGGGTAAGCGCGACCACATCTACGACTGACACTCAGCACACCACGTCTCAGGCCGTCTCAGGGGCCGTGGGTCTCGGGGCTGACCAACCAGGCCTGCTGCTCCAACTTCTGGGTGTACTCGTGCAGCACGTCCAAGGTGGTCGGATCCTTGGCGTCGACCTTGATCAACACGACCTCAGGCCGGGACGTGAGGATCAGGACCTTGAAGCGCGGGGAGCCATGATCCCCTGCTGAACGGCTTTGGGGTCATCCCGAGCAGAGCGACGACGTGGATACTGCGACTGCCGAATGAGCCGACGTCTACAACACCCACAGACCCCTACTCACTGGGCTACATGGCCCCTCGGGAATGGCTGACCGCCCATCCCGACGGTGTCGATCCCGAAGACCCTGCCAACACCCAGAACCTCGTAGGCTGGCCCCCACCCGAGACGCGAGCCACCTGTACTCGCGGCTTCACTCGGAACATAGGGACGCCCCATGTACCCCGACCCCAAAGACCAACTGCAGCCGTTTCTCACACAGTCAGCCCACAGCTACACGTTGATACTCGAAGTAGTTCCGGTGGGCATGACTCGATGTCTACACTGGCCGGTCTGCTGATCCTGCCCTGCAAGGGATTTGTCTGCCCATCGGAACCCGCGAGAGGCGCTGGTCGGGCGGTCATGGCCTGATAGGAGCACGACCCCGTTTTCAGCCCGGTTCCGTCAACGTGTTGCCCGACCGTCCCGGCCGGCGCCTCCATCATGAACCACGATCGGAGGAGCGACTAGATATGGTCCGCAACGATACGGTCGGGAGGGACACGCCGGTCATCGCCGGAGTGGACACCCACAAGGACACGCACTACGCAGCCGTGATCACGTCGACCGGCCAACAGCTCGAGGCCGCACCGTTCCCCGCGACCCCGGCCGGCTACCGGGCGCTGACCGCGTTCATCACCGCTCACGGGCCTCTCGCAAGGGTCGGGGTGGAGGGCACGAACTCCTACGGGGCAGGCCTGGCCCGGCATCTGATCGCGGCGGGCATCGAGGTCGTCGAGGTGCTCCGCCCGAGCCGGCAGGTTCGCCGCATGCGGGGCAAGGCCGATCAGATCGACGCCTACGCGGCGGCCCGGACGGCGTTGTCCGGGACCGGTTGCTCGACGCCGAAGAACGGCGACGGTCTCGTCGAGGCCATACGCGTGACCGTGGTCGCCCGCTCCAGCGCCATCAAGGCCGGCACCGATACCACACTGCAGATCAGAGACCTGCTCGTGTCGGCCCCGGACACCCTCCGATCCCAGTTCCGAGATCTGTCCGGCAGTGCGCTGATCAACATGCTGGCCCGTACCCGTGGCCACGAATCGGACGACCGGCTCACCGGGCTCACCCGGGCCACACTGCGGACCCTCGCCAGGCGCATCGGCATGCTGGACGCCGAAATCGCAGGACACGACCGCACGCTGCGACGGCTCGTGGCCGAGGCCAACCCGGCACTTCTCCAGGCCAAGGGCATCGGTGTGATCTGCGCCGCCCAACTTCTCATCGCGGCCGGCGACAACCCCGAACGCATCAAGGGTGAGGGTGCGTTCGCGATGATGTGTGGGGCAGCTCCCGTTCCGGCATCCTCGGGAAAGACCATCCGGCACCGCCTCAACCGGGGTGGCAACCGGCGGGCGAACAGTGCGCTCTACCACATCGCCGTTGTCCGGCTGCACTCCGATTCCCGTACCCGCGCCTACGCCGCCCGCCGTCGCGCCGAGGGCAGGACCACCAAGGAGATCATCAGATGCCTCAAGCGCGCCATAGCCCGCGAGGTCTACCACCTGATCACGAACCCACCCCAGCCCCTGGACACCACCGAGCTCCGTCCCCTGCGCGAAGCCGCCGACCTCACCCTCGCCCAGGCCGCCGACGCCCTCAAATGCTCCATCTCCACGCTCTCCACCATCGAACGCGGACACTCCTCGAACCGACAGACCATCACCACCTACCGTGACTACCTCACCCATCACCAACACGCCGCTTGACAGATATAGGAGCATCCCTCGTTTGTGAAGAGCCCTCCAAGCCGGCCTGCAAGACCTCATCGACGCCGAAGCCGCAGCCCGGATCGGCGCCGACCGCTACGAACGCACTAGCCAGCGCACCACCCGCCGCAACGGCACCCGCGACAAGGTCCTGGCCACCCCCGCCGGGCAACTCGAACTCGCGATCCCCAAACTGCGCGAAGGCTCGTTCTTCCCCTCCCTGCTCCACCCCCGCCGCCGGGTCGACAAGGCCCTCTACTCGGTGATCTGCACCGCCTGGATCGAAGGGGTCTCCACCCGCAAGGTCGACGACCTCGTCAAGTCCCTCGGCAACGAGGCCGGCATCTCCAAATCCTCGGTCTCACGCATCTGCGGCGACATCGACGACGTCGTGCACACGTTCATGAACCGGCCCCTGGACCACACCTGGTTCCCGTATGTCTACCTCGACGCCACCTACCTCGACGTCCGCCACCACGGGCATGTCGTCTCCCAAGCAGTCGTTGTCGCGGTCGGTGTCTCCGCCCTCGGACGCCGCGAGATCCTCGGCATGGCCG
>OMJG01000313.1_pt1 | contig 37265 bp, 22 predicted proteins | sample 1646431 | NCBI WGS metagenome assembly OMJG01 (sample SAMN03771674, study PRJEB25209) | food metagenome | isolation source: Cotija cheese | place: Mexico:Jalisco,Michoacan | collected 2011-12-12
TGCCCTACGGTGGGCGGCATGCGCCTGTGAGCAGCCCCGTCGTCCGTCGTCCCTCCGTCGAGGAGCTGCTCCATGCCCGCGCACCCCACCACGCCGGCGCCGAGCGCGCCTGCATCGAAGCCGCAGACCCCGCCCGCGAACAACAGCGGTGGTGGGCAGGCTCCGCCGCCGCCGAAGCCCACACCAAAGACCTGACCGGAGAGATCCACCACCGTAAGGAGGCTACGTTCCGTCATCCGGGCGGTGGCCCGTGAACAGCACACCCTGGTGGTCAGCAACGTCTTCGTTTCGATGCCCACGATGAGGCGTGGCTGATCGCGACGATCAACGGCACCCGCATGCCTTGCGCCCCGATCCACACCAGCGAGCTCGACGCGGCGATCGACGAGCTCACCGGCCAGATGGGCGGGCGCACGCACGTCGAGATCCACCACCTCGACGGCAGGGTCGAACGCCGTCTGACCGCACCACCAGCACAGCAGAGAAGTCCTAGCATCGGCGAGCCTCCGGTGTTCGCCACCACCGATGCGGACCCAGAGAGTGGCGGCGGCCGGCTCCTGCGCATCGGTGGCGGCATCTGCGCGATCGTGGGTGTCCTCCTCGTGGGTCTCGCGCTTGCTCGCCTGCTAAGCGCTGTGAACGCACCGTAGAAGCGGACTAGCCGGACAGGCGACATACCTGCCGGGTGTGAGATCACGTCAGAAACGCTCCCGCCCTTCCAGCACGTCTACCGGTAGGCACACCGCGGCCCGGGCAGAGGCGATCCCTCCGGTGCTGCCGCTGATCGTCGCCGAGGCCCACGAGGACACCCTCGTGGTGACCACCAACGGCGATAAGGCCACCGCGACCACGATCGCCCGCACCGACTTCTGGACGCATATCGCCGAGCAGGTCAGCGCCCTCGGGGTCGCCACGCGCGTCGAAATGCATGAACCCGACGGCCGCGTCCTGGCCGACATCCTCGACCCGCCACCGCCCGAGTCCGACACCTCAGACGAAGACGACACCGACAGGGCAGACGACGGTGCGGAGGAGTCGGGGCTGGTCGAGCTCACCGGGGAGGACTTCACCTCCGGGGAGGAGGTCCTCGTCGCCCTCGTCATCCGGCACGCCTCCGCCGATGCCGGTGGCCGTACCCGTGTCCTCATCGACCGGGGCGAGCTCGACGTCGACGAGCTGCCCGAGCCGGTCGAGGTGGTGCTGGCCGGGCGCATCTCGCGCACCGTGACGATCCGGCCACTCACCTGAGTGCTGCCCGGCCTCTTCTTCTGGCCGGCTGGCACGAAGGAGACCCGCTCGTGAACAACCGCCCACCCAATGACCAACTCGTCAGTCTCGCCCTCGGCGCTCTGGCCGGATTCGCCGCCCTCGCCTTGCTCCTACGCGGTATCGGCTCAGCGGCCGCGTTCGTCACCGGCAGGCCACAACCGACCGGCGGACCCGCGACCGGCATCGGTGTCTTCGCCTCCCCGTTAGACCCCGGGGCGGCGATGGGAGCACCAGGCTTGAACCCGTTCGTGTTCTGGGCGCTCGTGCTCCTCACCCTCACCGGTCTCGCGCTCCTGGCCGGGCTGGTATGGCGGATCGCGCGCCGATCGAAGCAGAGCAACCAGATCCATCGCCTGGACGGGACGGCGACGGCAGACGAAGTCGCACGCGTGGCCTCCCGCAAAGCCCTCATCCAGAAGGCATCGACGCTGCGTCCGTCCTTGACGGGGCGGGTCGATCCCAGCGACGTCGGGTACTTGCTGGGCACGACGCGGGGCGGGCAGGTGTGGGCCACGATCGAGGACTCCATGCTGCTGCTTGGCCCGCCACGTAGCGGGAAGGGCCTGAACATCGTGATCAACATGATCCTCGATGCCGCAGGCCCGGTGATCGCGACCTCGACCCGGCCGGACAACCTGACCGTGACGATGAAGGCACGGGAGCGTAAGGGGCCGGTGGCGATCTTCGATCCGCAGCAGCTGGCACCGGGCCTGCCGGCGGGAATGCGGTGGAGCCCGGTCCGCGGCTGCGCAGACCCGCTGACGGCGATGATCCGGGCCAAGGGCCTGGCGACGGCAGCGAACTTCGGCGGCGTCTCCGATGGGGGCTTCTGGGAGGGCAAGACCACCGCCGCGATCCAGGCCATGCTCCACGCCGCCGCCTTGGACGGGCAGGGTGCACGCACCGTCTACCAGTGGGCGCTGAACCCCACCTCGGCTGCCGACGCGGTCCGTATCCTCTCGACCCATCCGGATGCTGCCGATGGGTGGGCCGATTCCCTCGACGCGATGGTCCAGGCCGACCCCCGCACGAGGGACTCGATCTGGCAAGGCGTCTCCCTGGCCTTCGCGGCCCTGGCCGATCCGCGCGTGCTCGATGCCGTCTCACCGGGTCCCGACGAAGAGTTCGACCCGGAGGAGTTCCTCACCGCCAACGGGACCCTGTACCTGCTGGCTACCGGCAGCGGGTCCGGTGCGGCCGCAGCCCTCGTCGCCGCGTTCATCGAAGACCTCGTCGAGACCGCCCGGAAGCTCGCGGCCCGCTCAGCAGGCGCCCGGATGGACCCGGCCCTGCTGTTGGCATTGGACGAGATTGGGAACTTAGCGCCGCTGCCGGCGCTGCCCGTGCTCATGGCCGAAGGAGGCGGTACTGGGATCACGTGTTTGCCGGTGTTGCAGTCTCTGGCGCAGGCGAGGGAGAAGTGGGGCGAGAACAATGCGAACGCGCTCTGGGATGCCTCGATTGTGAAGATCCTCCTCGGCGGGGCGAGCAACTCCAAGGACCTCCAAGACGTCTCCACCCTCGTGGGGGACCGGGACGAGACCACCGACTCGGTGAGCACCGATGCCTACGGGTCGCATTCGAACCAGCGCTCCCTCCGGAGGGTGCCGATCCTGCCGCCGGACACGCTGCGCACGATGCCGTTCGGGACCGGGGTGGTCATGCTGCGCACCGCACGCCCGATCATCACGAAACTCCGCGCCTGGCCCACCCGTGCCGACGCCGCCCAACTGCGCACCGATCGCGCCGAGATCGAGGAGCTATTGCGCGCCGGCACCCAGCCGGGCACCGAGAAGTCCTTCGCTGCATGACTGCCCCGTGGCCGGCTGGTCGCCGTCGGGGTGGGCCGGGAGAGGCCACTTTCGGCGAGCCCAAGGAATACACGGCCACCCGTGATGGGCAGCAGGTCACGGAGGAGTATTTTCACGCCTCGCACATCGGCCACGACCACAACGTCACAAGTGTTTCGACCGCGACCCGCGCGCCCTAACCTTTTTCGGGCAGCGCATCGAGGATTGAGCCGCAGATTTTGTCGGGGTGTCCTTCGGTGACGGACTCGGAAGCGCACTGGTGGTATAGCATTTTCTTCTCCTTCAAATCTGTGTCATCTGCCCAGTCAGTTCATCGCCTTCAACGAGGATTGAAAGTATTCAGGCAGAGAGTGATTATTTGAGCGGGTGATGGTGATTGGCTTGGCGGCCGGACATAGCGAGTGAGTGGCTGGACTTATTTATTAGTTCAGCATGTGACTTACCCCACAAGAGCCGCCGTCAGGAGATGCTCGCGGTAAACTGTCCAGCGTCCTCGTATGCAACTTAGGTCAATGCCGTTTACTGCGGGAGCCGGAACGCAGAGGCGTCCTGTAAAGGTATTGGCCCCGATTGATACCTCGCATTGGGCGAAATCGAGCCACGACGCCGTCAGTGGATACCAGGCCTTATAGATGCTCTCCTTGATACTGAAAAGGAGGCGACCCCAGGCAATCTGCGGATCGGATGAGGCGAGTATGCTGAGTGCTTGTGCTTCGTGTCCGGCCATTATCAAATCCACCACTTCCACGGGTAGTGGCTCGTTGATCTCGGCGTCGATTCCAACTGCAACCGCGTCGGTCTTCGATGCAACTGCGGCGGCTCGGTAGCCGTCGCAGTGCGTCATGCTCCCAACAATGCCTTCGGGCCAAATTGGTTCGCGCCGCCGACCGGATAGGATGGAAACAGGTGGCCATCCGAGTTTCCCTAGAGCTTGGCGGGCACAAACGCGTACGGTTGCGAATTCCCGGCGTCGCGATCGGACGGCATCCATCACCTGTACTTTCTCCTCGGGAAAGAGCTCCGATTCGCTCACATCCTTGTCAGTCTCCTCGACAGCGAAGGTGACAGGAAGTAGTGCGCGAAAGCCATCGGGACTGTACAGTCTCTCATCCATGGTAGGTTTGTGTCTTTGCTATTCGGATGGTTTCGGGCTGTCGGTCTATTCCTTCTTCAGGCCGAGGTTCTGGCGGATGGCGTTGGAATCTATTTTTCCGATGGTCGTGAGCGGAAGTGCGGGCATGCATTCGACGACGTCAGGGAGTTTGTGAGCGGCGATCCCTTCAGCCAGCAAAAACTCCCGCAGTTGCGTGAGGACCGGCGGGGTACCTGAGGGGACGATGACTGCGCAGATCCGCTGATCCACTCCGTCACCTGCGATCCCGACTACTGCACAGTCGTCGATAGCGGGGTGTTCTCGTAGGATGTCGGTGATGTCATCAGTGGCAATGGACTCCCCGCCTTTGCTAATTGTTTCGTTGACTCGACCGGAGACGACCAAGTTTCCGTTGCCCAAGCGTCGAACGCGGTCGCCAGAACGATAGAAGCCCTCGCTCGAGAAGGCTCGTTGGTTGACCTCGTCCTCGGCGACGTATCCGCGGATGGTGTAGGGACCTCGGGTCCAGAGCTCGCCCTCCTCACCGGCAGGCACGTCTTGCCCGTGTTCGTCGACTATCCGGATTTCATCCAGGGAGGACAAAGGGCGCCCTTGGGTGTTATCGGTGATGTCGTCGGGGTCATCAAGGTGGGTGAAATTGAGCAGTCCTTCGGCCATGCCGTAAACCTGTTGCACAGTCAGCTGCCAGTCAGTTCGAGCGCGCCGGGCAAGACTGGCGGACAGTCGTGAGCCGCCGGCCTGCAACAGGTCCATGCTGGACAGATCGGGGTGCTCCCATTCGGCGGCGTCGAGCCAGACTTGCACGAGTGAGGGAACGAGCGCGGTATGCGTGACCTGGTGTTGCGCGATGAGGGTAAAGCACTCGTCTGGTGCGGGCGATGGCGCCAGAACCACGGTGCCGCCGGACGCCCATGTACCGAGAATTCCGGGACATGCGAGTACGAAGTTGTGCGCTGCCGGAAGAGCGGCAAGGTAGACGGTGTGGGAGTCGAAGCAGCAGAGCTCGGCGGAGGCGCGGGCGTTGAAGGCGTAGTCGTTGTGGGTGCGCGGAATGAGCTTCGGTACGCCGGTAGTGCCACCGGACAGCAGCAGGAGCGCGATGTCGCTCGGGTCTGCTCCGTCATCGCTTGGCATACTCGCAGGGTCCGCGTCGACGCGTGCCAGCGATATGTGCGGTCCCGGGTCTCCGTCGACGAAGACGTATCGAAGTTGAGGAGCTGCTGACTGTACTTCGGCAGCGAGATTCCGGTAGTCGAAACCCCGCTCACGATCGACGGTCACGTAGGCAACGGCTCCAGAGCGTCTCGCGAGGGCGGTTATGTCCCTGTGTCGATGCGCCGGCATGGTGAGGATCGGCACGGCGCCGACACGGATGAGTGACAGCAACACGATCGGGAACTCGATACGGTTGGGCACCTGCACCAGTACCCGGTCACCCGAACGGATGCCATGGCCAGCCCACCCTGCCGCCCGGCGGGCAACTCTGGTGGCGAGTTGCGTGTATGTGAGCTTCTCCGCGCCTGCTATCACGGCAATGCCGTCAGGACTCCTGAGACACCAGTCGTTGAATGACTCGGTGAGAAGGCGGTCTGCCCACGCTCCAGCTCGTCGGTAGGTCAGGGCGGCGTCGTTCGGCCACGGGGTCAGGCCGGATGGTCGGATAGGTGGTGTGAGGGTCATTTGGAGGCTCCTGGTCTCGAACAGTGGGTGGCAGGCACAATTACGGGGTGGACGGCCAGTTGGTGAGCTCGGGTGCTATTGCACTGGTGACTTCGCTGACGGCCGTTCGAGGATCTTCGGCGAGATAGAAGTGTCCGCCGCGCAGCACCCGGATCTCGAAAAAGCCACGGGTGACGGCCGCCCATTTTCGTCCGTCGGCCGGGCTGGCTTCTGAGTCACGATCGCCGACGATTGCGGTGACCGGCGTCTCGATCATAGGAGTGCACGCCACGGTCAGAGCACGGCGCGGTTCAAACGCGCTTGGCTGGTAGGTCTCCGCGAGTTGGTAATCGGCCCGGATCGTGGCGAGCAGCAGCGAACGGATCTCGGGATCGTCCAGGACTGGCGAAGCAGTCCCACCGAGCCGACGCAGATCGGCGACGAGCTGGTCATCGCTGGCAAGGTGCAAGGTGCTTGCCCTCCGGATGTGCGGTGCGTGCCGGGCAGACACGATCAGACGGTCAGGCTGGAGGTCTTGGTTTTCCAAGAGTCGGGTGACTTCGAAGGCAATGGCTGCTCCGAGGCTATGCCCGAAGAGTGCCCACCGTGGTCTGGGGCGCTCTCGAAGTTCACTGGCAACGGCGGCCGCGACCTCGTCAGCGAGTGCTGACACGGTCCCTGGCACAGGCTCGGATATCCGGTCCTCGCGGCCGGGATACTGAACGCCGAGGAGTTCGACCCGTTCGGGTGTGACAGGTATCCACCGTCGGAAATAGCTTGACGCTCCACCGGCGTGGGGTAGGCAGATCACGGTCATGTCAGGCGTATGAGGGCTCGTCAGCGGACGTAACCAAGTGTCGTGAGGTCGAGTCAAAGCTCTCCTTCCTCCTCATGCGTGGAAGTCTGGGCCTGGGTGGGATCAATGAGTTCAAGGCTAGGACCGATCTCGATCACTGAAACACCCTGTAGGCCGTGGAGGGATGTGATGATGTCGGATGGATCGAGGATATCCTCGGCCCGATAGACGCCATTTGGGATCTGATCGGAGTGGACAAGCGTTGCCACCGTGGCAGTGACGAACGCGGTCACCTGGTACCCGTCTTCGCAGCTGAGGACCGTGGTGCGGACTTCACCGGCATCGGTGGCGGCTTGCACCACGATCCTGTGATATGGAGCCTGGCCCTGCATGTCGTGTACGACGGCGCTTCGCAGTTGAGCGACGGCGTCGTCGAGGCCGGTATCAGGTATGGGTCCGAGCGTGGCGATGACCTGTTCGGCCTGACCGGCTGGGAAGATGTTGAACCATCGTGCCTCCGGCACCTTGTACCGGTGACACACTCGCTCGAGTTCAGTTGGCAGGTACGGAAATGCCGATACGCTGCCGGGGAAGAACGGCAGATTGATTTGTCGGATTGGGCGTAGAGCCGCGGTCCGGCGTTGATGATTGGACCAGTCGGCCAGCGGCTGGCCTATTCCCGCTTCCTCGCTGAGGAGGAAGTCTGCAGCGGCGGCATCGGACAATGGTGCGATGCCGCCAGCGAGGCAGGAAAGGCGACGGATGGGCTCGTCGAATCGGGTGGCGAGCCAGGACGGAATCATAGCGCTGACGCCGGGCAAGAGCCCGGCAGAGACGACCGCTGCCCTCTGTGGACCAGGGGGTTGTTCGAGACGAGTGTAGACGGGATCGTCGCCTGCGGGATCGACGTAATGTGCTCCATTGCTGAAGGCAGCGCGAGCGACGGTATCCAGGATCCTGTAGGACGGGCCAGCACAGTTGACGACGACCGAGCAGTTCCGACAGAAGGCATCGAGGGAGACCGGGTCGGTGATGTCCACCTGTGTGCTCTCGATGTCAGCGTGCGTTGGATGGTTGATCGCTGACCTCCGACGGCCGCCGAGTCGAATCGGGAAGCCAGCTGAGTGGAGTCGCTCTGCAACGGCTGCGCCGACCATCCCGGTGGCGCCGATGATGCCGATCATCGTTCGGCCTGCTGGTCTCGGTGCTCGATCCATGCCGCCACCGTGTCGACGTGGGGATCGTGCAAGCATGCGAAGTGGTCGCCGGGGATGTCATGGATGGTCAATGAGGGGCCGCACAGTTCTCGCCAGAAGGTTGTGGGCTCGTCCACGACGCCAGGGAGGAAGGGCACGTCGGAGGCATGGCTCAAGAACTCCACCGGCCCGTCGTAGGGGTCCGGGCGCCATTGAACGACCCCGGTGATGCTATGGGTGAACACGGTGAGCCCTTGATCTAACTGCTCGGCTGTGTCTCCGGTCTGCGCGGCCAGTGCGGAGACGCGCTCGGCGCGGGTAGCGGTGAGATAGGACCCGAGCACTGCGTCGAGGCTGCCCTTGGGCACGAGCCCATGCCGGTCCAGCGCCACCCGTACTTCGTGGCCGACAGCACCAGGATCGGCAGGCAGGCCCACGGCGGACGGGTCGATGCCGCGTAACCTGGCATACCCGTACTCGACCAGTCCGGGCTCTTCGACCAAGTAGGGAACGCGGTGGCTGCCGATCACGGTGAGGCGTTGGACATGTGTCCCGCGGCGGCGGAGTTCGCGTGCCAATTCCAGTGCGGTCATGCCCCCCATGCAGTAGCCGATAAGCTCGACCGGAGGACCTCCGGCCAGTAGTTCTGCGTATTCTTCTGCCAGCCCGGTCACGAGGTTCTCGGTTGGACGGGCGAGGTATTCGTCCAGCCGTGGCGGGGCCAGGCCGAGTAGTGGAACATCGGAATCGAGCGAAGCGATCAGGGACCGGTATGGCAGCAGGGTCGCGCTTCCGTCATGCACCAGCACCCGCCGACGCTCCGACGTGGCGGAGGCGCCACGCAATACACGCAGGGGTCGTGGGGAGTCGGCACGGCGCAGTTGGGCGGCGAGGTCCATGACCGTCGGCCGTGACATCAGCTCCGGGATCAGTGCCTCCCACGTGATGTCAGAGGCCTCCGGGACCGAAGTCCGCAACTGTTCAGCGAGCCGGGCAATCAGCAGCGAGTCACCGCCGAGGGCGAAAAAGTCGTCATTTCGGCCCACAGTCTCGAGCCCCAACAACTCCGCCCAGATAGTGGCCAGGCGCCGCTCGAGGTCGTCACGCGGTGCATCGCTGGTTCCTATGGCGGCAGGCTGCGAGCGTGGCACACGCGCGGCGAGAGCAGCTCGATCGACCTTCCCGTTCGCCGTGAGTGGGAGCGCATCTACCGGGATCAGGCGTGAGGGCACCATCGGTTCGGGCAACCGTTCGGACAGCCACTCGGAGAGGCCATGATCCTGGACGCCGTCGACGTCGGAGCCGAACCGCACACAGAATGCGGCCTGCCCGAACTGTTCCATGACCCGATCATCGGGGAGGCAGACCTCAATGGCCCCGCCTGCCCGGTGCAGAACATCAAGCCACTCATCGCGAGTCAGGAAGATACGATCTTGCCCGTGTCGCGCATCGGCGAAGTCCGGGCGTGTGGTGTCGTCAAAGGTCATCAAGAACTCCATCGACATCATCACCGATGTGTTCTCGCGCACAGTCTCGATGAACACGAGTCGCCCACCAGGAACGAGGAGGGCACGAAGCCGGTCGATGACCACATCGGCCGACGCGGCGTTATGCAGGACGTTCGCGCACAGGATCACGTCGTAACTGCCTGGTTCGACATCCTGTCCGTCGAGGTCGGCATTGATGTCGAAAATCCCGTATCGCATCCCCGGCACGTTGGAGAACTGCCGCTGCGCGTCGGTAAGGAAGAACCGCGACAGATCAGTGAACAAGTAGTCGATTCGTGTGCCGGCGAGTGCCGTGACGACGTCAGCGGTCGTCCCTCCGACGCCAGCACCGACTTCGAGCACATGCAGAGTTCCCGTGTGCTGGTCGGCAAGTGTCCTCATCACGGCCGTCACAGCCTGATTGACGTATCTGCTGATGATGTTGTCCTTGTACGCCGCCTCGGCCGTTCCGATATCGCCGTGCGGGAACAGCAGAGACAGGGCAGAATCCTCGCCGCGCACCAGGTCGGCCAGCTCCTGGGCACACGAACGCAAGAACGTGATGAGCTCGGCCCCGTCGTCCAAGCCATGATGCGCCTGCTCCACTGAGTCCCACGCATCCTGGACATCCTGGCGCGTCACCGGGGCCAATCTGGTCCAGTCGCCCTCCGGCGTGCGGGTGACGAGACCGTCGGCAGCGAGCATCCGCAGCCAACGCCGCACCACCCGTCGGTTGGCAGGGGTGGCCCCGGACTGCGTGAGCAGCCCTTCGGTGCTGTACGCGACCTCGGGGTCAGAGAACAGGCCGAGTTCACGAAGAGCGCATGTCATGGACAACCGAGCTGCCCGGTCCATCCGGTCCGCGAACTCTGCCAGCCGATCCGGGTCGGTTCCATTCACGATGCCAGCGGCAGCATCCTTCGCGGCGACTGCGAGCTGTTGATCGGGTACAGCAGCCTCGCGCTGATGGTCGCGAGTGTAGAAACCGACCAGCCGACGTTCCAGGGCCCGGTCACCGTCAACGATGACCGCAGCGGCAGCGACCGGTGGGAAGGTTTGCATCGCCGTCTCCACTTCGGCCAGTTCGATCCGGTGCCCTCGAATCTTGACCTGCTGATCTTCGCGGCCGAGGAACTCGATGATCCCGCCGGGTAGATACCGTCCGATATCGCCGGTGCGGTACATGCGAGCCCCGGACAGCGGATCGGTGATAAACCGGACAGCGGTCAGGTCGGCGTCACGGAAATAACCGGTGGCAAGAGCGTCCCCGCCGATCCACAACTCACCGGGTACCCAATCGGGCTGATCATGGCCGTGTTCGTCACGGACGGCGAAGCTGTGGGCCAGCAACGGCACCCCGTACGGAATACTGCGCCAATGTGGCGGGACCTCGGCTATGGGATGGAAGATCGACCAGATGGATGCCTCGGTCGCCCCGCCGAGGCTGACCTGGTGCGCCTGCGGCAACACCTCCGAGAGCTCGCCGGGCAAGGAAGTGGGTATCCAGTCTCCGCTCATCATGATCAAGCGCACCGATTCGAGAAGCGCACGCCCGCTCTCTGGCTGCGAGCGCAAGTACTGGACGAGCATCTGAGGCTGAGCCGGAACACTATTGACCACCGACACACCATGGTCATCGATGAGCTGGGCCCAGCGAGCGGGATCACCGCGCCGGTGCGACTCCGGCAACACGACCGCGGCCCCTGCTGCAAAGGTGCCGAAGATATCGAACACGGACAGGTCGAAGCTCAAACCGGAGAGACCGAGCACACGGTCCTGCGGGTGTAACTGGAATCGGTCGACAATATCGTCGAGTGTCGCCCGAACCGCATGATGGGACACCGCGACGCCTTTCGGGCGGCCCGTCGAACCTGATGTGTAGATCACATACGCGAGCTCGTCCGGGCCGGTGCTGCCGGCCGGGACCAGGGCGGCTGTGTCCGGGGCAGGGATATGGTCGATGGGGACCACAGTGAGGGCATCGGGCCATGTGTGAGGATCGGCGCCGTCCGTGAGCAGCACGTCGACGCCGGCGTCGTCAACAATGCTCATCTGCCGTGTAAGCGGCTGTCGTGGATCGAGAGGCAGGTAGGGTCGTCCGGCCAGCAGTACGGCGATCACGGCCGCGATCTGCGTGGCCCCCTTGTCGAGCGCCACTGCTACTGGAACCGGCGAGTCGTGGTCTGGGATCAGGGTTGCCAGTTGGGCGGCGGCGCTGACGAGTTCCTGGTACGTCAGGGTTGTGTCCGGCGCAATGATCGCCGGTGCGTCCGGGGTGCGGTGCGCGGCGGCGAGGAGTGGACTATGTACGAGCCCGGCGTCCGGTCCGGGAGCTGCGGGGGTGGTGATGCGGTTGAGGTTTTCCCGGGTGCGTAGTTGGGATTCCGGCACCGGTATGGGGCACTGCAGTTCCCATGTTTGGAGTGAAGCGGGGTCCCGATCACTGGGTCCCTCGGTAGACGCAGGCCCTCCGGCGAGGACGTGGAGAAGTGACTCAAACGCGGCGAACATGTCCTCGATGACGCCCGCTGGATAGGCGCCGTCGCGGACATCCCAATTGACGACGAGGCCGCCGCGGTCTTCGAGCACCTGGCAGTCCAAGTGAACCTGTGGAGTCTGGCTGATGCCGTAGCGGGCGGTCGCTTCCGTCATGAGACCGTCTGCAGTGCCCTCGGTGGGACCTGTGTCTGACTCGGTTGTGCGGGTGAGCCCGAGTGCGCTGGTGAACACGACGGGCATGAGTGCGGTCTCGGACCCGTGACGGCGACCGAGTTCACGCAGGACCTCGATGCCGGAGAACATTCGATGGTCGAGGTCGTCGGCGAGCTGATTCTGCACGGCCATGGCCCGCTCGACGTAGGTCGCGGCCGAATGATCCACGGCCAAGGGGATCACCGAGGTGAAATCGCCTACGACAGCATCGATATCAGGATGTAGGGGCAGGCGCCCCTGCAAGGTGACATTGAGGGAGAACCGGTCGTGTCGTGACCAGCGCCCGATCACTTCGGCGTAGGCGGACAGCAGTGTTCCCGAGGGAGTGAGTCCGTGGTTGCGGCCGGCTTCTCGCAGTGCAGCCCACGACTGCGGTGACAACCGCAGCGTTCGACGGGTGAAGCGAGGATGGGAGTCCTCGACAGGGGCGGGGCCGGCGACGGGTGTGCCATCTCCAGCCGCGGGCAATTCCGGTGCCGAGGGGAGGGTATCGATGCGGTCGAGCCAGTAACTGCGGTCGCGCCTCCACTCTGGATGCTGAGGCAGTTGGCGATGAGCCAACACATAGTCGCGGAACGTGACTCTCGGCTCATCGGTGTCGACCCCGGAATAGCTTCGGTCGAGATCAGCCAGGAGCAGTTGGATGCTGACGAAGTCGGCGATGAGCATGTCGATCGACAGATGCAGGATGTCTTGATCCGGCAGCCTTGTGATCCGGAGTGTGAATAGGGGCCATTCATGCGTGACGTACACGGTGTGATCGATTTCGGCGCGCGTTCGCGTCAGATGCGACTGGCACGCTTCCCGATCAGCGCCACGTAGGTCCGTGACCGCAATTCTGTAGCGCGGTACCTCTGGCAGCACACGCTGTTCGCCACGCTGCAAAATGACTGCACGAAGCATCGGGTGCCGATCGATGACTGCCTGCCATGCGCGTTCGAGGCGGTCCACGTCCAGGGAGCGGAAAGAGATCTCTATGTAGCTGTGGCACCCCACCCCACCGAGTCGGTTCCCCCGCACCCGCCCGAGCAGATATGAGGCCTGCACGTCGGTCAAGGGGAAGGGCGCATGACAGGCATCCGGCTCGGGGATGGCCTCGGGCAATGCCTGCTGGCGCAACAGCTGAATGATCTCGTCACGTCGTGCGGAAACTTGCTCGCGTCGTTCCTGGCTCATGACACCGCGGGGCCCGCGGAACCGGAGCTTGTCGCCGTCAAGCCAGAGATGCACCCCGGCATGTTCAAGTTCGGTAATCAGTGCGTTGGCGTTCACAGCTCTCCTTCCTCGAAATCCTCAGTCCCGGCCTGCATCTGCCCACCATGTGGTCCCATCCCGGTCGCAGCCACCGCGGCGATCGTTGGGTCAGCGAAGAATTCGCGAAGGCTCAGTTCGATCCCCACCTCAGCGCGCACTCGGGCAACCATGCGGGTAGCGACGAGGGAATCGCCGCCCAGACCGAAGAAGTCAGCAACACGATCGATCCCGGTCGACCCGAGGAGCTCCTCCCAGATCCGGGCAACAGTCGACTCGACGCCGGGGCGGGGCTTGCCTGCCTCGGCGACTGGGGAACTCTCGCCTCGTATCGAGACGGGCCCCTGAGGAGACGATGCTGGTTGGGCGAGGTGGGACGCGGATGCTGCCGGTAGGCCTGGACGGGAGTCGGCCCAACCCGGATCGGCGATTGCTGAGACGAGCCGGGCATATTCGTCGAACATGGACCCGATGGCTTCGGCCGCAATCAACCCTTCTACGGCATCCCACTGGATAACCAGCTCTCCGTCGGGAGTCTGCGAAACCTGATGGTCGAGCCAGATTTGTGGGGTTTGCGAGATGCCCCAGATCCGGTCAGGAAAGCCAGGCCCCGGATCGAGGGACATCGCCGTACCCAGCCCGAGACCACTGGTGAAGACCACTGAGGCGCCGGCCACGGCACCGCGTCGGCGGGCCAGTTCACGCTGCACCCAGATTGCTGAGACCGAGCGATGCTCTAGATCGGAGGCCAGCTGATCGCGGAGGCGAATAGCCCGTACGCCGCGCGTGTCGCCGGGCCTGGTTCTGATCTCGACGAGGAGCAGCGAGGTGAAGTCACCGAGAATGCGATCGATATGCGGGTGAACTTCCTGCCGGTCGAACAGCGTCACGTTCACGCTGAACTCTGAACTGGTGCTCCATCGGCCGAGCACTTCCGCGTAGCTGGACAACAGGACCACCGCTGGGGTGAGCCCCAGGTGGCGGGCGTTCTGCAGGGCCGCTTTCCAGGTCTCCGCGGGGATGCGGCGCTGCCAGCGCCGGAAACGGGGTTGCGTCACTGTGTCGGGGTCGACCAGTGTTGGCAACTGCGGTCCAGGCGGGATGCTGTCCAGACGTTCCTGCCAGTACTGTCGATCGGCGCGCAGTTGTGTGTCCGATGGTTCAACCTGAACGCGGTAGTCGCGGAACGTCAGTTCCCTCTCGGGCAGTGAGGCACCGGGATCGCGGTAGAGTTCTTCGAGTTCGGAAAAGACGATCATCATCGACAGGCCGTCGAGGATGATGTTGTCCAGTCCTATGCCGACCCGTGTGCGCTGCTGACCGAGCTGATGGTAGGTGACCGCTTCGACCGTGAACAGGGGCCATCGGCCGGGGTCGAGCACGCGATGCGAGAGGCGATCGCGCAGTGTGTCCAGTTCCTGGTTCACGGCCTCGGGCGCAGTGGTGGCGTCCAGCTGCGTGTGTGGCACGTGCAGAACCGTCTGGTCAGATGGCAGAAACTGCTGTCGGCCGTCGGGCGTGAACACGCTACGCAACTCGGCATGGCGGCGTACGAGAGTGTTCCACGCCTGCTCGAGGCGGCTGATGTCCACCTTGGCGCCGTCGAACTCGCTGTAGTAGTAGGCACCGACCCCGCCCAGGGCGAGGTCGCTATGACGGCCGACCCAGTACGCGCGTTGCACGTCGGTGGCCTCGAACGGCTCGGTCATCTCCGCCGGGTTCGGCACGACTCGCCGCCGTCGATCCTGACGTGGGGTCCGCGTAGCGAGGCCGGTGTAGAAGTCCTCGAGCACGGGGCGGGTGAAGATATCGGCGACCTGCACTCCTGTCGCCCCGGCATCGAGCAGGCGTCCGATCAACCTGGTGGCCAGGAGGGAGTCGCCCCCGAGGGCAAAGAAGCTGTCGTGAGTGTTGACCTCAGCGACAGCGAGTACGTCAGCCCATATCGCGCCGACCTGGTCTTGTGAGAGGGTAGCATCCCCGTTCGGGGACGCGTCGATGGCCGCGACTTCCACTGGGGTCGTGAGGCTGGGAGCGGATTCAGCCGTGCGGGTCCTGACAGCAGACAGGTCGGCGTTCGGAAGTTGTTCCAACAGGCGCCGATACTCCTCGAACATGTCGTCCAGGAGTCCGGGGGCGAACAGACCTTCAACGGCATCCCAGTGATAGAGCAAGGCTCCGGATTGTTCCATGACTTGATGGTCGAGCCACACCTGTGGGGTCTGGGACGCGCCGCCGACGAATGTGGGAAATGGTGGACGGAGCCGGTCGAGAACGTCATCGGACAGGCCCAGCGTGCTGGTGAAGACGACCGGCATCGCGGCCTCGGTAGGGCTGGTTCTTCGGGCCAGCTCTCGCTGGACCCACTACGCCGAGACACCCCGGTGATCGAGGTCTGAGGCGAGCTGGCGTTGCAGCCGTTGTGCCGCATCGGCGAGGCTCTCCTCAGCGGTCGGGCGATGCTCCAAGAGCGTGAGACTCGTGAAATCCCCGAGCACGCGGTCGATGTGCGGATGAACGCGGGAACGGTCGAAGAGGGTCAGATTGAGCGTGAGCTCGGGCCGCGCGCTGAACGCAGAGAGCACATGCGAATAGCAGGCCAAGAGCACCGAGGATGGCGTCACGCCGGCCTGCCGGCACCACTGCTTGACCTGGGTCCACTGCTCGGCTTCCAACCGTCCGGCACGCCGTTGGAAGACGGGCGCGTCGATCTGTGCCGGATCGACGGCTACCGGTAGGTGCGGGGCCTGTGGCAGGCTCTCCAGCCGGTCCGTCCAGTACGAGACGGATGCTTCTCGGTCTGCCGGGGAAGTGTCCACTGCGAGGACGTAGTCACGGAAAGACACGTCAAGCTCGGGAAGCGACGTCTCCGGGTCGAGGTAGCACGCGGCGAGTTCTGTGAGGAGAAGTTGGACGCTGAACCCGTCCAGCAGCAGATAGTCGACTGCGATTCCCACGCGCACTCCGCCGGGATGACGGATGAGCGCGGTCGCGAACGTCGGCCACGTCGACAGATCGAACGAGGAACGTGCAAGCAGCTCGTGGAGCCTGGCCGAGGCCGACTGCTCATCGTCGGCGCGGCCGATGCTCACCGGTGGAGCCGGTAGATCCTCCGGCGGGAGAATGCGCTGCTGTTCGCCCTCGACGATCACCCGAAGCATGTCGTGTCGGTCGATCATGCGACGCCAGGCCTGCTGCCAGCGGCCAGTGTCCACGCTCTCGGCGCTTAGTTCCAGGTAGTAGGTCGTGCCGATGTTGCCCAGCGGCATCCCCGGAGCGCGGCCACGCAGATAGGCTAGTTGCACGTCGGTGAGCGGGAAAGGCTCGTGCCGCTGGGCCAGATCCGGTTCTAGCTGCAACGGGGGAGCATCTGAGATGGCCGGGCGTAGACGTTCGGCGAAGTCGGCGAGCACCGGATGCTCGAAGAGCGCTCCGACTCCGACACCGCCGAGTGCCCTGCCCGTGCTCGGCGCGTCCCGTAGCCGAGCCACGACCCGGGTAGCGGCGAGGCTGTCGCCACCCAGGGCGAAGAAACTGTCAGATGGTGCGGGCAAGGTCGGCAGGCTGAGAACCTCCGCCCATACCGCGGCCACCTGCTCCACACGCTCATCGGACCGACTGCTTGGCTCGGGCGAGGCCGGTGCTCCGGGTTCCGCGTTCGTGATCGCGAGGATCTTGGTGGCAACTACGTCGCGGTCGAGTTTGCCATTGGCAGTCAGCGGGATGGCCGGAAGCTCGACGACAACGTCTGGGCGCATGGTGGGTGCGAGGAGACCCGCAGCATGCCGAGCGATCGCGTCCAGATTGAGGCCGCCATCCGCGTCTCGCTCGTCATCGGCCGAGGGGGCAACAACCGCGGCGGCAATCCGATCAGCTGTGCCCCGCAGCACCACGGCGGCGGCGCTGACAACATCGGGGTGGTCCCGCAAGGCCGTCTCGATCTCGCCGAGTTCGATGCGATGCCCGCGCACCTTGACCTGACCGTCGTCACGTCCGAGGAACTCGAGCAATCCCGCCGACCGGTACCGGCCGAGATCACCGGTCCGGTACCAACGGTGGCCGCCCACGACAGGGAAGCGTTCTCGTGTTCGCTGCGGATCCCCGAAGTACCCGTCGGCCAGGCTGTCGCCTCCGATCCACAGTTCACCGGGCACCCAATCCGGACAGTCCCGTCCAACACCGTCGACCACCCGGAACGCTTGCCCGCCGAGCGGAGTTCCGTAGGGCACGCTCGGCCATCCGTCGATACCGTCGGCGACCGGGTAGAAGTTCGACCAGATACCTGCTTCGGTCGCGCCGCCCATCGCGATCAGCCGTGCGTTTGGAGCAGACTTTGCGAGGCGATGGGCCAGGTCGAGTGGCACCCAGTCCCCGGACACGAAAGCGGTCCGCAGACTCGAGCTGGTGTCTGGGTGCCATGCTGCCGCGGTGACGTACATGTCCAGCAGCTGCGGCACGGTGTTCCAGACGGTCACGCCGTGGTGACGGACGAGGCCGTGCCATTCGTCAGGGTCACGCCGCTGGTGCTCCAGCGCACAGATCACCTCCCCGCCAGCGGTGAGAAGCCCGAAGATGTCATACACGGACAGATCGAATTCGAGCGCAGAGATCGACAGAACCCGATCAGCCTTTGTAATCCCGAACCGCGCGTTGATGTCGGCGATCGTGTTCCAGGCGGCTCGATGGCTCATCTGTACGCCTTTGGGTTCGCCGGTGGAGCCCGAGGTGAAGATCGTGTACGCCGTCTCCGAAGCCTTTGTCGGGGAAGGTTCCGGGAGTGGGGCGAGGTCGTTCAGGTCGGGCAGGCTGCTGAGGAACAACCGAGGCTGCACGGTTCGCGTGATGCGCTCGATCCTGGCGGTGGGCTGATTGACTCCGATCGGTACGTAGTTGGCGCCGGCGGCGAGCGTTCCGAGCACCGCGATGACCTGGTCTGGTCCCTTCGGCATGCTCACGGCAACGGCGTCGCCGCGTCTCACTCCGTTCTGCTGAAGATGCCGGGCCAGGCGAAGCGCCCGCTCGGCGAGCTGACCGTAGGTGAGAGATCCCGACTCGGATGCGCCAGGCAGTCCCCAGCGCAACGCGACAGCCGCTGGTTGCTTGGCTGCCCTGGCGAAGAACTCGACATGCAAGGCATTCGCCTGTGGCGCGAGGCTGGGCACGGCATTGACGCGAGCACGGCTGTCCTGTTGCGCCGCTGGCAGTGCGACGTCTGCGGGGATCGCGTCAACGTCTGCGGAGTCGATGAACGTGTCCACGAGACCGAGGTAGGCCTCGAACATCGCCGAGACGAGTCCCTCCGGAAAGAGCCCCTCTACCGAGTCCCAGCTGAGTAGCAAGTCCCCAGCCTGCTCAACTACCTGATGATCGAGCCACACCTGCGAGGTCTGTGATGCGCCGTCGGCGTACGCTGGGAACCCGCCTGGCGCGTCGTCGAGGAGCCCGCCGCCAATGCCGAGGGTGCTGGTGAACACTACCGGAAAGATGGCCTGGGTGATCCCCTCAGTCAGCGCGATCCGCTGTTGCACTTCCACTGCCGAGACACTGCGATGCTCAAGTGCCCGGGCGAGTTCGTCCTGCACCTGACGCGCGAGGTTCACGAGATCGTCCTGCCCATCAGGACGATGTGCGAGCAGCAGCAGCGAACTGAAGTCGCCGATGACGGAATCGACATCGTCGTGCACGGGCTGGCGGTCGAACAAGGTGAGGTTCAGCGTCAGCTCCGGGCGGGCGCTCCACCGCGACAGCGTCTGTGCGTAGCAAGTTAGGAGGAGCGCTGAAGGTGTGAGCCCGACCAAGGCCGCTCGTTCCCGCAGGAGCCGATAACGTGCACGGGGCACCCGGTGGGCGACGCGCGCAAAGCGGGGCCGCCCGAGGGCCGCAGGGGCCGAAGCCAGGGGCAGTAGAGGAGCTGGCGGCAATTCGGGACCCACACGGTCCCAGTACGCCTCAGCGCGGGCCTTGTCGTCCGGATCGACGGCGACTTCGGTGAGATAGTCACGGAAGGTGAGACCCAACGGCGGCAGGTCGAAGTCAGGATCGTCGTACAGATGTGCCAGTTCAGACAGAAGTGTCTTCACACTGCGCCCATCGAACACGATCGGATCCACGACGATCCCGACCCTGACACGTGCAGACGGTCCGTACTCGACGGCCATGGCAGCGTAGGGCGGCTCACTGGCCAGATCGAACGACCGCCGCCGCAAGGGTTCCAGCAGCGTTCGTGCGGCTTCAAGAGTGGGTGCGGTCAGTCGGGGAAGCTCGGTCACGGTCATCTGTTCGACCACTTGCTGGCGTCCGTCCCGGACCGTGACTCGCAGCATGTCGTGGCGCTCTGCCAGGTGCCGCCACGCGTTCTCCCAGCGCTCATGATCGAGACGGTCACCATCGAGCTCGAGATAGAAGTTCGCGCCGATTCCGCCCAGGGCGAGCGTCTCGTCACGCCCGACGAGGTAGGCATGTTGCACGGGTGTCAACGCGAAGCGCTCGAAGCGGGCCTCAGGGCGGGCGCGAAGTACCGCGTTCTCAGAGCGCGGCCCTGCCTGCGTCGTGCGAAGAGTCAATGCGAACCCTCTCACCGTGCGGCCCCGCATCAGGCCGGATATGGTGCATTCAGCGATCGCTACGCCGCCCGGCAACGTGTAGGTGCGCAGTCGGGCCACCGAACGGGTCGCGGTGAGGCTGTCACCGCCGAGTCGGAAGAAGTCATCGTCTCGTCCCGACACAGTGATACCCAACAGCTCGGACCACACCTGTGCGATTGCCCCCTCCACCGGCCCCTGCGGTGGTTCGCCGTCGACGTCCGCCGAAGGAGCGGCCTCCTGCAGGAGAGCGGCCACCCGCTGACGGTCCACTTTGCCGTTGCTGTTCAATGGCAGGCTGGTCACGCTCACGATGAGTTCCGGCACCATCGCCTCAGGGAGATACTTCTTGGCCCGTTCGCGAATGGTCGCGTCAAGGTCCGGCGCATGGTTTTCAGGGTCATCGACGACGGCAAGCACGCGGATCCGCGGTCTCTTCTCCGCGTCGATGACGGTCGCGACTGCCCGCCGAACGCCGGGATACTGCTCAACCGCGGATTCGACCTCGCCGAGGTCAATGCGATTACCGGCGATCTTGACTTGGAAGTCTGTACGCCCGAGAATCTCCAACTCGCCGCTGTCTCGCCAGCGCACGAGGTCACCGGTCCGATACCAGCGGTGCCCGTCCCGCTCAACGAACTTCTGCGCAGTCAGCTCGTCGTTGTCGCGGTAGCGGCCGTGGACACCCGCCCCGCCGATCCAGAGTTCGCCCGCGGCCCAGTCTGGGCGATCACGCTCCTGTCCATCGACGACCCGCACTTTCTGATTGCGCATCGGATGCCCATATGGAATCGACCGCCACAAAGGATCGATGTCGTTGACGTCGAAGAGCACCGACTGGATCGATGCTTCGGTCGCCCCTCCGAGCACAACGCACCGACAGCCGGGGGCCAAACGCGCCAGTCGGCGCGGAAGATCCAACGCCACCCAGTCACCACCCAACATCACTAGCCGCAAGCTGGCGACCAGTCGGGCGGCGGGCGGGGACGACTCGGCGACCGTGAGCAGCATATCGAGGAGCACGGGCACGGTGTTCCAGACGGTGATCGGCGTGTCGGTCATCAGCTGCATCCACGCATCAGGGTCGGCGCGGCGGGCCTCATCTGGGAGGACGACGGTTCCACCGACGCTGAGCAATCCGAAGATGTCGACGACAGACAGGTCGAATTTCAACGCGGACACGGCAAGCACAGCATCGGTGGGGCCGACCTCATACCGGTCATTGAGATCCTCGATGGTGTTGCTTGCCCCACGATGGGTGATCTCCACTCCCTTCGGAGTGCCTGTAGAACCGGAGGTGAACAGCACATAGGCTGGCCCATCGGGATCAGAACGACGGGCTGCCGACAGCGGGGTGGCTTCCAGAGCATCAGCGATTCGTACGATGGCCGGGCTACCGGGCAGATCCTCTGGAAGATGGGCGTTGGCGTCGGTAATGACGGCTACCATCGGAGTGGCGCGGTATATCGCCGTCTGTCGGGCAGGCGGCTCATCGACGCCGATCGGTACATAGGCGCCGCCGGCCGCGAGCACACCGAGAACGGCTGCCACTTGTGCTGGACCCTTCGGCAGGCTCACTGCGACCAGGTCGCCGGCACTGATCCCGGAGGCGTCCAAAGCACCGGCCACACGCAGGGCCTGCTCACACAGACCGCCATAGCTGAGGGAGGCTGGCCCCTCGGCGGTCTCCCATGCAAGCGCAGTCGCGTCAGGACACTCGGCGGCCACCCGGAAGAAGGGCTCGTGCAGGATGTTGGCCCGTTGCGGTGCGCCGGTTTCGTTGACAGCGGAATGTCGGGCTGCCTGCGCAGGGGGCCGTAGGTCGTCAATGGGGCGTTGCCAGGCGGCGTCGTCTGCGACGAGCTGGGACAGCACATCCCGGTACGCACCGAACATCGACTCAGCCACGCCGGGGGCGAAGAAGCCCTCACGGACGTCCCAGTTCACCAGGTAGCCACCATCGAGTTCCGTGGCCTGCGCGTCGAGCCATACCTGCGGCCCCTGTGAAACGAGCCAGACCGGATCACCGAAGACCTCCCGCACGTTCGGTGCGAACAGTTCTCCCAGGTTGAGCGCACTCGTGTACACGACGGGTGCCAAGACTCGTTCTCCTCCGGCGAGGCGGGACAGATCGCGCAGCACTTCGACGCCGGGATAGGCGCGGTGATCGATCGCCGCTCGCAACTCCTGTTGTAGACGAACAGCTCTTTCGGCAAACGGCATACGGTCCGTGACATCTGCGGCCAACAGCACTGAGCTGCTGAAATCTCCGACCAACTGTGGCACCTGGGCGTGTAAATCTGCACGGTCGAAAAGGGGCAGGTTGAGCAGGAACTGCGGATCGGTGGCCCACCCGCCAATGGCCTCGACAAAGGCGGTCGCCAATGCCATTGCCGGCGTCACGCCATGCTTTCGCGCGATATGTTCCAACCGTTCGCGTTCAACCGGGTTCAACCAGTGGTGCAGCCGCTGCACGCGCGTCGGCGTCCGCCCGGGTGTCTGCCTCAGACGCGGCAGGTCAGGAGCACCAGGCAGTGTGGGCAACCGTGCCTGCCACCAGTCGCGAGCCTCGGCATACTCCCGCGTGTGAGTCTCGGACTGTTCCGCCTGACGGCGGTCGGCAAGATACTGAGGGAAGCTGTACGTCAGGCTCGGCAGTACGGAGTCCGGGTCGTGATAGTAGGTAGCGAGATCGGCCATGAGGACCCTGAAGCTGGCTGCATCGGCGGCAATCATGTCGAGATTGACGTGCAATCGCGTTCTGCTCTCACTCACCAGCGACACCGCGACATCGAATACTTGTCCGGACGCGATATCGAGTTGTCGATGTGAGGCCTCGTGACGAACACGTTCCAACGCGGCAGCCTGCTCCGCGTCATCGAGGTCACGCAGATCATGAATGGTGAGGCCCGGCCACGCCGGCTGCGGGAGAATACGCTGCCGCCCGTCGTCGCCGATCGCGACTCGGAGCATCCCATGGCGTTCTAAGAGCAGCCGCACGGCTCTGTCGAGTCGGTCCGTATCGATGCAGGGGCCATCGAACTCGTTGTACAGATGCGTTGCCACACCTCCGAACTCCATGTCCGCGTCTCGTCCGGCCCAATATGCATGCTGCATGAGCGCCAGGTCGAACGGCTCGCCAGGACTCACCGGTGGTGCCGGGTCCACAGCCTCGGGCTCGGCGCGCGGGGCATCGAGCAACTGCCGCCAGGCGCCGAAAGTCGGGCGCTCCGCGAGCTGCTCAAAGGTGGCCGATACTCCCAGTCGGCGTGCCTGGTTGATGACGGACATCATCCCGAGCGAGTCGAGGCCGAGCTTCAACGGCTCGGCATCGTCGCTGAGAGCTCTGACATCGCAGCCGAGCCGCGCGGCAATCAAGTCCGCGATGATGTCCGACGGACGCGCGTCGGCCTCAGACGATGACCCTAACGGGACAGCTCGATCAACGTTGGACGACATGGATCTCCTTGAAGTGTATGGGTGCTCAGGGCAGGCTGGTTGTGGCATAGAGCGGATACCGGTTGGCCAGTGCGGAGACGCGGCTCGCGAGGCTGGGACCGTTCTCCGCTCGGGTTAGGGCGTCGGCCAGGATCTCGGCGACCTCGGCGAAGGCGGAGTAGTCGAAACCGCGAGTCGCAAGGGCCGAAGTGGCCAGCCGAAGCCCAGAAGGTCGACGGGATGTGCGCGTCTCGTTCGGAACCGTATTGCGATTGACTGTCACGCCAATACTCTCCAGATACTGTTCTGCGTCTGCACCGTCGGTGAACTGGCCTTGTTCTATTGCTTCGGACAAATCAAGCAACACGAGATGACAGTCAGTGCCACCGGTCACCACCTGGATCCCCGATGATCTGATGTCGGGCTGACAGAGCCGCTCGGCGATGATCTTCGCGCCTTGAAGTGTTCGCCGTTGGCGCTCGACAAACCCAGGTCGGCCGGCGAGATGGAAGGTGGCAGCCTTGGCGGCGATGCTCTGATTGAGCGCTCCGCCTTGGTGCCCGGGGAAAACAGCCGCGTCGATTCGGTCGGCCAGTGAGCCCCGGCAGAGGACCAGCCCACCGCGCGCACCTCCGAGAGTCTTGTGGGTCGTGCTGGTGACGACATCGGCATACGGCACCGGCGAGGGGTACACACCGGCTGCGATCAGGCCAGCAAGGTGTGCCATATCCGCGACGAGAAAGGCGCCGACCTCGTCGGCGGTATGTCGGAACCCGGCCCAGTCAACCGTCCTCGGATAGGCTGTCCACCCTGCAACGATGACTCGCGGTCGATGCTGGCGCGCGAGACGGGCCACGGTCTCCAAGTTCACCAGCCCGGTATCGGAATCCAGGTGATATCGGACAGCTTTGTAGAAGGTTCCTGAAGCATTCATTGTCGTGCCGTGTGAGAGGTGCCCGCCGTGGGAAAGGGCCAAACCCATCACCGTGTCACCAGGTTTCATCAGGGCGCCGAACGCAGCGGCGTTCGCCTGAGCTCCAGAGTGCGGCTGCACATTTGCGTGGTCGGCCGAGAACAGCTTCCGAGCCCGATCAATCGCGAGACGTTCAATCTCATCGATATGGGCACATCCGCCATAGTAGCGACGGCCCGGATATCCCTCGGAATACTTGTTTGTCAGTATCGAACCCTGCGCCTGAAGCACGGAGACTGGCGCGAAGTTTTCCGATGCGATCATCTCCAACGTCTGCCGCTGACGTGACATTTCCTCCGACACGAGGGTGTGCAGCTGGGGGTCTGCGTCCATCAGTGACTCGTCGAGATCGTTGTGCGCTGGCGGCGACGCTCTGCGAGTTGACCGAAGGGACTCATCGGAGTCCGGCGGCCAGGCGTCAGTGCTGTCTGTCGCGGACAAGGCAATCACCTCCGATGGGCTCGGCAAGCGCGGGTGACCGGAGATCCGCCTGGGGAGGGTGTCCGCGCCGGGTAGGACCGACAATCCGATGCCAGGTGTGCAGTGCACAAATTATCGATCGGTGCTAGTGTACCCGATGCCTTTAGGTGAGGCTACCCTAATGAGATGTTGCCTATGGTTTCATCGGCTGTCTCGTCGCAATGCGGGCTGCGACGCCGTCGAGTGCACGCTCGACTGCGTAGTTGTAGAGCCTATCGAGGTCAAAGGCATGGGCGAGCGTGTCCGCGAACATTGCCGCCCCTGGATGCTGACTGTCCTCGGACAACATGCCGAGGCTTGCGAGGATCGCGTCCTGAAGCTTGGGGTCGACATCTCGCTCGTCTTCGGAGGCGATCAGGTGCACGGCGGTATTCAATAGCATGATGTGTGCGGCGGGTGCTTCGTCGCCCAAGCCGGCCTCAGCGAGCTTGCTGACCCCGGTATCGATCATCAGCACCGCCGCAGGGACGGTCGTGGCGGCCATGCCGAGCCAGCGGGCGACGCCGGGGTGCGCAGACAGTGTGTCGTGCAGCGAGGTGAGGAGCTGCTGATACCACGGTCGCCACGAGAGTTCTGGTGACGGTAAGTCGACTGAGCACATGACGGCGTCGACGATGACGCGGTCGACCTCGTGGCGTGGGCCGACGCGGTGCGCAATCGCCGTCGGCCAGCAGCCGACCTCTTTCGCGAGGTCCCGAGTGGACCACCCGGCTAGGCCGCGGGCGGCTGTGAGGCGGACTCCGGCTTCGATGATCTGCTCTGTAGTCAAGGGGGCTTCGTCCGCGGCGGTGCGCGGTCCGCGCTGGCGTTTGCTCTTCTTTGCCTTCGGCTTTGTCATGCTCGGCTCCCATCCGCGGAGTGTCGTGCCACCACGATACCCGGCGTAGTTGTCCGTTGAACAAACGCGCCGGGTAAGGGTACACTCACTTCAAAGATTTGTGCACTGCACAGGGCCCGCGATCGGGGACCGTGCAGACCGTCGATGAGTGGATGCTTGAAAGGATGGCTCATGCCCGATGATGCGACCGCTACTCAGGCTGTGTTGCCCGACGCTCAATCCGAGTCGGCGCCGGATACGCTTGAGCCCGAGACGAGAGCCGCTGGTAGTGACAAGAGCCTCGGCTCGCTGCTCGCTCCGGTGCGTGGGCGGCTGATCCTGGCGGGGGCGTTCCAAGCGCTTGGCGCGCTGACGTCCTTGGTGCCGTATGTCGCGATCTATCGGATCGTCGAGGAACTGTTGCAGCCGGCAGGCGCGAGCGGGAACGTGGTGTGGGCGTGGGCGGTCATCGCCGTGATCGGCGTGTTGGTGCGCACTGCCGCGACAGGGGCGGCATACACCATCACTCACGGAGCGGACGGAACGGTGGGCCAGGCGCTTCGGCAACGATTGACCGATCGGCTGTGGCGGGTGCCGCTGGGCTGGTTCGGAGAACGCTCCTCGGGTCAGGTGAAGCGCCGCCTGCAAGATGACGTGCACGACGTGCATCATCTGGTGGCACACGCGATCAACGACCTGGTGGGAGCCATAGTGGCCCCGCTCGCGGGATTCGTACTGCTGTTCGTCGTCAACTGGCGATTGGGCCTGGTGTGCCTGGTGCCGGTGCTGCTGTACTTCGTCGGACTGAGCGTGATGATGCGCGGAAACACGGAGAACGCGGCACGCTGGGACGAGGCATTGGGCCGGGTGAACTCCCGGATCGTGGAGTTCGTGCAGGGCATCGCGGTCGTGAAGACATTCGGCCGGACGCGCAGCACTCAGGAGCGCTACCACGCAGTCGGTGACGAGCTGGCCGTGTTCTTCGAACGCTGGATGGGACCACTGCTACGCGTCAACGCGCTGGCGAGTGCGGTACTGGCACCGCCGACGGTGATCGCCCTGGTGCTCGCGACAGGGGCCTGGTTCGTCCATTCAGGGTGGGGGGCGCCGGCCGAGGTGCTGCTGGCGTTGATGATCGGGGTCGGACTGGGTGCACCGGTGCTGAACATGGGGATCGGGGCGCAGGCAATGCGCACCGCCACCGCGGCAGCGGCGCGGCTGGGCGACCTGCTCCGCACCCCGGTACTACCGCAGGTCGCGCATCCACGCACCCCGGAGGGTGCCGTGGTGGAGTACGACGGCGTGCGATTCTCCTACGATGGGCAGACCGACGTGCTCTCGGACATCGACCTCGTACTGCGACCCGGCACCGTCACAGCACTGGTGGGCCCATCGGGCTCCGGCAAGTCCACGCTGGCGCGGCTGCTGCCCCGGTTCTGGGACGTCACCGACGGTGCGATCCGGATCGGCGGAGTCGACCTGCGGCACGCGGCTCCCGAAGAGATCTACCGGCGAGTCGCATTCGTGTTCCAGGACAACGTTCTGCTGCGCATGAGCGTGCGCGACAACCTGCGCCTAGCGGCCCCGGACGCTGACGACGCGACCGTGGAGGCGGCAGCGCGAGCGGCGCAGATCCACGACGTGATCATGTCCATGCCGCATGGCTACGACACGATCGTGCACGAGCAGGTGACTCCGTCCGGCGGTGAGACCCAGCGGCTGTGCATCGCACGGGCCATGCTCGCTGACGCTCCCATCGTGGTGCTAGACGAAGCCACCGCCTTCGCAGATCCCGAATCAGAAGCAGCCGTCCAGGACGCCCTGTCAACGCTGATCGCAGGCCGTGCGGTCCTCGTCATCGCGCACCGGCTGCGCACGATCACCGACGCGGACCAGATCGTGGTTCTCGAGGGCGGCCGGGTCGTCGAGACCGGCCGCCATGACGAACTGCTGGACCATGGCCGACTCTACGCCGCTCTGTGGAACGCCCAGGAAGGAACGACCGCATGATCCGCAAGCTGCTGCCGATCCTCGCATCGGACGACCGGGCGAAGATGCGCGCCTTCCTCACCGTCTGCGTCGCCTACGGGATCCTCCAGGGCGTCGCGCTGCTGCTGGCGATCCCCGCACTACGCCACCTGCTCGCAGGTGAAGCTTCTGCGAGCTGGCCGTGGATCCTCTCGGTGATCGGTGCCGCTGTCATCGCGGGCATCGCATTCTCGATCCAGAGCGTGCTGGGATCCCGGATCGGGCTCGCCCTGATGCGCGGCCTGCACCGCAGCATCATCGACCACCTCGGCGTGCTGCCGGTGGGCTGGTTCTCCTCCGATCGCACCGGAAGACTCTCGCAATCAGTCTCCCAGGGCACGACCGCCGTGTGGACGGCCGCCTCGACCCTGATCCAGCCGCTGGTGACCGCCGTCGTTACGCCCATGACCATCGCGCTAGGGCTGCTGTTCATCGACTGGCCGGTGGCGCTGACGATGCTGATCGCCGCCCCACTCCTGTATCTGGTGTACCGGTGGGCGGCCGCGCTCGCTGAGCGCTCGGCCGATCAGATCGACCAGGCGGCGGTTGAGGCGGCCAGCCGCGTCGTGGAGTTCACTCGCGCCCAGCCGGTGATGAGGGCATTCCGGGCCGATCAGGCCGGCAACGGCATGCTGGCGAGAGCACACCGCGCCCAACAGGAAGCCTCCCGCCGCTCGCTGCGCACCAGCCTGCCCGGCCTGATCGGCTTCGCGACCGCCGTGCAGCTGATGTTCGCCGCCGTCATCGTCATCGCCGTGTGGCAGTCCCTCACCGGCGCGGCGAGCGCGGCGACCGCCGCCGTGGTGCTGTTCGCCGCCGCACGCTTCACCGGTCCACTCATCGACGCCGCCGACCTCGGCTCCGCGCTCCGGCTCGCCGGTCACGACCTGGATCGCATCGACAATGTCCTCGACGAACCCGCGCAACCCGAGGGCACAGACAGCATCGAACAGGCCGGAGAACTCGCCTTCGACCACGTCGACTTCACATATCCCGGGGGTCGACAAGTGCTGCACGAGGTGACTTTCTCGGCGCACCCGGGAACCACTACCGCTCTGGTAGGGCCGTCAGGATCGGGCAAGAGCACGATCCTGCAGCTGGCCGCCAGGTTCTTCGACCCCGACGCAGGCACTGTGCGCATTGGCGGTGTCGATGCCAGGCTGCTGCCGGTACAGACCGTGATGGAGCAGCTCTCGGTGGTCCAACAGAACGTCTACCTGCTCGATGACACGATCGAGGCCAACATCCGTTTCGGCAACCCGGAGGCCACTGACGACGAACTGCGCGAGGCGATCCGTCTGTCCCGCGTCGACGAGATCATCGACCGGATGCCCCACGGCCTCGACACGCAGGTCGGCGAGGCCGGAGTCGCGCTCTCTGGCGGAGAGCGTCAGCGCGTCTCCATCGCGCGAGCCTTCCTCAAGGACTCGCCCATCGTGCTTCTCGACGAGATCACCGCATCGCTCGATCCGGAGAACGCGATCGCCGTCCACGCCGGCCTGGCCGCACTGTCTGAAGGCCGAACCATGCTGATCGTCAGCCACGACCTGACGACGATCGCCGGAGCCGACCAGATCCTCGTCCTCGATGACGGCGCGATCGTGGAGCACGGCACCCACACCGACCTCGTCGCCGGCACAGGTCTGTACGCCGACTTCTGGGCCGAACGCGAACGGGCCCAAGGCTGGCGCGTCACCCACCCCACCGACGCCTCATGAAACGACACGCGAGAACAGCGCGGTGTGCGCACACATGCTACGCCGTCATCGTGACCGACCCGGATGCACTGAAGGACCCCCGAGGATGACGACAAGCAACCCCGCGCAGATCAAGCTGGTGCTAACGGCGGTGTTCCTGGCCTACCTGGCGCAGATGACGCTGAACCCCATCATTGCCCCGCTCTCACGCGAGGTCGGCCTGGCCGAATGGCAGGTCGGGGTGACCATCAGCACAGCAGCGATCATGGTGGTGCTCACGGCTCAGATATGGGGGCGCCGGTCGCAGTCGCTGGGACGCAAACGCGTTCTCCTCGCGGCGCTGGCCCTCGGTGCGATCGCGACGGCAGCCTTCGCGCTGATCTCCCAGGTCGGCATGATCGGCGCTCTCAGCGGCACCGTTCTGTTCGCGCTGTTCGTCGTGCTGCGCGGTATCGGGTTCGGCACCGCCATTGCTGCTATCCAACCAACCGCGCAGGCCTACATCGCTGATGTCACCACCGATGAGACCACCCGGATCAAGGGCATGGCCGGTGTGGGCGCGGTCCAGGGCGTGGCTCAGATCGCCGGTTCCGTTGTCGGTGGCCTGCTCGCCGCTTTCGGGCTGATGGCCCCGATCCTCTCCGTCCCGGTGCTCCTCGCCCTCGGCCTCGTGCTGGTCGCCCTTCGGCTGCGCCCCGAGGCGCGCACCACACTGATCGAGAAGCCTACGAGCGTCCGGCCGACAGACTCGCGGGTGTGGCCGTTCCTGCTCGCCGGGTTCGGCATGTTCACCGCCCTGGGGTTCATCCAGATCGTCACGGGCTTCATAGTCCAAGACCGACTTCACCTGGACGCGAAGACAGCCGGAGTGCTCACCGGCGCGGCCCTCCTGGCCGCAGGTATCGGCATGATCCTCGCCCAGACAGTCGTTGTTCCTAGTACGGGATGGGGCCCGGCCACCCTGCTGCGTGTGGGCGGCGTGGTTGCGCTGCTCGGATTCCTCGTGCTGATCCCCGATGCCGGGCCGGTCGCCCTCTTCGGATCGATCGCCCTCATCGGCCTGGGCTTGGGTACCGCCATGCCCGGCTACACCGCCGGACCAACACTGTTGGTCTCCCGCGAGGAACAAGGAGGCCTGGCCGGGCTCATCGCCGCCAACATGGGTCTCACCTTCGTCGTCGCACCCACCGCCGGTACCGTCCTGTACGGCGTCTGGACCTCTCTGCCGATCATCGTCGGCGCGGCCATCATGGCCATCGTCTCCGTGTTCGTTCTCCTTCACCCCCGATTCCGACGCATCCCGACTCCGCCCGAAGGCGATGCGACGAATTCGGACGTGCCAACGCAGGACGCCGGCCATGAACGTTGAGGCAAACGTCGTGGCAGGCATCACCGGGAGCCTGGAGCCTGCTTCGGTGAGTGGCCGAGCCAGGAACGCTGGGGACACGATCGGAGTGGATCACAGCTTTAGACTCGCCCTCCATATGAGCCTGGCTCCTCACGGATCGAGGAGGTCGAGGGCCGGCACGCACCAATTCGACGGTACGGTCTCGCGCCAAATGCCTACTGGTGACTTCCTGCCTAAACACTGCTCGAAAGGACCGCTATGAACACTTCAACCCGGGACAATTCCACCTCGCCGCGAAGGCGGCTGGGGGTCAAAGACCTCGTCACCATTGGCATCTGCGGTGTCCTCGCGATGGTGATTAACACCGTGATCGGCATGATCCTCACCCCGATCTATGGCTTCGCTTACCCTGTCGTCGGCGGCCTGTGCGCGCTGTTCTCAGCCCCGGTGTATGTCCTGATGAGCTATCGAGTCGCTAAGCGCGGAACCGCTGTGCTGTTCTACCTGATCATCGCGATCATCTCCGCGCTGCCGGGGTTCTTCTACATGATCCCCTTCTACCTGGCCGCCGGCCTGATCTGCGAGACCATTCTGTGGCGACCGCGAGCGTACCGCAACGGCATGCTCAACGCTGTGACCTACATGATCTTCGGAATCATGTTCTCGATCGGCTCCTACCTGCCCATCTACCTCTTCGGCGACACCTACTATGACCAGTTCGAGAGCATGGGCGCCTCGGCCGAACTGTTCCTTCGTTTCGCGACCTCCCCGGGTGCGGTGGCAGTGTCCGTGATCGCCGGTGCCGTCCTGGCCCTGCTCGGGCACTGGATGGGGCGGAAGCTCCTGTCAAAGCACTTCGTCAAGGCCGGGATCATCAGCGCCGCATGAGACCAGGCTGGCTGCGGTTCGACCCGCGCACGACAATGCTCCTGCTCCTGCTGTGCAGCGTGCTCACGCTCCTCGTAGACGCAGCGGGCCTGTTCTGTCTCGTCGCCGGAGCATCGGCCTATCTGCTGCTCACGGGCATGTGGCTGCAGGCCATGACCGGCGTATGCGTGTTCGTGCTGCTGTATCTGGTGCAGTACGGAATCGTTGAGTATGCGACCGGGCCAGGGCTGATGCTCGGCTTCATGGTATTCTTCGCAGCACGGATCATGCCCGTCGCGATGCTGGTGCAATGCCTTGCCGAGACACCGCCAGGTGAGCTCGTCGGGGCGTTGCAGCGGCTCCGGGCGCCTCGTGCGCTCGTGCTTCCCTGCGCGGTCATTCTGCGCTTTCTGCCGACGATCAGGTCGGAGTTCGCATCGATTCGCGACGGGATGAAACTGCGTGGCTTGTCCGCGCTGTCGTGGCGAACTGCGGCACACCCTATGATGGTCGTCGAATCGATCTACGTGCCTCTGCTGATGCGGAGCATGAAGGTCTCCGACGACCTATCGGTCTCTGCGGCCACCCGCGGGGCCGACAACCCCGGTCACCGAACATCGCTGCGGCAGCTTCGCTTCCAACCGGTCGACGTGATCGCCGCGGCATGCGCGATCACGGCGCTCGGATGGGTGCTGGCAGACCAGCTCGTGACAGGTACATCGATATGATCCACCTCGACGACGTGAGTTTCTCGTACACGGCCGGGGCCACGCAACTGCGCCACGTGTCCTTCCAAGTCAGCCGCGGCGAGTTCGTCGTCCTCACCGGGCCCAGCGGCTGTGGCAAGACCACCCTCACCCGGGTCCTCAACGGGCTCGTCCCCGGGTTCTACGGCGGGGAACTCGAAGGCGGCGTGCAGATCGATGGAACGAACGCCCGCGAACTGCAATCGTGGGAGTACGGTCGGCTCGTCGGCAGCGTGTTCCAAGATCCGAAGACCCAGTTCTTCGCACCGGTCGTGCGTGACGAGCTGGCATTCGGATGTGAGAACTACGGGTTCCCACCCGAAGACATTCAGGCACGCATCGAGGACCTGTCGCACCGGCTGGGTGTCAGCCATCTCCTCGATCGCGCACTCCTCACCCTCTCCAGCGGCGAAAAGCAGAAGGTCGCGGTCGCCGCTGCGGCAGGCACACGCCCTCCCCTCTATGTGATGGACGAACCCTCCGCCAACCTCGATCTCGACGCCACCCGAGAACTCGCAGGCGTGCTGACGACGCTCAAGGAGTCCGGCAGCACCATCGTGATAGCCGAGCACCGCCTCACCTACCTCATGCACCTCGCCGACCGGATCGTCTACATGGACGACGGGGACATCCGACACGAATACACCCCTGCCCAGCTGCAGAACCTGCCACAGGCCACGCTCGAAGAACTCGGCCTGCGTGACCCGGTTCTCCGCACCACGGAACCGGGGGCACGGCATGTCTCCCACACTTCGCTCGGCGGCGACCCTACCGTCGAAGTCACAGACCTCACGGTCCGCAGGAAAGGGCGCGGCGCATCATTGTTGACGAGCTTGTCGTTCACCTTGCAACCGGGTGAAGTCGTCGCACTCGCCGGACCGAACGGCGCCGGGAAGACCACGCTCGGCCGCACCCTGTGCGGACTCGAGCGCGCAGGCAGGGGTACGATCTGCCTGCGCGGAGCCCATTCCCGCCGAGCCAAACGGTCCCTGAACACGTGGTTCGTCATGCAGGACGCCGACAGCCAGTTGTTCTCAGACAGCGTGCTCGGAGAAATGACGCACGGCGCCAAGTCCACCCCCGACTCTATGGCCCAAGCGCAACGGGTTCTCACACAACTCGGGCTGTGGGAGTACCGGAACAGACACCCAGGCTCGCTGTCCGGTGGGCAAAAGCAACGCCTGACCATTGCTGTAGCGCTCATGCAAAACCGACAGTTCATCATGCTCGATGAACCGACTTCGGGACTCGACGGGAGAAATCTCCGCCGCGTCGTCGACTGCATCACCGAACAGGCCGAGCGCGGTAAAACGATTCTGGTGATCACTCACGATCCAGAATTCATCCGGAAGGCCTGCACCAGAATGCTCCTGGTCCGAGATCAAACTCTCACAGCAGACGTCCCACTCGAACCGGACACCTTCGGACTCGCCCTGGACCACCTCAATAGGAAGACGGCTAGACATGACGAGTAGTTTCTCTCTGCTCGTCCACGGCGGGATGCACGGCGCTTGGTGCTGGGAGAGGGTGATCCCACACCTGCGGCATCGGACGATTGCTATCAACTTGCCCGGCCGACCCGGGGCAGGGAAGCAGCCGCCGACACTAGACGGATTTGCCGAAGCCATCGTCGACGCCATCAACGATGAACCAGGAGAAGCTGTCATAGTTGCCCATTCACTGGCCGGGATAGTCGCATTGGCGGCCGCGGAACGGGCTCCGAGAAAGATCAAGAAAATTGTCTTCGTTGCTGCAGTAGTTCCCCCATCGGGCTCGTGTTTCTGGGATATGCTGCCTGCGCCTCTGCGATGGTTTGGCAGATTCCTTCTGAGCGGAGACAAAACGACGATCATGCCACGATGGATGGCCCGAGCGGTGTTCTGCAATGATCTGTCGCGTGAGGACCAAGACCGACTCCTTGATAGCCTCGTTCCTGAACCAGTGCAGATACTCGACACCGAATTGCGCTACAAGATTCCAGAGAACGTCGGAGTCAGCTATGTTCTCACAACCCGCGATCGAGCCATTAAGCCGCGAATGCAACACGAGTATGTGAACTCGCTCCCCAAACGGACGCGTCACTTCACCGTAGATAGTGGCCACAGCGCGTGGTACTCCCGTCCGACTGATCTTGCCGAAATCATCAATGCAGAGATCAAAGACGATGGTTCGTCCAGCACAGCTCGATTCATATGGGTTTGAAAGAGGTCGATCGTGTGGGCCGTGGAACTTGAAAGTCACCGGGTGTGCGGACGGACGCGGCACAGCAAACGGCCGTTCAAGGGTCCGGTGCTCCGGATGTAAGTGAGCATCGGCGACGGCGCGCGTCTGGCTCCTGCTATCAGCGTTCTTCGCCGTGCACTGAGGACGATGGACGATCTGGACTCACATTCGCAGTCCACGAAGATAGGGGGCGATACTGCGTAGCTTTTCGCAGGTTTCTTCCCACTCACGTTCGGGCGTGGACTCGCCCATGACACCCGCACCGGCACGAAGCCAGCTTCGTCCGTCACGCTGGAAGACAGTGCGAAGTGTCAACGCGGCATCCAGTTGACCCTGCGTGTCAGCCAGGAGAACCGCTCCGCCGTAAAGGCCGCGTTCCTCGCCCTCGAGTTCTCGGATGACTCGCAGCGCAGCCCCTTTCGGAACGCCGGTAACGGTCACGGCTGGGAAGAGCGCTGCGAATGCCGACCAAGACGACATGTTCTCTTGCAGCTGCCCAGTGACGCGAGAGGCGATATGCTGCACCGATCCACGTTCTTCTACGTCCATGAACTCTGTAACGGCCACCGAGCCCGGTATGCTCACCGATCGTGTCTCGTCGAGAGCGAGACGAACAGAGATCGCGTGTTCATGCACTTCCTTCGCGTCGCTGAGTAGCTCTGAACGCAATCGACTATCTGTTTCACGATGGTGATGCAGCGCGCGAGTACCAGCCAGCGGCTGTGTACGCACACGTCCAGTCGGGTCAACCTCGACAATGGTCTCAGGGCTGAACCCAGTTGCCTTCCACCCGCCGACGTCAATAAGGAACGAACGCGCTGGCGTGTTCGCGCGGCGACCTGACAGATAAGTCTGCGGCAGGTCGATCTTGGGCTCAGCGGGAAGTGGCACGACCCTCGAGAGAACAACCTTGTCCAAGGCGCGGCTCTTGATCTTGGCGATTGCCATGCTGACCTTTTTCTGATAATTCGCAAAGTCGGGTTCCTCGAGCGAGATCGAGATGGCGTCGGACGTATCAGGTTCGGTACGCAGCAGTGCGGTAATCCGAGTAATCATTCCCGGAATTGAGGTTCGGGTGCGCGCTGCATTTCCGTCGAGCTGCACTTCGACCTCAGGCAACATTAGATGAATGAGTGTATCCGATCCTGCACCAGGCCGATCCTCGTACAGTAAGAACGCCAATTCGAAAGAAGCCCACCCGTAGCACCGTGATGGTCCATGCCTGTGAACGGACGCTAATGCCGTTGCGACAGCTTCAACGGGATCGTCTACGGGGATACTCCGGTGCCATTGGCCGACCCGCAGGTGTAGCGTGTCGCTACTGACGCTCACCTCAGCAGCAGGTCCGGCGGCGAAATACCACGTTCCCGCCCTCTCGTAGACGAGATATTGTTCCCCAACGCCTCCTTGTGCGAGCTTGATCGCAGCACTTGCTGGATCGAAATGCAGCGCAGTGTCGGCCTCGTGCACGAGTTTCGGTGTTCGCGAAGCCCAGTCCTCCAAGGCCTCGGCCAGTCCGTCACTGAGGATGTCGTCAAGTCGTCGATCGTCGGCCAGTGGGTCTCTCATCGGGTTTGGGCCCTCCCCTCGAGCATCCGCTCATCGAACAGTCTGCACAGCATCTGACCGTGCTGCGTAGGTGTGTCTGTACAGCGCACAAATGTGAAGTGAGTATAACCTTACCTGACTCGCCTGTTCAATCGGCGGCGGGTTCCAGCCCCGAATCGGCTCCGGCCTCTGTGAGGCGAGCACTTGTGGCTGAGGAGCCCGTTCGTCTTGCGGGATCGCGGGCCATGCATCTAATGGTGCTGAAGATAGAGATTATTGCGCTCGACAGCCTGGTCGTTGATTTTCGAACACAGAAGGTTGGGCAGCGAATGCTTGCGTGGCTTCGCGCTGCCACGGCCTCTGCGGCGCCAGCTACGCACGGAGCAGGAAAGCGGGTCAGGTCGGGCATGGACATATCGTGACCGACGTCAGCGGTGTTACTGGTCAAGTTGACGACCTTGACCGCTTCTGCGACAGAAGTATATGCGGAATCCATGAGGGCACTGACTCCAACACTGGACGGCAACACGCCGGCCGTGACGATCTCCAAGACAATTGTTGGACCCGCCCAATCATCACGAAACTCCGCGCCTGGCCCACCCGTGCCGACGCTGGCCAGTTGGGTACCGATCGCGCCGAGATCGAGGAGCTGTTGCGCGCGGGCACCCGGCCGGGCACGGAGAGGCCATCCGCGGCATGACTGTCCTGTGACCGGATGGTCGTTGTCGCGGTGTGCCGGGAGAGGCCCATACCTGGTGGGCAGCCCCGGTGAGACCGCCGGGGTTCGAAGCGAGAGGAAACATCATGCCCGTTCCCACCGGCCCCGGCATCTCCGGGTTCATCAAGTCCAGGCCGCAGCTGTCGATGACCGTCAACAACGATCCGCGGTTCTCCGCGTGGGTCGGGATCCCGCAGACCCAGATCGATGAGAACGGGGTCCTGCAGGAACTCGAGCCCCTCGAGACCCGGATGGTCATGTTCGGTGCCTCCGCGCAGCGCGCCCACGAGAAGTTCCGCAAAGGGGATGACATCGTCGCCTTCGGCGCCAACAAGGAATACACCGCCACCCGAGATGGGCAGCAGGTCACGGAGGAGTATTTCCTCGCCTCGCACATCGGCCACGACAACAACGTCACGACCTACACCGTCCACCGCGGCCCCGACCGGTACCCGGCCGAGCGCGACGGGATGCAGCGCGAGGCAGCCCGCCAGGACGCAGCCGCC
>OMJG01000314.1_pt1 | contig 37212 bp, 28 predicted proteins | sample 1646431 | NCBI WGS metagenome assembly OMJG01 (sample SAMN03771674, study PRJEB25209) | food metagenome | isolation source: Cotija cheese | place: Mexico:Jalisco,Michoacan | collected 2011-12-12
GTTTCTTGGCTGGTGTTTTGGATATAGGCCACAAAAATCGGGGTTAGTGCGGGGAGCGTGGTTTCGCAGGTGCTTGTGGTGACCGTTGTCAGCTGATTGTGCTGTTGTGTGCTGGTTTGTATATATGTGGTGCGGTGTTGTGCGCGTTTGTTGTGGGTATGACCGCGGCATTGGTACTTTCACCAACGGCATGAATATCTTCACATATTCTTGAGCTATACACGCATATAACCAGATGTAGTTGCATCCAGAGAACAAAAAATCCTTACCGTCACGAAGACGGTAAGGATTCTTGATTCTGTGCGCCAGACAGGATTCGAACCTGCAACCTGCTGATCCGTAGTCAGCTGCTCTAATCCATTGGGCTACTGGCGCATGTTGTCTGCATGCCGAGGCTTTTAGGCAACTCGAATACAATAGCTCGGTCGACCGTGTTTTGCAAACCGGTGTGTCACGAATCTCCGTCAAGTGTGTGCGCAATACCGTTACCGAGTGTTCCGACCAGAGCTGTAGCATGAACCGAGTGTTGCAATACCGCCAGATGGCAGGAATACCTGAGCAATACGGGGCATAGCGTTGGAGAGGGATAGCATGTACGATTTTGACACCATCATCGACCATCATGGTTGGGCTTCCGAGAAGTGGGCCGAAGTGCGTGAGGTCATGGGGCCGGAAAGTGATGATGTGATTGCGCTTTCGGTTGCGGATATGGAGTTCAAAACTGCCCCGGAAATTCAGGAGGCCCTCCATCGGGCGGTGGATACCGGCATCTACGGTTACGAATACTGCACCGATGCCTATTACGCGGCGGTGCAATCCTGGATGCTTCGGCACCATCATTGTGATATCAAGCGTGAGTGGATTTCCGTAAGCGATGGGGTAATGACCGGCGTATTTACGGCCTTAAGAGCCGTGACCCACCCGGGGGATGCCGTCATCATCCAAAGACCCGTGTATTACCCCTTCACCAATGCGGCGGTGCGTAACGGACTGAGCATTCTCGACAACGAACTGGTGCTCGGCGACGATGGACGCTATGTGATGGACTACGCCGATTTGGAGCGCAAAGCCTCCGACCCTCGATGCACGGCGATGCTGCTGTGCAACCCCCACAATCCTGTGGGACGTGTATGGAGCCGAGACGAACTGTCTACGGTGGCACAGATATGTCTGCGTCACGGTGTCACGATGCTGGTCGATGAGATTCACGCCGATTTCGCATATGACGGGCATGAAGTGACCATGTTCTCCACCCTTGGCGAGGACGTGGCCGCCAACTGCATCGAGTTCACGGCACCTAGCAAGACCTTCAACCTCGCGGGATTGATAACCTCCAATGTCGTCATCTCCAATCCTGAGTTGAAACGGCGATTCGACATCGCCGCCGACAACGTCGCAGGTCTCAGCGTGAATCACTTCGGTCTTGTGGCGTGTCAGGCCGCGTATGAGCATGGAGAGGCATGGCTGAATGAGCTGCGCGGATATCTCGACGGCAACCTTGATATGTTGAGAAGCTTCGCTGCGGCACAGGAGGGTGTGACGCTCGTGGAACCCGAGGGAACCTATCTCGCATGGCTCGATTGCCGGGGACTGGGTATGGGCAGCGACGAACTGCGCGACTTCATGCGCAATCGCGCGCGGGTGTTCTTCGACGAAGGAGCGCTGTTCGGCGACTCCGGCAAGGGTTTCGAGCGCGTGAATCTGGCATGCCCGAGAACGATGCTGGAACAGGCGTGTTCGGGAATCGCGCATGCGCTTGGCGAACGAGGATAGACGAGGCGTGGCAGTCAAACGAATTCTTGCAGACACCAAAGGTCAGCTCCTGGGATTGGCAGAATCGGAACGGGGGAGCGGAATCCTGACGCTGCTGTGTGCCGTCATCGCTCTGGCTCTGGCCAATATGCCCTTCACCGCCGAAACCATGAGACGTGTTGCCGAGTATCCCATCGGCATACCCTTCAGCAATATCGACCTCACGGTGAGCCACTGGATTCAGGATGGCGTGCTCACAATCTTCTTCCTGGTGGTGGGATTGGAGCTGAAGCAGGAGCTGCGCAACGGGTCGCTGAGCAATCCGAAGCATGCGGCGGTGCCGATGATTTGCGCGGTCGGTGGAATGATTGTGCCACCGGTGCTCTTCATCTCGACGCTCTCGCTGTGGCCGCGCGGAGCGGACGGTCTGCTCGTTGGCAGCGCTTCAGGAGCCACCGGCACGTTCTCCGCCCTGGCGCAAGGCTGGGCCATACCCACCGCGACCGACATAGCCTTCTCTCTTGCGGTGCTGGCGATTTTTGCAAAAGCTCTGCCGCGAGCCATCAGAACATTTCTGATGACTTTGGCGACCGTCGACGATTTGCTCGCCATCATCATCATCGCCGTGTTCTTCTCACACGTGAATGCATGGTATTGGTTCGTGGGTATAGCCGTATGTGCGGCGCTATGGCGCTGGCTGATTCGTTTCAAGCGTGTGCCGTGGCTGCCAATTGCCCTAATCGGAGTACTGACATGGGTAATGATGTTCGAAGCCGGTATACACCCCACACTTGCAGGGGTGTTGGCCGGGCTGCTCACCCCGGCTAGAGCGGTGCATAGGGAAAAGCGCTCCAGGGCTGAACACTACGCGAAACGCATGCTGCCCTACTCGTCATTGATAGCGCTTCCGGCATTCGCCTTGTTCACCACGGGAGTGGAATTGGGTTCCGCGGGCTTCGGACAGCTGTTTTCACCGGTGGTGTGTGGTGTGGTGATTGCACTGTGCGTGGGCAAACCCTTGGGAATCATATGCACCGCATGGCTCTCGACAAGAGTGCTGAAGCTCTCGCTTCCACAACATCTGCGTGTGGTCGACCTTATCCCGATGGCGGTCGCCTGCGGTATCGGTTTCACCGTCTCGATGCTGCTGACATCCCTGTCATACCAGGATGCTCTGCTCATCACGGAAAGCAGGATAGGGGTGTTGCTGGCCTCGGTGATTGCGGCGGTCGTATCGGCATTCATGCTGCATGCCCAGGCTAAGCGATATGACGAGCTTGGTGCTGTGTCATAGATACAGCGGTATGAAAGGACGCCTGACCGATTCGCCCTTAGCCAGCAGCCATGTTGAGTGAGATAACTGCATCAACAGGACAGCATTGTGCTACGAATTCACGGAAATGCCGTCCTTTGATGCAGTTATCGTACCGGGCCTTACGGGCGCCGGATGAATTCCAGCTGAATTGTCTGTGTGGGTTGTCCACCCGAGCATCGCAACAGGCTGAACAAAAGGAATCATTGATACCCTAGTGGTGGGAAAATCTCAAGGGAGCGCGAATGGCGAAAAAGTCTCATAACAAGACCACGACTACGAAGAAAGCCGCTTCGGCGAAGAGCGACAAGCACGGCAACAAACCCGCGAATGCAAAGAAGCATGGGGACAATGACATCAATGACATCTCCATTGAAGGAGAGGTGTCGCAGACGGACGCATCAGTGCAGCAGCAGGCGGATGAAGGCTTGAACGACAACAAGCGCACGGATGCACCCGAGCAGCAGGAATCACAGTCACCACTTGGCGATACCTATCATCGGGGCCCGGTCATCATGCGCGGGCACATGATTCCGAAAGACAACACCACGGGCAATCTTCTCGCACCGGTCAGCAGCACGGACTGGCTGCACATGGACCCCTGGCGGGTGATGCGCATCCAATCGGAGTTCGTCGACGGATTCGGCGCCTTGGCTGAACTAGGACCGGCGGTGTCGATATTCGGCTCCGCACGGACGCCACGTATCGACCCGGTGTATAAGGCGGCACGGCATATGGGCAAGAAAGTCGCACAACGCGGCATCGCCGTCATCACCGGGGGAGGCCCCGGAGTGATGGAGGCCGCCAACCGAGGTGCCGCGCTTGCAGGCGGCAAGTCCGTCGGTCTCGGTATCGAACTCCCTCACGAGCAGGGTGTGAACAGCTGGGTGAATCTGGGCATTAGCTTCAGATATTTCTTTGTGCGAAAGACCATGTTCGTCAAGTATTCCTCGGGCGTCATCATCTGCCCCGGAGGTTTCGGGACTCTGGATGAAATGTTCGAACTGCTGACGCTCGTCCAGACCAGCAAAGTGTCAAGCATCCCTGTGGTGTTGTATGACAAGCAATACTGGCAGGGGCTGTTCGACTGGTTGAACACCACGGTTATGGAAAGCGGCATGATTTCTGCGCTCGACCCGGAGCGGGTGCTTGTGACCGACGACGCGGACGAGGCTGTGGATGTGGCCACCAGCGGTATCGGAGAGCACTGAGGCTATAGTGATTCGACGCCCTTTGGCAGGTGGACTGCCGGGGCGCCTCCCATTCTTCAACGATGTAGACCCTGATGTGCCCTGATATGCCCTGACGGGCGATATGGCGGCGAATACCAGAGAGTCACCCGAGGTGAGGAACGTCAACCCGGAGGCTGATGCATTTCCCTCGGTCGAAAACAGAACATCGGGCTGCTACCGCCAGGCATCACATCTTTGAGAGTACATGACGGTCGATGGGTCAGTGATGCGTGGCGATGAGCATTCCTGTGCCGATCGGTATGAGGGTGCTGTCTGTGGTCTCGTCATCGTCGACCATGCTCAGCAGTTTGCGCAGCTCAAGGGTTTTCGCATCACGATCGACCGGGTTGAGCAGCCCTCCCTGTGAATCGGATGCCTGGAATCCCAGCATATCGGTGAATACGGTCGCTCCGCCTTGTTTCAGCAGGCGTGATGACTGTTGATAGCTGGCAAGGTAATTCGAGGCGTCGCCGGTTACGATGATGAGGTCGTAATCCTCCGCGTTCAACCTAGGCAGGAACACTCCTGCAGAGGCGTTGACCGCGCGCATACGTGTGTCGCTCTCATCGTCGAGGTCGTTGAAGATGGCCCGGATGACTGCTGCACCGTCAGAGCTGGAGTCGACGACCGTGAGTTGTCCGCCACCTTGAAGGGCGTCAATGATTTGAACGGTTTCCACAGCGGCAGCCGTGCCGACGAGAATAATCGAGCGGGCCCCTACGAGCCTTATCAGTGTATTCAGGAACGAGGCTTGTGCCGCGGAACCCTGTTCGTGTCCCTGCGATTCGACCTTGCTTCGGATTTCCTGCAAATAGCTGCGCTGCTCGTCAACCGCACGGGACTCGATGAATTCCCAAGCCTTGGAGAGGTTGGTGTAAGAGGTTTTGTTCATAATGTCATACTCTAGTGGTGTTGGTCCCGGATGTCTTGTCGCGGCAGAGCCGGTTCTGTGAGCTTTGAATGAGATAACTGCACTAAAAGGACAGCTTTTCCGAGAAATCATTACCCAAAAGCTGTCCTTTTAGTGCAGTTATCTCCCAGAGGGCCGGAGTTCGACCAGCTTCCACATCTCTTCTCCTACGTCTATGCCTTTCGGGCAGTGACGGGAGCATGCCCGCACGGATTGGCAGGCGGCGATGCCGTCAGCATCGCTGATATCGTCGAGGCGTTCCTTGGTGGCATCGTCACGAGAATCGTTGATGAACCGGGAGTTGATGACAAGGGCCGCCGGTCCGATGAATGCCTCTCCACCCGCATAGACCGGGCAGCTTCCCTCGCACACGCCACAGGCAATGCAATTGCTGAGCAGCTCGAATCGCTGCAGCTCCTCAGGACTCTGCAGATATTCGAACATGTTCACCGCGCCATCCTGCGTGGTGTGAAGCTGTCCGCTGGCCTGGAGATAGGGTTTGAGCCTTTTGATCTGCTCCATCATCTGGTCGATATCGGCAATCAGGTCGCGCTGAACCGGAAACCCAGGGAGTGGAGCAAGGTCGACCGTCATGGCTTCGGCACCGTTATGTTGGGTGCCGTCTTGTTCGTTGCTCGTACCGAGACCGTCGAAGCCTGCGGACGGGGCTGTATGCTCTTGGATTTCGCGCTGTTCGTCATTCTTTGCGCTCGGTCCTGCGGAAGTCTTCAAAGACACACCGGTCTGGCGGAATCCGCTCGAGTCGGTGGTGTGAAGAGGCGTATCCTTCTTCGCCCAAGCCGCCACGGTCGCCGTGCACAGCAAAGTCGGTGTGCCGTTGATGCTTACGGCATCCGACCCGCACATCCCGTGACCGCATGAATAGCGGAAGGCCAGGGTCGGGTCGATATCGCGCTTGACTGCCAGCAGACAATCCAGAATCGTGTCCTGCGGATATACGTTCAGCTGATATTCCTGAACCCACTGCTTACCCCGTTGCCGTTTGCGCTGCGCGAAAGGAGAAGAAGCGCTTTGAGCGGCGAAAGGATTGCGTTGCTTCCTTGCTCGTTCCTGGCGAGGGGTGAATCTCGTAACGCGAAGGGTCAGAGCGATAGAGCCGTTGGACCGCTGTGCTGGTGTTGTCGTCATCGTTCCCTTCCTCTCTGTATACGGTCATCGAGTGCCGGAGACATATCAGTACTCACGCCGGGCGGCCGGCACGTCGAGGATATGCACCGGCTGCCAACATAGCTTACCCTCCGTGTCTATCATCGAATGCGCTAGGAATCTCGTATCGTCACGTTCCGGGTAGTCGCGGCGTTTCAACGAGCCTCGTGACTCCAAGCGAGCCGCCATGGCGTTCAGGACGGCCTTGGCCAGGGTGAACAGGTGCTCGGCTTCGAAAATCGCAATGAGCTCCTGATTGTATGCGGCGGACTCGCTGTGCGCCTTCAACCGCCGAACCCTCGAGCTGAACTCCTGCTCCAGAAGGTGTCTGGCACTGTCGATGCTCTGTTGATCGCATGACACGGCGACGTGCTCTTCCATCAACGCGCCGAGGTCGGCCATCACGCGGTAGGCGTTGTCGGCATCGTCACCGGCAGAACCGTCGGCTTTGCTGTTGTGTGTGGATGGTCGCAGTCCCTTTTCCTGCTCATCCGCCGTCGTTGCTTGGTCGTGGTTGCCGTCTGCGGCAGGATGCAGCAGCGTATCCAGACGTTCCTGCCATGCGGTGATGTCGGTTGGGGGAATCACACTGCTTTGACCGTTGTCTGGCCCATCCGAGTCGCCGTCAACGTCTTGGAGAAGGTCGCGGGCTATGCTCTCCCCGGCATGCGTGCCGAAGAGGCAGGCGTCGAGCAGGGAATTCCCACCCAGACGGTTTGCGCCATGCACGCCGACGCATGAGCATTCACCGGCGGCGTAGAGGCCGCCGACGATATGCCGTTCTCCGTTCTCCCACGTGTAGACGCGGCCACTGGTGTCAATCGGTATGCCGCCCATGGTGTAGTGGGCCGTCGGCCTGACGGGTATCAGGTCATTGCTCGGGTCGAGACCGGCGACATCGCGGATGGTTTCACACACCTGGGGGAGGGTCGCTTCCATATGGTCAGGGTCGAGGGCACGAAGATCGAGCCACACGCAGTCTTTTCGACCATCGGTCTGGCGAGGATCGGGAACGCCCCGTCCGGCGAGCACTTCCTCACGAATCGCCCGGCATACGACATCTCTGGCGGCGAGGTCGGCGTGTTCCGGTGCATACCGTGCCATGAAAGCCTCGCCATCGGCATTGCGCAGAACCCCGCCTTCCGCTCTGGCTGCCTCCGAGAGCAGAATACCGGTATGAGCCAGACCAGTGGGATGGAATTGGATGAATTCGGCATCCTCAATCTGCAGTCCGGCGTCCAAGGCAAGGGATAGGCCGTCACCGGTCAGGTCCCAGGAATTGGAAGTCGTGGTGAACAGTCGACCTGCACCGCCCGTTGCCATGACCACATGCGTGCCGTTGATGCCACGCACCGTGCCTGTCCGAGTGTCGACGGCGATGACGCCATTGACGCGATTGACGCGATTGACGTTTGCAGCGCCGTCCGTTTCGCTGACGTCACGTGTATCCAATGACAAATCGCATACATACCAATCCTCGGCGAAGTGCACGCCCAAGGCCACGCACTGCTGCCAGAGGCTGTGCAGTATCTGATGTCCGATTCGGTCTGCGGCGAATGCGGCACGTCGAACTGGGGTGCCGCCGAAATCGGATGTGTGGCCTCCGAAACGCCTTTGCGCGATATGGCCGTCCGGCGTTCGAGAGAAGGCGACCCCATCATGTTCCAGACGGATGACCGTCGAGGGCGCCTCCTCGGCCAGAAGACGAGCCGCATCCTGGTCGACCAGCCAATCGCCGCCCTTGATGGTGTCGAAATAATGCCAATGCCAGTCATCCTTGTCGACATTGCCCAGACTTGCGGCGATGCCGCCTTCCGCCGATCCGGTGTGCGCGCGCAACGCCTGAAGTTTGGAGATGACCAGGACTTTGGGAAGTGTGCCGGACGTCGAGGGTGAGCCCTGCCATGTGCGCAGCAATGCGAGGGTTGCGGACAATCCAGCGGCCCCCGAGCCTACGATGACGGCGTCATAATATTCTTCAAGCTCACTCGAATCCATGACACCGATTGTTGCACAACAGGCGGAGAGGGCATCAGCATTTCTTGTCAGCGTCCGGAGCGTCGCCCTGCCGAATGACTGTCGCGCACCTGTCGAGCGCCACGTTGAAGATGGTGCTATGGCAGAACTCAATTTTTCCCAACGTGTGTATGAGGTTGTGCGCAGGATTCCGGAAGGAACAGTAGCGACCTACGGACAGGTCGCGGCTTTGGCGGGGAATCCGCGTAATGCGAGAATCGTCGGATATGCTCTGCATGTGAATCCGGAACCCGGGGTGATTCCCTGTCATCGCGTGGTGTTTCGGGATGGTTCCCTGGCACCGGGTTTTGCCTTCGGAGGACCGGAGCGACAGCGCGAATTGCTTGAAGCCGAGCATGTGCGATTTATTCCTGAAGGGGGTGCGGAAGCGGCGGGTGCTCAAGGGTGGCGTGTGGACCTCGAGCGGTGCCAATGGGATGCCTGACGGTCTTCTGCTGCGCAGGGTGATGACGTATGCCGAATCTGCACGAATGAAGCGGCACTGAACAACGATGGCGTATGCGTCGCAGTCATGGCGATTGCCGATTCCCGGGCGTGACCGTCTTGAGCAGGCCTCTGTTGTCGTAGGCGATGAATCCTGCGATTTCCAAGGTCCCGAGTGCCGTCAATACCTGCTCGATGGTCGGCGGCGTCTGTGGTGGTGAAGAGGTATTGCCGTACAGGTTCCCCTCGGTGTGGCGCCGATTGAACATGGTCAGTAATGTTTCGACTCGCAACGACCGATTCGAGGATGCTGTGCGAATGATGGACAGCAGGCTGTGCTGAAGGGGCGTGAATGTCGTATCCGTACTGCCCGTTTCGCTGCCGTTGCCTGTATGGTTATCGGCTACCGGTGTTGATGTCGCCTGTTGAGGAAACAGACCTCCGATAGGCAAACTTGTGGTGCCTGCCCTCTTCTTTGATGAGCGTCGCATGGGTTCGTGCCGATGGGTGACGAGGTTCGCCACTTCTTCGGGTTTGAGTATGGATTCGGCCTTATGATCTCGAATCAGGGCATTGCAGCCCGCATTGTTCGGGCTGGTTACCATGCCCGGAACGGCATAGACCTCACGGCACAGCATATCCGCCCAATGAGCGGTATTCAACGCCCCCGAACGTACTCTGGCCTGTGTCACGACTACCGAGCCTGCCAAGGCGGCGATGATGCGGTTTCGGAAGAGAAATCTCGGTGCCGCAGGTATGGTGTCGGGGCTCAGCTCACTGAGCAGCGTGCCGCCGGATGAGAGTATGGCTTCGAAGAGTTCGAGATTTCGGGCAGGTCCCATGTGGTCGAGCCCTCCTGCGAAGACGGCGACGGTCATCCCCGATGAGTCAGCATCGTCCGGCCTTCTCTTTCTGGATGTTCCGCTGCGACAACTGATTGCAGCGTGATGCGCGCAGGCATCCGCACCGATGGCACCCCCGGAAATCACGACATGGCCTGCGTTGCCCACTGCGCAGGCTATGGCCTGTGTCACCTGCCGTCCGTAATCGTCCAGTTCGCGTGAACCGACAATCGCAACGGGTTGTTGACACAGCGCCAGCGTTGAGGACTGGCCTTGCCCCCATAGGCACAGAGGAACAGGCACATAGGCACGCAGGTGCAGATCATTCAGAAGCTTCGGCCAGTGCGGATGTTCCGGGGTAAGTATCCAATACTTTCCGCCTGCGGTGATCCATGCATGGAGGTCCTCATCGCGAAGGTCGGGTATCTGGGCATATCGAACGAGCCAGCGGTCCATCCTCGTGGTGAATGACCTGCGCCCTGTGTCAATATGTGAGGGTTCGACTTCAGTCAGGTATTCCATGAAAGTATGTTGCAAACGTTGCGCATACCGTCCGGTTCCGGGAGTCTTGCAGGAGTATTCCCGCCTGAGGCAATCGAGGATGGCGGCAGGTCCTTCCATCTTGCCTTTCATGCTGGCCAGGACCAAGTTGTGCATGATGGGGTCAGGACCATCGGCGCAGTAGCTCAACAATGCCCTGGCAAGTGTGTCTTCCATGTCGGGAATCGCGTGGTCGTGCTGTTGTAGGGCAGACTTCGCGGATTCACTTACTGTCGTGTCAGCTGTCGTAGCCGCTGTTGAGGTCATTGTCACGGCTATTGTCGAGGTCGAGCACGGTGAGTCGGGTTGCGATGCCTGGTGTGGATGTTCCTTGGCATCCGTCGCTTCTCGTGCCGTGTTCCCCTCGCGGGGGTCGTCATTCATGTCCTTGATTCCCTTTCGTGGTGAGGTGCTAGTGGGGTGATGGTGGGTTATGTCGGGGTGATGGTGAGAAGGAGTGGCTGTCGTCCGGATGGGCACTGGTGACCGGTCCATTCAGGACAGTCTGGTGCGCAGATGTATGCCCAGGTCAATGTCTTCAGTTTCGGGGCCGTCATGTCCATGCAGGTCGGCAAGAGTCCACGCCAAGCGCAATGCCCTGTCCGCGCCGCGCATGCTGAGCAGTGATGTACGAAGGGCCTGGTCTACTCGTGCCAGCACCGCCGGTGAGCTATGCTCGCGCAGCCATCCGCCTGTCGCCTCCGCATTGCATCGCCAGCCATGTTCCTGGTATCGGAGCCGTGCTTGTTCTCGCGCGGCAATGACTGTCGCTCGAATGCTCTCGCTGCTGTCCTTCTCGGAACCGGAGTCGGCAGGAAGGCATGGAACGTCAAGAACCTCCGTCTGAATATCTATGCGGTCGAGTATCGGTCCGGAGAGCCGATTCCAATATCGACGGCGTTCCCGCGACGCGCAGGTGCAACGTTCCCCTGTCCCGTACGCAAAGCCGCATGGGCATGGATTCGCAGCCATCAACAGTTGGAATCGTGCCGGATAGACGGTGGTTCCTTGCGATCTGGCAAGAGCGACGAGACCGGTTTCCAATGGTTCGCGTAAGGACTGCAACACCCTGGGTGAGAATTCAGGCGCTTCGTCCATGAACAGCACGCCGTGGTGGGCTCTGGTGATGGCTCCGGGTTGAGCCAGCCCTCCGCCACCACCGACAAGCGATGCATTCGAGGCGGTATGATGTGGAGCCTCGAAAGGCGGGATATCGGTGACCCCGTACTGCTGCAGAGTGCCACATAATGAGCGTATCGAAGCCACCTCAAGCTGTTCCACCTCGCCAAGCGGCGGCAGGATAGTCGGCAATCGTTCCGCCAGCATCGTTTTTCCTGAGCCCGGCGGTCCGGTCATAATCAGATGATGCCCGCCCGCTGCGGCTACGGTCAACGCCCACTTCGCCGATTCCTGACCGGAAACCTGACTCATGTCCACTCCGCCTGACCCTGGTCGATGCGCAGGGGATGTCGTTGCAGGGTCACGGTTTCCAAGAGTTGCGGGACCGGTGACCGAAACATTCGACAGGGGAGAAGACGAGGACTCGGCGTAGGTATTCGCGCTCGACGTCTTCAATTCGCAGGTGCCGCCTAATTGCAGAATCAGTTCAGTGAGATGGTGAAGACCGACGATGTCGATTCCCGGTATCAGTTCCGCCTCGTCCATATTGGCGGCCGGCACGAAAGCCTTCCGCACTCCACGCCGGGCGCCGTGCATAAGCATGGGGAGGATGCCGTTGATGGGCAGCACGCTGCCGTCGAGATTCAATTCTCCCAGAGCTATCATGCCGTCGAAATCTTTGGTCGGAATCATTCGTCCTGCGGCCAGCACACTGACCGCAATGGCCAGATCATGCGCTGCACCGCGCTTGGGCAGTGAGGCCGGTGACAGATTGACGGTAACGCGGGTTTCCGGCCATCGGAATCCCGACGCGGAACAGGCGGACCTGACCCGTTCCCGGGCTTCGTTGACCGAGGTATCCGGCAGGCCAATGATGGAGAAGTGGGGCAAGCCGGGGGATATGAAGGCCTGCATCTGCACGATGAAGCCCCGTAGCCCCACCATGCCGACGGACTGTGCGGTTCCGATGGCCATCAGAACGCCTTCATGATATGGCGTATCCGCAATGACGCACCGGACGCGTCCAAGGCGACGACATCGAAGCGTAGGCCATTGCGTCGGCAGCGGTGTTCGGGGGCCAGGAGCCACTGTGACGCAGCTGACCGCAGATTCATGCGTTTTCTGTAGGTAACGGCCTCTTGCCCGGTGCCCTGCCGGTTGCTTCTGCGCGTTTTGACTTCTACGAACACCAGTGTCCGCTCATCGTCGAAAGCCACGATATCGAGCTCCCCGTACCTGCTGCTCCAGTTGCGGTCGATAATGTCCCATCCTCTGGATTTCAACCAGGATGAGACGAACTCCTCGCCCAAACGACCGAGTGCCTGTGCATCGATGTCGGGATTCAGCAGTTCGCTGCCTAAGGTGTCGTGATTGCCGGAAGATTGTATCTGAGATGATTGTGCTGTCATGAGCACAGTCCATCATGCCGATGCGGAATCATCGAGGCCTGCACGGACGTGTGGTCGAATGTGCAGGCCTCGATGATGTATGTGGACCGTGTCCAATGCGTGGAGGCGGCTCTTGGTGTGCCGCCTACCCGAGTGCCACCTGCGTGCCTTGCTGCATGTCTGTTTGCTGCAAAATTCGGTACGAGGCGAGAATGCCGAATAAGCTATGCGGCGACAAGGCCGGTGAGCTCTCCGAGATTGAGTTCGAAGCTTACCCCGCGCTGCTCGAAGTGCGGTTGCCTGCGGGTGCTGACCATGGCCGAACGAACGAATTCACCGGCGATTCTGGCGGATTCCGCCAGACCTTTTCCGGCGAGCACGGCACCGCACAGAGCCGAGGCGAAGGCGTCGCCTGTGCCGTGAATCATGTAGGGATGTTTGTCGTGCGTCAGTTCCACCGTGCCGGCGACGCCCGTCGATGCGGATGCGACGAAGTTGCGAATCTTGCCGTCCTGCCTGTCGATGCCTTTGAGCACGACGTTCTTCGCGCCGAGCCCAAGCAGCATACCTATCCAGTCGTCGACCTCGTGGTCATCGAGATTTTGGCCGGGGTACTCTCTGTTCGCAAGAATGCTCGCCTCGGTGAGATTCGGCATCAGCACATCGGCGCCGTCGGCTAGCCTGCCCATCGCGTCGCAAAGTTCCTGCGTATACGTGGGATACATCTTCCCGCCGTCTCCCATCACGGGGTCCACCAGTCGAAGTGCACCCGGGTACTCGTTGTATAGCCGCTGAATGATGTCGACCTGTGCGGCGCTCCCCAGGAAACCGCTGTATATGCCGTCGAGCTCGACGTCTTCCTTCTGCCAGGCGTCAAGATAGTCACCCAGCATATCGGTGGTGTCGTGGAAGGTGTAGTCCTTGTACATGGTGTGGGCGCTGAACAGTGCAGTGGGGACGGGGCAAACGTCGCAGCCCGCGGCCGAAAGGATGGGAATGGCCGCCGTCAGCGAGCACTTGCCGTATCCGCACATATCATGCACGGCGGCCACTCTGGGAATGTATTGCGGATCGCGCTCGTACAGCGTCACATCACTGGTCATGGAAACCCCTTATCTTCGCTTGGCAGACGGATGCATCAGGCAACGACTGTACCTTATGCGCCCATTTGCCTATGTTACCGACCATGTCAACGGTCTTTGCCCTTTTTCACAGGAGGGGCGGCGTGTTGAAACAGGCTTTTTCGTCGTGCCCGGAATCGAAAGCCATTGCGAAATATGATGCCTGCAAAGCGTTATAAATACTTGCGATAACCGGAGGAGCTTCACAGCTTGTCAAAAGGAGCGTATCTGAACTACCTTCAAGACACAGGACAGTGACGGGATGTGGAAGTGCCACAGCCGTCGCGCAGCAGTTCGCACATACGCCAACATCGTTAAGGAGTTACCGTGACCGAGAATCACTACAGGTTTGAAACCCAGCAGTTGCACGTCGGGCAGGAAGAAGCCGACCCGGCCACTGATGCCAGAGCCGTCCCCATCTACGCCACCACGAGCTATGTGTTCCATGACTTCGACCATGCAGAAGCACGATTCGGCTTGCAGGACCCGGGCAATATCTACGGCCGTCTGACCAACTCCACACAGGGTGTGTTCGAGAACCGCATCGCCGCGCTCGAAGGCGGCACCGCAGGCCTTGCCGTGGCATCAGGTGCCGCTGCGGTCGAATATGCCGTACGCAACATCACGCAAACCGGAGACCACATCGTCTCCGCGAAGAACATCTACGGTGGTACCTACAACCTGCTTCGCCACACGCTGCCCCGCGACGGCATCACCACGACCTTCATCGATCCGGAGGAGCCGCAGAACTTCGAGGATGCCATCCAGGACAACACCAAGCTCGTATTCTTCGAGACCTTCGGCAATCCCAACGCCGACCTCGTGGATTTTGAGGCGATTTCGCAGATTGCCCACAAGCATCATCTTCCGGTGATTGTCGACAACACCTTCGCCACCCCGTATCTCTTCCGTCCTTTGGAGCATGGAGCGGACGTGGTGGTCGAATCCGCCACCAAATTCATCGGAGGGCACGGCTCCACGCTTGGCGGCGTGGTGGTCGAAGGCGGAAACTTCGACTGGGCCGAGGTGCCGGGCAAGTTCCCGACACTCACCGAACCGGACCCGAGCTATCATGGTCTGAATTTCTTCGAGGCCTTGGGGCCGGCCGCCTTCGTTACACGCATTCGCGCGATTCTGCTGCGTGATACCGGTGCGACCCTGTCGCCCTTCGCCGCCTTCCTGCTGCTGCAGGGCACCGAGACACTGAGCCTGCGTGTCGAACGGCATGTGGAGAACGCCCTGAAGGTGGTCGATTACCTGCAGACCGTGCCCGAGGTCGACCATGTCAGCCATCCCGCTGTTCCCGGCCGTCGCGACCACGAGCTGTATGAACGGTACTTCCCCAACGGCGCTGGTTCGATTTTCACCTTCGACATCAAGGGCGGCAAGGATGCGGCACGTGTGTTCATCAACAACCTGCATCTGTTCTCGTTGCTTGCCAACGTGGCGGATGTGAAGTCTCTGGTGATTCACCCCGCATCGACCACCCATTCGCAGGAGACCCTTGAGGAACTCGAGGACCAGGGTATTCATCAGGGGACCATCCGACTCTCCATCGGCACCGAAAACATCGAGGATATCCTCGACGATCTCAAAGCTGGTTTCGCCGCAGTGAAGGCCTCCGGACTGGCCCAGTAGCACGAAACTCACAGGACTTGGCAGCGCCCCATCGGCTCATTTCCCGATGGGGCGCTACAGTATGCCGTTCAAAGGGCCACCTAATACGATAACTGCACTAAAAGTACAGCTTTTTCCGAGAAATTGTTGCTCAAAGCTATCCTTTTAGTGCAGTTATCTAATTCACCACGTCTGCAGTGAGCCAAGGCCGATATTTGATATGCACGCCTTGGGATTTATACCTGATATTTCTCAGACTTTTGGTCCAATGGACAATGCGTCGTCATGAGTGCGTCCGGTGTGGATGGCATCGTTCATTGCCGCCACGAATTCGGCGTCGACGGAGTAGTGGTTGCCATCCAACTCGCCTACGGGAATCACCCAACCACCGTGCGTCATGTAGAGGCTGTCCGCCTCGAGCAACTGCTCGAAGGGGAGTTTCCTGTATTCGAAGCTGCCGCCCTCTTGCTGCGCGAAGGCGAACAGCTCACGTTGGCTGGTGCCGTGCAGAATACCGATGGAGGGGTCCGGAGTGACGTAATGGTTGCCGAAACCTGCGACTATCGAGGAATTCGGGCATTCCAACACGAATCCATCCTCGGTCGTCAGAATCGCGTCTCCGACGGAGTGCCGGTCGCATTCTCTGTGTATGGCCTGATTGACGGCATAGCTGAGGGTTTTCGCCCCGTTCAGCAGCCAGGGAGCTTTGGCGGTGATGTCGGACGAATACCCTCTGGTCAACGACATCATGGAAATGGGATCGGTTTCATGCAGATTGCCCATGGAGTCAATGAACATCCACACACTTGGCAGGCCATCGCTGCTCTTGCCGACGCCGGTAGCGTCATCCATGCCTCGCGAGATGAGTATTCGCAGCAAAGGACCGGGCTCGTCGCCGTCATAATGGGCTATGAGATCCTCCACCGCCTGCGTAAACGCCGCCATATTCGGCTCGGGCATATCCATGAGCCTAGCGGAATAAGCGAGTCTGAGCAGATGGTTCTCCAGTGATACCGGATACCCCTTCCATACGGTGGTCGCTTCGAAGATGCCGTCACCTCTGGTAACCGCCAGGTCGAATGGGGAGACAATCAGAGCCTCCGGTTCAACGAATTCCAGCAGCTTGCCGCTTCGTCCCGCGGATGGGGCCTTTGCAGAGAACAGGGCAGAGGCATTGCCTTTGCCAAGAACGATATTTGCCATACGTATTCCTTTCGACCTTTGTGCAGGAAGGGTTCCGTCCAGGAGGTGTGTACCGGCCCGGCAACGTGTTGTGCATACGCTTCAAGGCTATATGCGCCACGCGGTTGCGTACAGCATACGCATGGCAAGATTACGTTCAGGTATTCGACGTTAAGCGCCGATTCACGCTCCGGTGCAAGTGGTCGCCGCGTTCCTCATTCTCTGGGATGATTCGCGCGATTCCTCATGTTCCCGAAGTCACCCTCACGCACGATGACGGCCTGGACCACGCCCGGATAGTTTGGTGACAGTACATCGGAGAGTCTCCGATTCGCTGTTCAGAGAGAGGAAGCCATGAGCCATACGAGTGAATCGTCACAGAGTGAATCACCAACAGTGGAAAACGGCAATATATGGGACGACACCCGCAATCAGACCACGGCGGGCTCCGCAAACCCCGGCGGTACCGAAGAGGGGAGCGCAGCCGCAGCCATCAGCGGTGTGCATGCTTATGTGACCAAGCGTCCCGGAGTGGCGATCGAGGCCGTGGATCTGGTCAAGGACTATGGCGAGGATGAGAACGTCGTCCATGCGTTGCGCGGGGTGAACGTGAGTTTCGAGCAGGGCAGGTTCACCACCATCATGGGGCCGTCCGGTTCGGGCAAATCGACGTTGATGCATACACTGGCAGGTCTTGATACGCCGACCAGCGGCAACATCGTCTTTTCCGGTTCGGATATCACGACGATGAACGACAAGCAGCTGACCTTGATGAGAAGGAACAACGTCGGATTCATCTTCCAGAGCTTCAACCTACTGCCGATGTTCACGGCGGAACAGAACATCGTCATGCCGCTGACACTCGCCGGAGCGAAGCCTGACAAGCAGTGGATGCGCACTCTGGTCGAGACGCTCGGTCTCGAAGGTCGTCTCGACCATCGTCCTCATGAGCTTTCCGGCGGACAGCAGCAGCGCGTGGCCATTGCCCGAGCGCTGATCAGCAAGCCGTCCATCGTGTTCGCCGATGAGCCCACGGGCAATCTCGATTCGGTGTCGAGCGCCGAAGTGCTTGAATTCCTCAAGCGTTCCGTTCGTGAATTCGCACAGACCATCATCATGGTGACGCATGACGCTGTCGCCGCCTCCTATGCCGATCGGGCCATCGTCTTCGCGGATGGTCGGATCGTGGCGGATGTACAGCATCCCACGGCTGACCAGATGAACGCCCTGCTGTTGGAGGAACGTCGCAAGACCTCCGCAGCCGCGTTCAATGATAGCCGCAGCAGGGATGCCGTCGATGCCGGAGCGAAGCTTCGGTGAATGCCCATGCTCGGCGCTCATGGTGGTTGAACCGGTCGGGCGGCGGTGTGTTGGAAAGTCTGAGATAAGGAATTCACGTATATGTGGTCAATAACGTTCAAACTCATGAAACGCAGTATGCGAATGCTCGTTCCCGCGGGTATCGCCATCATCATCGGCACGATGTTCGTGTCAAGTACCTTCCTGTTCGGGAATGCGCTCGATCATTCATTGAGGCAGCAGGTGTCCGCCAGTTTCGGAGACGCGCAGTATGCGGTGAGCAATACCGGCAGCTCTGATGCGGAAGACGGCAGAAGTACATCCGAAACCGTTGCGAGCATGAATCTGGATCGCATTCGCGAGATACAGGGTGTTTCCGGTGTGCGTCCCGACACGGTCAGCCAGATCGAGATTTCGGGAGGCAGCCGCAACGAACATTCCTCCACGGCCGTGATAGGCATGGCCAATTCGAGCGGCGTCATGCCTGTCAGCCTTGCATCAGGGCTGTGGCCTGCGCATTCGGGTGAAATCGCTGTTCCCGAGTCGATGGCGAATTTGCTGTCGCTGCATGTCGGCGACACGGTCAAAAGCACGGCTCCGTCTGGTGGAGACGAAGCAGGACAGAACGATTCCCGGACGATGACGGTCGTCGGTATCAGCAAGGACACGGCAGGCGCATATGCGTATTACGGCGGTGCCGCAATCGTAGTGGAGCAGGATTTTGCCGGCTTGGCCGGTTATGGCTCCACAACAAACTTTGAGAATCTGCCCATCTCCACGATGTTCATCGAACTCGCACCTGCGACGGCGGAACAGCAGACGCTGACCTTGCGTAAAATCGATGCGGTGCTTCCTCACGGTTTCCAGGTCAAAGAGCGTAAAGCCCTTGAGGACAGCATGATGAAAAGCCTCGGAGGCGGACAGGTGAATATCACCACGACCTTCATTCTTGCCTTCGGCGTGCTCGCGATGTTCGTCGCCGCCATAGTCATCGCGAACACCTTCCAGGTGATGATCGCGCAGCGACGCAGGACGTTGGCCCTGCTCAGAACGATAGGCGCTCGCAAATCCCAGCTCTACGCTTCGGTGCTCGTCGAGGCGAGCATCCTCGGACTCGTGTGCTCGGTGGTGGGTGTAGGGTGCGCCTTGCTGCTGATGACCTTGCTTGGCGTCAGTGGTGTCAATCTTGCCGGAGCGCAGTTCAGTGTGGTGCTGTCATGGCCCGTGTTCGTCGTGCCGATACTGTTCGGCATTGTCATCACCATCCTGGCATCATCCGGCTCCGCACGCGCAGCGACTGGGGTTACGCCACTTGAGGCCTTGCAACCAATGGAAGCCTCTGTGAAAAGGCGTCACGGGTGGCTTTCGACGATGACGAGTCTGCTCCTGATGGTTCTCGGAGTGGTGGCCGTCATACTGCCCATAGTGCTGACCAGAAGGTCGCTCACCGGTGAATCCGCTGCGTTGACCGCTGATCAGTCCACGCAGATACTGGGTGTGGGAATACTCGGCGTGATGATGTTCTTCGTCGGGGTGCTGTTGTGTTCGAGCCGATGGATGCCATGGCTGCTCAAGGGCGTAGGTGCACTGCTGTCGCACATCGGACCGGCCACGCGGATCGCTTCCGCCAACATCCAGAAGAATCCTAGGCGTGTGGCTTCGACGGGTGCCGCGCTGCTCATAGGAGTCACTCTGGTGTCATGCCTGGGAACGGGTGCGGACAGTGCGAAGCAGACGATGAGCAATGCCTTGGATGCTCGATACAGTGTCGATATTCAGGTGACTGGAAATCATCTCACTGCCGCGGATGTGAACAAAGTCAAGAAGGTTGGCGGTGTGCATGCGGCAGGCTTGGTGCCGACCGTACCTGCCATGCTGTCAGTGGACGGACACCAGCAGGGGATGAGTGTGTACGAGCTTTCAGCGTCCGGTGTGAGCGAACTGATGCATGCATCGGTTTCCGCTGTTCAGGATGGTGACATCCTGGTGCCGAAGGCGCTGGCCACCGGCAAGAACGGTCTGGTACAGGGGAGCAAGGTGACCCTGGGGCTGAATGCATCGGGCTCTGATAACGGTCAGGACGGTACATCCTCCACTGGGACGGCACAGAACGGGGTGTCCAGGGAGTTCCGAGTCGTTGGCGCCAACTACAGGGGCGTCGAGAGCGACAACGAATTGTATGGCATCGTCAAACCGGGGACGCTCGGCGCGGCGGGCATCCGTGCCGAGGGCAACGAGATATGGATTAGTTCGGACGGGCAGCAGAATGCCGGAACGTTGGTCACCAACATCAAGGACGCATTGAGCGATGTGGATGGCGTCAACGTCGGCGGATCCATAGCCGTCAGGTCGCAATGGGAACAGATCGTCAACGTGCTGCTGATGATACTGGTCGCCTTGCTGGCCGTCGCCGTGGTGATTGCGTTGATAGGCGTGGCGAATACGCTGAGTCTTTCGGTGATCGAACGCTTGCGGGAATCGGCGACTCTGCGAGCCATCGGTATGACCAGAGGACAACTGCGAGCCTCGCTGGCGATCGAAGCTCTGCTCATCTCCGGCTGCAGCGTTGTCGTGGGACTGGTTCTCGGCACCGTTTTCGGATGGATCGGGTCCTACCTGGTATTCGCACAATTCGGCGCGGTCGCCTATCCGCTTGATTGGGGGATGGATGCGGCCATCGTTGGGGTGGCGGTGGTCGCAGCGCTGCTTGCCAGCGTCCTTCCGGCCAAACATGCGGTGAGCACATCGCCCGTCGAGGCGCTCGCTGAAGCCTAAATGCGAGTGTGTGCATCGTTGTGGGAGCTCATCTGCAGATGTTGAGATGATAACTGCACTAAAAGGACAGCTTTTCCCGAGAAATTGTTGCGAAAAGCTGTCCTTTTAGTGCAGTTATCGTATTCGGTGGCCCTTTTGCACGCCAATATGCGACGGACGGTTTAGACGAGGTGATTCTCGTACGCGAATACCACTGCCTGCACCCGGTCCCGGGCGTTGATTTTTTGCAGGATATGGGCGACGTGCGTTTTGACGGTCGGCAGGCTGATGAACAGCAGGTCGGCGATTTCCTGATTGCTCAGACCGTGGGCTATCTCGATGAGCACCTCGCGTTCACGCTGGGTGAGCTCGGCCAATTCCGGGTCGATGTATTCCCCGGAATTCCTGTCGGTCTCATGCGACGGGCCGGATGGGCCGCTTCCCTGTGCGGTGTTGCGGTCGGCAGCCAGCTGCGCTTCCTCCTGAAGCATGTTTTCTATCAGTCGACGCGTGGCGGACGGAGCGATGATGGCGTTGCCCTGTTTGACTGTTCGTATGGATGCCAACAGCGTCTCGGGTTCGGTGTCCTTGAGCAGAAATCCCGAAGCTCCGGCATTGATGGCGGCCATCACGTATTCATCGAGGTCAAAAGTGGTCAGTATCACCACTCTGGTAATCTCCGGAGCGCCGTCTTGGGATGTGGCGGAACCCGACTCGGTGATGCGACGGGTCGCCTCGATGCCATCCATAAGCGGCATGCGGACATCCATCAGCACCACGTCGGGATGAAGACGTTCCGCCAAGGACAGAGCTTCCCGGCCGTCCGCAGCCTGTCCTACAACGCGCATATCGTGCTGCGAACCGATGACCAGGGAGAAACCCGCACGGACCAATTCCTGGTCATCGGCGATAACCACGGTGATGACCTGGTCTTCGTGCTCCATCATGTTCCCTCTTCTCCTGCTGCGCACGGTTGCTACCGTCAAGCTGATACCGCCGTACGGTCATGTGCGAGCATGCTTATTCTACTGAATATTCGTCCTGGGAAATCATCGTTCTACGCAATCCGCGCGTACACGACACAGGATTACCTGGTGCCGGAATCCGATGACGTCACTCGGGCAAGGTGTTTGAGCTGTTCTTCCAGAGTGGGTGCGGGTGCGAGATCCATGCCGTCCTGAGGAGTCCCGGAAGTTGCTTCGCCGCCGGCATCGCTTTTCGACTCCCGCAATATGCGCAGCAGACGGCGCATATGAGCCAGAGCGAGTCTGCCTTCCTTGCCAATTGCCGCGAAAGAGTCCTGCACGTTTTGCGCGACTTCCTTCTGACTCGTGTCGGTAATCGTATCGAGATTGTCGAGTCCGTCAATCGCCTTGCGTCTGACTGCCTGCAGCGTGCTGGTGACTTCGTGTTGGATGGCATTGCCGATGCGGTCCCGTTCCACGCTGGCCGCCAGACGGCGTTGCTGCTCCTCCTCGTCGCGGAGGGCCTCTTCGCGTTCTCTCAGTACCAGGGCGTTGTTGCCCTTGGTCCTCGTCCACAAGGCTGATGCGGCCGTGGCGCTGCACAGAGCCAAGGTGCCCAGACCAATGACCACGGACGCGGTGAGTGACGTGGAGAGGGAATCCGTGCTGGAGCTGTTCACCAGCGGAGATTTGAACATTGCCAGGAGCAGTGTCGGATAGCCCCAGAACTCCGCGACGAAGAGCTTTACCCCAAGAAGGACGCACATAGCGAAGGTCGTGATGACGGTCCAACGGATACGTGATGACGGACCCAGCAGAATCACCGCATGAAGGTACAGAAGGGCCAGAATATTGACCAGGTACACATCAGGAACACACAGCAGTTGCAGGACGCACGCCACCACCACGATGCCCGCGGTCGTCTGGGGGAAACGGCGGCGGAAACACAGCGGTGCGACCAAGGCGAAGATGACGAAGGCCGCACCGACCGGAGCCGTCTTTTCGGTAATCGGCAATATATCCGAAAAGGTCACGAGTCCGCTCCATAACGCCTGGCTCCAAATGCCCAGAACGATGATGACCGCCATGATCAGGGTGTCTATCAGCGTGTAGTGGCGTTCGCTCCATTGCGACAGGCGTTCTATCAGGTTGAAGCGCTTGCCTGATGCGGAGGATGCCTGCTCGAAGGGTTTGGAACGCAGATGATGAAAGAATTCGGTGATGCGTTCCTTCAGCCCGGGGTTATGAGTGTCCTCCGTGCCGGATGTTTCCTGGTGACTGGCATGGCTCAGCGGCAGCTCGGCCTCCACGAGGAATCCGCCCTGCGGCATGGGTCCCGCCTGGACGCGGCCACCCAGGGCCTCCACACGTTCCTTCATTCCCAGCAGGCCGAAACCGGGTTGGTGCCCGTCCTGTGTGGAACCCATGCCCAGACCATTGTCCTGGATGCTGATGTGCAACACGGAATTCGACCAGCGTTCCCGAAGGAGCACCTGAACATCGTCTCCGGCGTATTTGTTGATGTTGCTGAATGATTCCTGGACCATGCGATATGCGGCCGTGGACGCTGCCGGACTCAAGGCATCGCTTCGGGGAGTGCCGTCTATGCGATGAACAATCCTGTGGTTTCCGGGCAGTGAATCATGCTCGCGAATCAGCTCGTCAATCTTCTCGAAGCCCGGCTCGGCAGTCTCACCACTCTGAACCACGCTGGTGGAATCGGCGCTGCCGATGTGCTTGTGTGGCGTCGAATCGTCAGTACCCTGCGGGAATGCACCGTGATTCGAGCTGAGTGGTGTCGCTTCGGGAAGTGGCGTCGTCGCATGTCCACCGGTCATTCGCGGAATATCGGCCGGGGAATCCTCGAAGATGCCCAGCAGCTGGCGCATGTTCCGCAGGGCGGCATCGCTTTCATGGTCGATTGTCTGCATCGTCGAGCGGGCTATGCCGAGGTCATGGGAACCCGCGTATCGCCCTGCATCGGATTGCACGATAATCGTGGATAGGGTGTGCGCCACGACATCGTGCATGTCCCTGGCAATGCGACGTCGCTCCGCGAGGGCTGCAATGCGTGCCTCCTCGCGTTGTCTCGCTTCGAGGGAGGCGTTTCGTTCCTGCATCATGCGGATGGTGTACAGGCGTGCCCTCTGCCAGAAAGCCATGATGATGACCGCGACCAGGCATATGAGGAAGAGAAGCAATACGGCTGTCGCATTTGCGGAGACGTCCCTGATGCAGGGCCATGGCACAAGGTCGGGGCTGTTGCTCGGGCAGGAGTCATATCCCAGCCATCCGGTGGTGTTCGCGGCATCCGAGAACAACGGTCCGATGGTGTAGCTCGATGTGATGACGGCCGTGGCAATCAGCGACATCGTGAAGGACAATGCGATGAAGGCCCGGGTGTTGCGAGGGTCTCCGTACACGATGACCGAATACAGCATCACCAGAGCAACCACGTCGGTGAGCATGATGGAAGGGCCGAATATCATGTGTAGCATGCACAGCCCCACGAAGGTCAGGGCGGCGATCTGCGGGTATCGGCGTCTCATGGCGAGGGGAAGGATATATATCTGCGACCATATGACCTGACCGATGTCGGAAACGCTGAAGAGCAGACCCTGCGCGTTTTCGGTGCTGACGATCACCATTCCCGTCAGAACGCACAGCGGAAGAAACAGCAGCAGGTCCACGATGACGGTATGCCTGTCCATCCATCCCACGACGCGTTCCATAAGACCCATGATTCGAGGGTAGCGCCTGCCGGTGGCTTGGCGCGTGCTTCCCAAGGATGATTCCGGGAATTCCTTGTGTGTCGGCATACACTGGATTCGGATGATGAATGATGGTCGGCGCTGATTCGACTCGTTGGCAGTGGTATGCCGAATCGCCGTCGTGCGCAGACGCTGCGCAGAAAGGTTGATGGATGACGAAACTGGCCAGCTACTATATTCCCGGCATGTATGTCGAGGACCACTCGTGCAGGGTGCCGCTTGACTGGAACGGGAACACACCGGGACAGGGTTTCGAAGGCAAGGCCATCAGTCTGTTCTACAGAGTGCTGTGTGCGCCCGAGCGTGTGAACCAGGACCTTCCGGTCCTGCTGTTTCTTCAGGGCGGTCCCGGCGGTGCAGGGCCGAGGCCTCTGGATACGCATAGCGACGGTTGGATTGACGAAGCACTCAGGCACTTTCGCATCGTGCTTCCGGACCAGCGCGGCACTGGCCGCTCGGAGCATCTCGACGCGAGCACGATGACGGCTTTCGACGACCCAAGGCAGGCTGCGGCATTTCTCAAGCATTTCCTGGCAGATTCGATTGTCAGAGACTTCGAGCATCTGCGCAGAACCGTATTCGGCAACCGCGCCTGGGTGACGCTGGGGCAGAGCTACGGCGGGTTCCTCACGCTGAGTTACCTGTCGATGTTTCCCGAAGGCGTCGGCGCGGCATTCACCACAGGCGGCATTCCTCATATCCCGGCAGATGCCGTTGAGGTGTATCGGCATACCTTCCCAAGGATGCAGGCCAAAACACGGCAATATTATGCGCGATACCCGCAGGACGTCGAACGGGTGGCAACGGTGGTCGAACTGCTGAACACGCAGAAAGTGTCATTGGAGAACGGCGATGCCCTAACCCCGGAGCGTCTGCAGACATTGGGAAGCGACTTCGGCATGAAGCCGAGTTTCGAGCGCATGCATTGGCTTTTCGACACCGCGTTCAGCAACGGGGATGGTTCGCTTTACGGAGCTTCACACCCTGCTGCTTCACACCCTGCTGCTTCACACAGTGCTGTTTCGCACAGTGCCGCTTCACACAGTGGAAGCGGCATACGTCTGAGCGATGATTTTCTCAACGCCGTCATGACCCGCACCTCAACCAAGTCCCTCTACTGGCCGTTGCAGGAGTTTATCTACGCGGATGGCGACATCGAACCCCTGCGATGGGCCGCACAGCGCGTTCGTGACGAACTGCCCGAATTCGGCAGTGACCGTCGTCCTCTGCTCTTCACGGGAGAAGCCATCTTCCCGTGGATGTTCGAGCAGGAACGGCAGTTGCGGCCGTTCAAGGCGGCCGTGGACGTGCTAATGGAAGAGTCTCATTGGAACAGCATCTACGATGCCGAGCGTTTGGCGGAGAACGACGTGCCCTTGCAATCCGCGGTGTACTACGACGACATGTATGTGGATTCCGGCATGCAACTGGATACGCTGTCGCGCGTCGGCAATGCGCATGCGTGGGTCACCAACAGCTACGAACACGATGGTGTGCACGGTGACGTGGTATTTCGGACGCTATTCGACCAGGCCAGGGACAGGGGAGACCTGGAGGCCGTATTCGCGTAGGCCAAAGGCTAGATACGTGTACGCTGCGGAAGAACCCGGTGTACGGCGGGGTTGCGCGTATACGCGCAGTGTGGCTGGATAGAGTGAGCAGGGCCGGCGCGGTTCACAGGGGTATCGCTATGGCGTTGCGTCGCCCGGCAAACGTGGCAAGATTGATGCGGATGAAAGGACATGATATGGAATTGAGCAGTCTGACAGTCGGATTTATCGGATACGGCAATATGGCGCAGGCCATCGCGCAAGGTCTGGTCGATGCCGGGGTGGTGAGAGGCAATCAGATAGTCGCATGTGCCGGCCATTTCGAGAAATTGCAGGAATCCACGAAGTCCATCGGCGCGAGAGCATTGCATTCCGCGGCCGAGGTGGCCGCCGCGGCCGATGTGGTGATCGTCGCCGTGAAACCCTATCTTGTCGAAAAACTCTGCAAGCCGATTGCGAGCGAACTTGCGAATGATTCCACTTTTGTCGTTTCCATCGCGGCAGGGTTCACGCTGGAACGATTCGCCGCCTTCCTGCCGGAACAGGCCCACGTGGTGTGCACCATCCCGAACACTCCGATTGCCGTCGGCCAGGGTGTGCTGGTCACCGAATCCTCGGACACTCTTACGGACGAGCAGCGTGAGCTCTTCCACGACTTGTTCCATGACATCGCGCTGATCGAAACCGTGGAATCCTCGCAGCTCTCTATCGGCGGCACCATAGCCGGATGCGGCCCTGCCTATGCGGCGATGTTCATCGAGGCGCTCGCCGATGCCGGTGTGAAGCATGGCTTGCCACGAGCCTCGGCCTACCGGCTTGCGGCGAAGATGGTCCAGGGGACCGGTGCTTTGAACATCGCAAGCGGCACGATTCCCGCCGCCATGAAGGATGCCGTCTGCTCGCCCGGCGGCACCACAATCAAAGGTGTCGCGGAGCTTGAGCGGCACGCTTTCAGAGGTGCCGTCATCGACGCCATCGACGCCGTGGAAGCATAATTCATGCATTTACGGAGATGACTGCATCACCAGGACAGCTTTCGAGCGTTTTTTCGCAACGTTGCTATTCTTTTGAAGCAGTTATCTTCCTTCGACAATAGACTGGACACCATGTCATTAACCATAGGAATCGTCGGTTTGCCCAATGTCGGCAAATCCACCATGTTCAACGCATTGACCCGAAACAATGTTCTTGCAGAGAACTACCCCTTCGCCACCATCGAACCGAATACGGGTATCGTGCCTTTGCCGGACAAGCGTCTGGCCCCGCTGGCCGAGCTGGTGCACACTCAGAAAATCATCCCGGCCACGGTGACCTTCGTCGACATCGCGGGCATCGTCAAGGGAGCTTCCGAGGGGGAGGGTCTGGGCAACAAGTTCCTTGCCAACATTCGCGAGGCGGATGCCATCTGCGAAGTGGTGAGGGCCTTCGAGGACGACGACATCGTGCACGTCAACGGCAAGGTCGATCCTTCGGACGACATCGACACCATCGACACCGAGCTGATTTTGGCGGACCTGCAGACCATCGAGACGGCTTTGCCCCGTCTGGAGAAGGATCTGCGCGGTCGGAAGATCACACCGGCGTATCTGGATGCGGTGAAGAAGGCCCAGGAGATTCTCGAGGCTGGGGAGACCATAGACCATGCCGCAAATGCCAAGAGGATTGACAAAGACGACATCTATGACCTGCATCTGCTGACCGCCAAGCCCTTCATCTATGTCTTCAACGTCGATGACGACGAGTTGCAGAACGACGAGCTGAAACAGCGCCTGTCCGCTTCTGTGGCGCCTGCGCCGTCGATTTTCCTCAACGCCCAGTTCGAAGCCGATCTGACCGAACTCGATGAGGACGATGCCAAGGAGATGCTCTCGGATGCAGGGCTGAAGGAATCCGGCCTCGACCAGCTGGCCCGCGTCGGATTCGACATCCTCGGGCTTCAGACCTTCCTCACGGCAGGAGAGAAGGAGGTCCGCGCCTGGCAGATTCATCAGGGTTGGACCGCACCGCAGGCCGCCGGCGTGATTCACACTGATTTCGAAAAAGGCTTCATCAAAGCCGAAATCGTCTCCTATGACGACCTCATCACCGCAGGTTCCTATGCCAAGGTCAAAGAAGAGGGCAAGCTTCGCCTTGAAGGCAAGGAATACGTCATGCAGGACGGCGACATCGTCGAGTTCCGTTTCAACGTATGAGTTTGTCAATGTGACGACCGGTTCAGCCTACGAAGGTAGGTCCAGGGCCGGTCGTCATTTTCAAACGGTGCTTGTGGACGAAGACGTCAAAGCATACCAAAGCCACGAGCGGCGGCCAGATCTCTTGGCCGGCTATAGGTTGGAAATTGACCATGAGGAGCCTACAGCCGAGGCTCCTCGCAAACCGGACCACTATCGGTTGAGTGGCTCCGGAAATATCAGGATGCTGCCGACGCTATTGAAAACGTATCCTTCTGTGCGAGCTGTCCCGATTTCACACATGGGGTCCCAGACGGTTTGCGGACAACCGGTCGATTGTGGTCCTTGAATACCTGTTTCCAGTTCGGTGGCTTCGATTGGCCCGGCTCGCCCTTCCTCGAAGTGGGCTCAACCGGGCCAATCTGCAGATAATATGCGAGTCGAATGGCCTGCCTCAGAACGCGTCGTCGATGTCGGGTTCGGCGATGACCTTGATGTTCACGAATTCGTGGATGCCGAGGTCGATGAGTTCATGACCATACCCGGAACGGTTCACGCCGCCGAAGGGGATGTCGGCTTTGACGCCGGTCGGATGGTTGATGAACACCATGCCTGTGTTGATGCGACCCGCGGCTTTCCAGGCGCGTGCCGAGTCGGAGCTGAACACCGAGCCCCCCAGTCCGAAGGGTGTGCCGTTGGCCACTTTCAGGGCCTCCTCCTCATCGGCCACACGGTACAACTGGGTCACAGGGCCGAACATCTCAGTCGTATACGCCGGATTGTCCACGGTGATGTCGGTGAGGATAGTCGGCTGATAGAACGCACCGTGTTCCGGAACCGCTTCGCCCAGGGTCTCCGCATGTGCACCGGCCTTGACGGCTTCATCGACCTGTGCGCGCAGAATGTTGACGGCAGACTTGCTCGACAGCGGAGCAAGGGTGGTTTCAGGGTCGGTGGGATCTCCGGCTTTGAGGGCGGCGACGCCCGAGCGGTATGCTTCGAGGAATTCGTCGTAGACCGCATCCACCACTATCAGACGCTTGGACGATACGCAGACCTGGCCGCCGTTCCAGTGGCGGCCGGTCACCGCCCACTGGGCTGCTTTCCTGACATCGGCGTCCTCAAGCACGATGAAGGGGTCCGAGCCGCCGAGTTCAAGCGTGCTTTTCTTGAGATACTTGCCCGCCAGCGAGGCCACGGCCGACCCGGCGCCTTCGCTGCCGGTGAGTGCGACGCCTTTGACCCGTGGATCGGAGAGAATCAGTTCGTTCTGGTCGTGCGAGGCGAAGAGATTGGTGAACACGCCTTCAGGCAGTCCGGCCTCCTTGAAGAGCTTCTCGAATGCCAAGGCGGATTGCGGCACATTCGAGGCGTGCTTGAGCAGCAGGGTGTTGCCTGCCATCAGCTGGGGAGCTCCGACACGGACGATTTGGTAATACGGGAAGTTCCAAGGTTCGACCAGGTACAGCACGCCGAGAGGTTCATAGACCAGTTTGGCATGCCCCTCCTCGTAGTCGGCGCTCGGCAGTGTTCGTGGTTGAAGCTGCTGTTCGGCATGTTCGACGTAGTAGTCGATGATCTGAGCGCTGAGTTTCACTTCGGCTTCGGCTTCGGTGAGCAGTTTGCCCATTTCCAGGGTGAGAATCTTGGCGAATTCGGTGTGTCGCTCCCGAAGAATCTCCGCAACCCTGGCGAGGATGCCTGCTCGTTGTTCGAAGCTGGTGTCCTTCCAGGAGGTGAATGCTTCATCGGCTTTGGCTATGGCCGCTCGGACGTCTTCATCGCTTGCGGTGGGGAAACTGGCGACGCGTTCCTCGGTGTATGGATTGGTGGTGGCATATGCCATGATCTGCCTCTTCCTTGAGTCTGAACGAAGGTTTGGGCATGGTCGTTCATGCAACCGTAGACAACACGAATCCCCGTAACCCAACTTGCATTCATTATCTATCGTCGCCGAGTCTGCGCAAGACTTGGCGACGTTATGGAAGGCGGAATTCGCGACAGGCGGATTTTCGAGATGGGCAGTGGTTGACGCCGAAGGCTTCGACATGTCCGATTGCACCGGTCGGTGTGAGGAGGTATTCAGGTTGCATGGTGAGGATAGGCTTGAAGTTGCTAAGTCGGAGTCGAAAGACATGGTCGATGTATCGGTGATACACGGATGCTTCGTGAAGGTATGGCACGCTTCGGCGCGGTTGGAAAGGGGACGGGAATGCAGAATTTGAATCCGCAGATGTTGGTCACCTTATGGAATATCGAGCGATACGGCTCGCTTTCCGCCGCTGCGCGGGCGACAGGATGGTCCCAGGCCGCCATCAGCCAACAGTTGAAACGTCTGGAACAGCAATGCGGTTGCATGTTGGTCGAACGCAACGCCCACGGTGTCAGCCTCACCGCTCCTGGACTGACATTGGCCCGTCATGGTGAGTTGATTGCCAGCCGCGTGACGCAGGCCGAAGGCGATTTGGAGGAATACCGCCTGCATGGTTCTTCCCATCTGCGGATATTGGCTCCTCCTTCCATATGCTCGACCCTGCTGGCACGGACCTTGGTGAACCTCAGTCGTCAGACCGATATCGACGTCAGTCTGGTGCAGATGGAACCTCCCGAAGCCATACGGCTGATGGAACGCGGGCAGGCGGATGCGGCCATCATCTTCAGATACGGCAGCATCCCTAATTTCCTGCATATCGGCGAGGACCTGCGCGTGGAGTACTTCGGCGAGGACCCTCTGCGTCTGCTGGTCCCTAAATCCGGTGAAGTAGCAGAACGCTACGAGCAGGACGGCATGCCGGTTGACCTGGCATTGCTGCATGACGAATCATGGATCGCGGGTTGTGAAACATGCCAGGCGAATCTGGTGAGCATCGCTCATAAGGCGGATTTCGAACCGAATATCACTCATTCCACCGATGATTACGTGGTCACGCAAAACCTGGTGGAGATGGGTCTGGGTATTTCCATCGTGCCGGAACTTTCCACGCTGTCGTTTCTGCGTGATGACGTCATCGCCTGTCCCATCAAGGACGCACATGCCGTCAGAAGCGTGGGGATGCTGACCCGCGCCGGCGATACACGTGAATCCATCGGCGAGCTCAGCGATGCCATCAAGAAGGTCGCCGGGCACTATCTGCGTCCCGTGCAGGATGCCTGAAAGCGTGCGCGCTTCCGTATTCCTCAACGGGCGCCCCACCGTCATAAGCAAAACGACCAACGCTCTCACCAAACGGGGGAGCGTCGAGGGTGCACTCCGGGGAGTCATCGGAAACAATGAACATATGCATGGATTACTGGACAGCACAGCGACTGAAACCGAAAGCACCCACACACTGCAGGATGATGCATCCACGGAATGCCTCGGGAAACATCTTTTCGATGCCACCGCCATCGACGGTGAAACGCCGAACGACCTGGCGAAGATAGGCAGTGATAAATGGACCAGGTACCCGAATTGCATCGGAGCGTTCATTGCCGAAATGGATTTCGGCCTGGCGCCATGCATCCAGGAGGCCATGATTGGTGCGGTGCAGCGCTGTTCGCTCGGCTATATTCCGGACCCGTTGAAACGACAGGTGGCTGAGGCTTGCGCACATTGGCAGCAGCGGCGTTTCGGATGGAATGTCGACCCGGATTGCATCAGGCCGGTGCCCGATGTGATGGAGGCCTATGAGATTTTCCTCCGCGAATTCGTGGGAGCAGGAAACGCCATTATCGTTCCCACCCCCGCGTACATGCCTTTCCTGAGTGTTCCCCGGCTGTACGGAGTGGAGGTTATCGAAATTCCCATGCTGCAACGCAAGGGAGGCTGGGAATTCGATTTCACTGCCATCGAAGACGCATTCCGCCAGGGATGCAAGGCCTTCGTGCTCTGCAATCCCCACAACCCTATCGGTAAGGTGCTCACCCGCGAAGAGATGCTCACGCTTTCTGCACTGGCCGAACGCTTCGACGTCCGCGTGTTCTCCGACGAGATTCACGCATCCTTCGTTTTTGATGACGCCGTGCACACGCCTTTCGCCTCGATCAACGAGACCACGGCAAGGCAGGCCGTCACGGCGACATCCGTGTCCAAGGCCTTCAACGTCCCGGGAACCAAATGTGCCCAGGTGATTCTGACGAATCCTGACGATTACGCCCTGTGGATGCGCAAGGCTGAATGGTCGGAACATCAGACGGCGACCATAGGCGCGGTGGCGACCACCGCGGCCTATGAGCACGGTGGAGAATGGTTTGACGAGATGTTTCCCTACGTGTTGCGCAACAGGGATTATGTCGATGAGCAGATGCGCACCAGATTCGCGACTGTGGGTTATGTGCGGCCTCAGGGCACCTATATCGCGTGGCTCGATTTTCTTCCTCTGGGCCTGCACGATCCTGCGGCCTTCTTTCTCGATAAGGCGAAGGTCGCCTTGACTGACGGGGAGGCCTGCGGGCGAATCGGACAGGGGTGTGTGCGCATGAATTTCGCCATGCCCTACCCGCTGTTGCAGGAATGCTTCGACCGGATGCACCGTGCGTTGTTTTCGGCCGGCATCGTCTGAATAGCTGACGGCGGAGGCTCACTTTTCTGATGAGAGACCGTGAGCTGCGCCCGTGATTACGTTCATGGTGAATCGCCGTGGCCGAAGGCGTGATGCTCTGTAGCCTGATTCTCAGGAAGCGGTACACCACCAAGGATGCGAAGGCGCGATTATGAGCGAATCAGTTACCGATGCGAAGACGGACGACGCGGTTGCAGGCACGCCGAGGGAAGGTACTCGGCCAAGGGATGACTCCGCGTTGTACGGCTTCAGCGTGAAAACCATCAAGGGCGAGCAGCAGAGCCTTGCCGATTACCGAGGACAGGTGCTGCTTATCGTGAACACCGCCACGGAGTGCGGCTTTACGCCGCAATACGATGGCTTGGAAGCGCTGTACGGCAAATTCCATGACCGTGGCTTCGAGATTCTGGACTTCCCATGCAATCAGTTCGCCGGTCAGGCACCTGGAAGCGACGAGGAGCTGGGAAGCTTCTGCAAGCTGCGTTTCGGCACCACTTTCACGACATTCGCGCGCATCGACGTCAACGGTGAGCACGCCGACCCCCTGTATAACTGGCTCAAAGAGCAGAAATCAGGCATCGCGGGTGGACGCATCAAATGGAATTTCACCAAATTCCTCATCGACCGCGAGGGTTGTGTGGTGAAACGCTATGCACCGTCGACCACACCGGAGGCGATAGAAGGGGATATCGCCGCGCTGGTCTGAGTCATTCACCCCCTCGGTTCTGCCATTGCTGTGCCGCATAACCGGAGATTCCGGCGCAGCGTTGTCCTATGGCCAGTGCAGGATGCGGCATCTCGACATTGCCTGCCGATGCTCACATAGTGGTCTGAGCTACCCGACACCTCTTCCATGCCCGCTACATTGCGGGATTGGAAGGGGATGGGATAAATGTCTCGTATCGTGCAGTTCGGCACATGGCTTACTCGTTGGTTTACGGTTGTTGTGGTGGTCTGGGCCATTATTAACTTCTTTCTGCCGCAGACCAGCATGTGGGCGAAAAGCTATACCAATTATTTTCTGAGCATCATTCTCTTCGGCATGGGCATGACTCTGAGCATCGACGATTTCAAGCGCATCGTGAAGATGCCGCTCATGGTCATCGTCGGGACCATCGCCCACTATGTCATCATGCCGCTGCTGGCAGTGGCGCTGTGCAAGATTTTCCAGCTTGACGGCATGATAGCCGTCGGTGTCATCCTCGTGGGATGCTGTCCTTCGGGGACCTCGTCCAATGTCATGTCCTTCCTGTCGCGAGGCGACGTGGCTCTGGACGTGTCGATAGGTCTGCTCTCGACCTTGTGCGCGCCTATCATGGTGCCTCTGCTGATGAGTGGGCTGGCCAGCCAGTATGTCCAGATTCCCGTCACCAAGCTGTTCCTGACCGCTCTCGAAGTGGTGCTGATTCCTGTGGCCCTGGGCGTGGCGGTTCATGCGATATTCGGCAAGAAGGTCCAGAAGGTCACGGTCGCTCTTCCTGCGATATCGCAGATAGCGATACTCGTCATCATCGGAGTGGTGGTCTCCGTCAACAATGCCAAACTCTTCACCGTCGAGACGGCCATGGTGCTTCCTGTGGTGATGCTGCATAACCTTTGCGGTTACGGACTCGGCTATCTGTTCAGCCGCCTGATGTTCAAGGTGTACCCCCAGGGTTTCAAATACGCCCAGCAGAAGGCCATCACCTTCGAGGTCGGCATGCAGGATTCGGCGCTCGGCGCCACTCTGGCGCTCCAGGCCTTCGCCGCGAACCCCGTGGTGGCGATTCCTTCGACCTTCTTCAGTGTGTGGCACAACATCTCAGGGTCGGTGCTGTCGTCCTGGTGGCGTCGGCATGACGATGCCTACGATATCGCCGCCGATTCTCAGCACGGCGAGCACCGCAGCGCCAATCGGGAAGGTCTCAAGGAAGCCGCGCAGGTCTAGGATTCCGCACCGAGCCGTATCCACCGCTCGCATCGGATGATGTAGTCGATGGTGAAGGGATTATCGCCGTGCCATGGAGTGCCGCCGCATTGGGGCCTTGCCATTCCGGCCCTGATGCGGCGATTGGAATGACGACACTGTGAAATCCCGGCACAATGCCGTGTTCGCGCCTCACCGTGCGATGAAGTATCCCAAAGCGACCGTCGCCACCGGTGCAATCATGGTCGCGAAGGCATAGAAGGACGCGGCCGCGATTTTTTTCTGTCTGGACAATGACACCATTTCGTTGATCGCCGTCGAGAAGGTGGAAAAACCGCCGAGCAGACCCGTCGCCAGCAGTAGGTGCACCGGTGAGGAGACGGTCTGCGAGGCGTAGAGTGCTGCGACAATGCCCGTTGCCAGGCCTGCAGTGATGTTGATGCTGAAGGTCGCGACCGGGAATACGGTCATCCACCGTGATTTGATGACACCGTCGACGAGATAGCGAAATACCGAACCGATGCCGCCGCAGGCGCAGACGGCTAAGGTGAGCGCGATATCGTTCATCGTTGCGCCCCCTGCGGTTCGTCGGATGTCGAAGATGCCGAAAGTTCGGGATTGTTCCGGTGATCCACAAGCCAGTTGCCCATCCTGACACCGAGCAGTGCGACGATGAAACCACCTGCGAATGTCAGTATGAGATACACCATGCCACCGAGCACATTGTTGCCCTGCGATGAGGTGAAGACCTCCAGGGCAAGCGCGGAGAGGGTGGAGAGCCCACCGCAGACTCCCATGCCGAAGCCTCTGCTGATGAGTTCGCGGCGTTTGGCATGAATCCAGGGTGCCTGTGCAAGATAGGTCACCAGCCCCGCATAGCAGCAGGAGGCAATCATATTGACGAGGAATGTGCCGAGGTGAAAACTGCCCACCCCGTGTGCGTCCTGACTGCCGATAACGGGCAGGAATGACATCGCATACCGCAATCCGGTGCCGAGCGCACCACCGACGAAGACCACCACGCAGACCGTGGCATTCACAAAGGGATAGGGTTTGGCGGTATCCGTTGATTGGGACATGACAATCCTTTCGTATGGACGAGCAGCGATGCGAAGAACCATATGACCTGTGGGTCGATACGGCGCATCCACCCAGGCATGCCCGTCGGTGCAGGGAACAGGCCCTTGCATCCAGACGAATAGGAACTATCAGCAGTACGCGGTTCGGAGGGAAGCTCCAGGCGAGTTCCATCGCCACGAATGATGGTACACCTTGTGTGGGGCGAGAGACGGTATCGTTTTACTGCTCCGACGTACCCGGAGTTCAGGCGGATGAGCTCAGTGCACGAAGACCCGTATCAGCTCCACAGCTACCGAAAGAAGCCAGAATCCCGCTATGACCAGATACGGCCACTTGTGGGCCACGGAGATTGCGATGAATTCTCGGATGAAAGCCGTTGGCCAGTAGTAACCCTTGGTATGGCTTCCCACGCCGTCTGCGGATACCCCCACCTTATGGGCATACTCCGCCGCGCGGAACACATGGTAGTCACTGGTGACCAGAGCGCAACGGTAGCGTGCGCCTCCCGAATGCGCGTCCATAATCTGTTTGGAAAATCTGAGATTCTCAAGGGTCGTGGTGGATTTGTCCTCGCTGAGCACCGACGATTCGGGAACCTGCCGTTCGCTCACCAGATATGCTTTCATCGCCGCTGCTTCCGAAACCTCCTCATCCGCGCCTTGCCCTCCCGAGACGATGAGCAGCGGACGTCTGCCTTGTCTGTTCCACAACCGCAATGCCGTTTCCAGCCTGCCACGCAGCAGAGGCGTCGGCTTGGTGCCGTCCAGTCCGGCGCCGTGAACGATGATGTAGTCGTAGTGCCTTTTCCGGGGCAGCAGACGGTAGAACCAGGAATAGACCAACAGCGCCACGAAAGAGAAGAAGAACCACAGGCCTTCGAACACGATCAACGATGCGATGCCGTTCAGCCAGGCCGGGGCGTGCAGAAGCGACAACAGGGGGACCATGACCAGATACATCACGATGACTACGGCAAGAACCGCCGGAAGCGCTGTCGACATCGACAGCCCCTCATGCCGTATGACCAATACCGAATTCCATATCAGGAACAGCACCACCACAACAGGGCATGCCACAACGGCCAGCAAAACCGGAAGCACCATCCATTCCTGCCCGAAACCGAACAGCAGGCATGTGGCCAGCAGAATCAGAAATATCGTCAGGTATATTGCATTGCGAAACTGTCTGGGCTCTCTCAGGTACGAGAAGAGAAACAGCAGACCAAAGAACGCCACCGGTCCGTAGATGAGTATCTGCCCAAACAAGATTTCCATGCAACTCCGCTTTCTCTCCGCGCTCGCGGCCATGAACCGAAGCACACTAGAGATTCTACATAACAAGTCCTGTCGGCAATGGACTGGATACTGGTTCCAACGCTTGCTGTGGAGGTTGATTCCGGTGCCTTCCATCAGGCAGCGTGATATGTGTGCCAGTGCGACATGTCGGAAGGATTATCATGAAGGTTCTTGTCATTACCAGCAATCCGGAGGTCGACAGCCTCACCAATGCAGTGGCCGAGTCATTCATGGCGGG
>OMJG01000317.1_pt1 | contig 37133 bp, 35 predicted proteins | sample 1646431 | NCBI WGS metagenome assembly OMJG01 (sample SAMN03771674, study PRJEB25209) | food metagenome | isolation source: Cotija cheese | place: Mexico:Jalisco,Michoacan | collected 2011-12-12
ATATGAACAAATTAAATCAAGCTATTTCACAGAGTAAAAACTCAAAGCCGTACTACCACAAAATAATTATTGACTTGCTTGTACAGCTTACGACAGAGGGGAAATATCGCAGTCTGAGAGCTTTTAAGCAGTCAGGCGATAAATTAACCGCAGAACAAAAAGAAACGCTCAGAGCGTACACAGATAGCATTATCTGCATGTTGCAAGCTGGACTAGCGTTTCATAAAATTAAAGAATTTTTGACAAAAGAAAAAGCCTAAGTGGGCTAGGAGGTGGAAAAATGGGCACTGAATTATTAACTGTTGGGATAGAAGAACTTCTTAATCGTACTGCTGAAATCCTTAAAAACCAACAAATAATTATGAAGAATTTGAATATAAAAAAAGAAGATCAGTAATCCTCTGTTTATTTATTAATAAATTCTAAAGCATTATCCGCTTCATAGTCCGCAGTGATGAATGTCGCACACGCAAATAGAAAATTTTTTAAATCTTTTAAATCTTTATCATCATGTTTTCTAATATAATGTGTTTCGTCATTTCCAATCCAAGTTGTAGCTTTAGCTAAATTTTGGATTTTGGGAAACGCTTCAAATTCTGTATTAATAACAGAACCAAGATTTGCCTTTTGTATCTCTTCAATTTTATCGGGAGATTTTCTTATAGCATAATCTTTTATCAAAAACTCGGCAGACTTTCGATAACCTACACCGCATATATCAATTAATCCTTGTGACTCGGCTACTGTAGATTGTGTATAAAGTTCAACAAATTGTGGCGAGACTTTTTCAACATTTAAAGGTAAATTGACGTTGACTTCATTTTGATAAGTATACTTAACTATTTTATAACCAGAATATTGATAATCGCTTTGATACTCGCTAATAGAATACTTCTCACAATTAGGGCATAAAAAAATACCCGCAAAAAAGTAACGTTGATTAAATTTGTGCTCTTGTAAAGGAGAAAAACCTTCTACCCTAAAAGATACTGGTCTATGACAATGTATGCAATCCACAGGAGGTTCAAACGTTACATCTCCAGCCCCTTGAACATAATGCGTTTCTTTCAAATTCACCACCTCAAATCTATTCTTAAATATATCACTATTATACACAGAGTTTACTATAAAAATCAAGAAAGGTCAGTACCTATTTATGTGGAACAAAATAAAAAAAGAATTAAACAAACAAGGCATAACTGAATATCGGTTAGCCAAGATGACAGGAATAAGTCCTCAGCAATTACACCAAATGAAAAAAAGAAATACAAAAAATCCTAAATGGCTTACAGTCGTTAAGATTGCTGAAGCATTAGGAGTGAGTTTAGATGAATTCAAATAATAAAAAGAAAAAGCCGTCTGAAACTTTGGAAGAGCGACGACAGCTTTTAAAAGAATTGAGTAGAAATGCCCGTAAATTCACGCGCTTTCTGCTTTCAATTATAACAAATTGGAGGCTAAAAAGAAATGGGAAAAACACCCTATACTGTTTTAATGTATCGGCGCATTCTAAAAAGACTGTTAGAGATACAAGATTATTACAGTTTTGATATTTACAACTATCAATCAGAAACAGCACCGTCATTATATAGCTATCTCCTTGTCTTACACAGGGATAACGGAACAGCTTTACGCAAAGTACTTTCTAAAATCTTTACAAGCCAAGACAGCAGAACTATTTTTATTGTAGCTGATCAGTACGCAAGCAAAGGACTATCACGTATAAAAAACAAAAGAAAGATAACAGAGGAGTTAGCATAATGACACAATTTATAAACGTAGAGGAAGCAAAAATATTATTCGATAAGTGTTTATTGAAAGCACGCCACCATATCGAAGTAGACAACAACACAGACAAGCTGTTTGACGGCAAAACTATCGTTACCTTTACATTTTTAGGCGATTGTTACCAAGTAGAGTATATCGGAGGTATAAAGGCATGAGATTAGGAAAATATAACTTAACGGCATTCCGTAAAAATAATGTAGTACTAATACTTTGTGAATGGGAAGAAAGACAAAAATCATCACGAAAAATTATATTTTTTACAGAAAATACAGAGAGAAAACCTCTTGTTATCACGAAAGAAATTGTAAATCGTTATCGAATAAAGCAAGAAATCAAACGAGCAAATAAAAAAGGAAGCTCTCCTCAGGGTTTGCATTTATTAGCTGATCTTGTTGAAAAAGATATTCAAGAATTACGCCCTAATATGTCATGGGAAGAATGGTATAGAGTATTTGCTTATGAAAATATCTATCAAATTGCCTTTAGTCGAGGCGTAAAGCAAGAACGTGAGCGTAAAAAACGACGTGACAATATCGGCGCACTAACAGGCAATGATATAGCAGACTTATCCCAAGCACTAGGCATTGATGTAAATAAGCTCAATACTGCATTACTTGAACTCACAGCAAGCAGAAAGGCGGTGTAAGCATGATTGAAGACATCAGAGAAAAAAACGCAGAAAATACAGCTTTAATCACTATGATTATAGATGAAATAACAGGTTTATATCAAAATGAGGGTAACGGACGCCTTTATGAAATCAACCGATTAGAAAATTCACTTGTTACTTCTCTATACATGATTGATAAGCGAGTACAGGATATTAACGAGCTTGTTGATATGATGTTAGAAAAAGAAGCCAAGGGGGACTCATGAGCCTATTATCTAAACAAGCTGAACAAGAACTCACTCAATCAGTTCTCAGTCGATTGGACAAGATGATTGAGTTTAAGCTGCAGCAAGCCGATAAAATTAAATATAAAAAGAAAGCTGATTTGAAGAAAAAACTAAAAGTCAATGAGGCTTACTATAAAAAATTAGTAAAAGCTGGGCTTCGAGAAGTTATTTTAGAAGACGGCGATAAGACGATATGGGTATCTGAAGAACAATTTAACCAACTCATGGACGAGTTGGCAGAGTGATTACAATTTGGCGATAAGTAACCATTCTTAGAAAAACAAATAATAAGTATAGAAAAACACGGAAAATAAAAACCGAAAGGAAAAGGACAATGAAATTAAAAGACTTTCCAAAAACAGACCAGAATATTATCACGGCTATGAAGTCACATATTGGCATTGATAGAGCCATTAAACTCAATACCTTAGCTCAACAGCTTAAGCTCACAGAGCGGGGCTTACAGGCTCGAATTGAGGTGCTACAAGGCATGGGGTGCGCCATTGGCTCAATTGATAACGGCTATTTTATCCCAGTTGATGAAGCAGAACGTACTGCAGGAATAACGAAAAAAGAACAGACTGGCTTTTCTATTCAAAAAGCTGTCATGGGATACAGAACAGCAAATTTGAGCTGGCTTGACGAGTTGGAGGGTATCGAATGACCCCAAAAGAACAAGCCTTATACTGTGCAAGTCTAGGCTATCCCGTTATTGCAGGTTATCCCGCAGGTAAGAGCGAACGTGCCATTGTCAAAGGAACTGCAGAGGGAACTTTAAACACTGAAATAATTGAACGCTGGTTTGATGAAATCCCTAATCGAAATATTCATATCAGTTTAAAAAACAGTCATTTGATTTGTATTGACCTTGATAAACACGGCGCACATCAAGACGGTGTACAAGCCTTTAATGCGCTATGGTCTGAACATGAAGATGAACCTGTACAAACTTATGTCGAGCAGACTCCAACAGGCGGAGGTTTTCACATCTTCTTTAAAGTTCCCGCAGACTTATTCAATCAAAAAATCGTGCGCGAGCTAGCGGACGGTGTGGAGATTAAAACACATTTCACAGCAGTTTACCCAAGCAAACGAGAAAAAGGCGATTACATCCCTTTAACAAAAAATGCAGACGGCGAACTATTGAGCTTATCGGACGTCACAGATTGCCCAGAATGGCTTTTAAAACTCTTACCCGATAAAGGACAAAGCAAAGCTTCTTACAACACATACTCGCGCACTTATGGGGCTGAGATGTGGGAGTTATTCAACCAAGGCGCAAGTAAAGGCAATCGAAACAACGATACAAACAAGATATTGCACTACTGGCGGAAGATTGGCGTTGAGCCAAGCCATTGCTTAGATTTACTCGAGACATTTAACAATCGGACAAGCCCACCGCTTGACAGTTCAGAGTTAAAAGGAATATGGGGGAGTGTATGGCGATAGAAGATAAAGACCGTTCAGAAATGGTCAAGCAGGCGGAGCGAGTAAAAAAAGATAATATTATCGACGGTAAATTTGAAGTAGCAAATTTTGCGACAAATCAATACGGAAAGCCTAAGTCAAAATCAATCAGGAATATTAGAATTGCCATAGAATCTGATCCAATTTTAAAAGACAAATTTATTTTCAATTCTTTTACTCAGGAAATAGAGATAAAATCTGCCTTTAAATTGAACAATGTAGAAATACAAAATGACGGTTTAAAAGATGTCTACCTCACGACTATTCTTGAACACTTTGAAGATAAGTATGATGTTCTCTTTGATAATAAACTCCTTGTCAATGTGATCAATAAAATAGCTTATGAGAATAAGTACAACCCAGTAAAAGCATTCATGGAAGAGTGTTACAAATCATGGGATAAGAAAAAACGTTCACGGCACTTATTTCCAGACTATTTAGGTGCTAAGGAAAGTGACCTAACGGAAAGAATTACAAAACTCTTCCTCGTTGGTGCAGTAAGTAAAGTCTACCGTCCTTATGATAAATTTGATTTCGTTTTAGATTTAGTAGGTGGTCAAGGTTCAGGAAAGACAACTTTTCTTACTAAAATGGGACAAAACTGGTACACCGATTCAATGAAAAATTTTGATGATAAAGACCAGTTAGTCACAATGCTTCGCGCCTTGATCGTGAATGACGACGAAATGTCAATCAGTAGCAAAATACCTTTTGCGGATTTAAAGAAATTCATCACGCAGACCGTGCTATCTTTTAGGGCACCATACGGCACAAAGGTAGAAAAGTACGCCAAAAACTTTGTCCTTGCACGAACGACCAACCATGAAGAATACCAAAAGGACAGAACAGGCGCACGCCGATTTCTACCTGTGCACTGCTCAAAAGAATTACAAAAATATCATCCTGTTTCAGATTTAGATGACACTACCGTTCGTCAAGTATGGGGAGAAATGGTTCACTACTACAAGTCAGGCTTTAGCTTTAAACTTTCAGAAGAGGAAGAAAAACAACTTAATCTTGAACGTTCAGAATATGAATATTTTGATGAACAAGAGGAACTCCTCGAGCAATATTTAGAAATCCCCATCCCAGAAGATTTTTACAAAGTCCAAGGGAACAGTACAAGAATGCACGAACGGCGTGCTTATATCGGCTTTATTCTGCAATCAGGCGAAACACCAGAACATGAGTTTAAAGGAAAAATCAAGCCTAGAGATTTTGTGACAGCACCCTATTTTTATTGGGAAGCTATGGGAATTGAAGTAGGAAAAGGGAGCGGGAAAGTCGTCGCTAAATTCAAGAACTCTATGAGCAATAAAAATGGTTGGCGAAAATCTGTCCGCAGAGGGAAAAGAGGATATAAAAGGGAATAGGTGCATTTTAAATGCACCAAAAAAGGAAATGCACCCCATAAATGCACCTTCTAAGAACTCTTAATATATAAGGCTTTCCAGAGGGTAAGGTGCATTAATACATTTATATATAATAAAAATAATATTTATTATTAATTAAAGAAGGACGCGGTGTATCTCTCGGACAGTTATCAAAATTTTAGAATTAAATGCACCCCTAAAAATAAGGGGGATAAAACAATCAAAAACCTTTGGTATGACTGAGTTTATACGTGGTGTATTACTAAATGCACCTTATCGAGTAAATGCACCTATAAACCAAAGCACAAAAAAGGGAAAAGGAAAATGAACGTTAAGAAAATAAGGCTTGAAGGGGTTTACGAAAAAGAAATCGAAACCCTGTATCAATTAGCAAAAAGCTTACTTGATACTCGAAATATTCAATATCGAGAAGACAAAAACCTAAAAACCCTTTGGTTACCACTACATGAATTGAAAAATGAAGAAATCGAACTTTTTTTCACTTATGGGCATATTACAGCCTATCTGTGGAAAGACGGACAAGACTTTGAACGTACCGAATGTTCATGTATTCAAGAAGCCTTTCAGTATTTTAACAAGCGATTAGAACGATCGCGTAGAAACTGGAAATAAGGAGTAAAACACCATGAAAAATAAAAACAGAACACCGCCTATAATTGTTCATAACACACCAAAGGAAAAGCAGGCACTTCTCAACGAGTTTGAACAGACACAGCGCATACGGCTACCAGTGAGCCTTAGGCACGCGCTTATGACTTTGAACTATAAAGACTTAGGTAATACTTTGGCTTTTGTGAGCAAGCGTATAGTAGAACCTCAGAAAACCTCAGATAAAACAAAAAAGGAAAACACAAAATGACAGATATTATCAAATTCAACGAAACACACACACCAAAAACAGAAATTGGAAAAATAAAGTTTGAACTTGCGGAGGCACTAACGGCTATTAGTGACTTACAGAACCCTTATCGATTGACGGATTTTTCCAAAGAGCAACGCTACAAACTTTATAGTAAATCTATACGTAAAGTATGCGAAATTCTCGATATTGATTTGGATATGCACGAACTATTAAAAACGGGTTCAGAAGGCTTTAGTTATTCAGACACAGAGGACGATACCAAGACACTAGAGCAGTTACTAAGCAACAACCGAAGCCACGGCATTAAAACAAAGCTATTCAATCTCTTTACGCTTGCCAGTGGTCTATCACACTCAGACACAGACTTTATCGGCGTTGATGATAAAGGAGCAGAAACCCCAGCCTCACAGCAAGAGCTTGCTAAGGCTTTACGTACCAACCTTGTCGAACTTACAGAGAGTTTAGGACTATCCGTAGACCAAGTGACAGAGAGCCACACAGAACAAGCGCAGGACACAGTAAAATCAATTATCCAAAATATCAAAGATGTTTCTGCACGTCCGAGTGAATACGCTGGGGAAGATATGGACGTCTTAGGCGACCTTGTTTACTCTTATGTTTCAGAGTTATGCAATGCTCTAGGATTTGAAGATATGAGCGATATTGAAGCACCAACTAACAAACATGGAGAGCAACAGCAAGCTGTAAAAGATATTCTCCTAGCCTTACATGAAGATCTCACGAACGAAGATTTGAACCCTGTAAGTCTTAGAGATTTTGGACGTATTCATGTTTATGATTTAGCCGATTTATTAGGTATCGAAGAACTCTCAAGCATTCGTGATATTCATATCGTAGAGGGAGAGCAGTGGTTAAAATCTACTGCAGAAAAGTTAGCAGACAAAGAAGTCTATGACAGCCTGCCTGCAGAAGATAAGCTCAACGTGGACATGTTGAATAAGCTCCATGAAGTCCAAGACCATGTTTTACAAAGCGGACAGGACGCTGTAAGCATGAACCAAGTACAAACAGCTATTTCTATTATTGAATGTAGTCTAGGTGTCATAGGTAAAGTGGAGGAATGACAATAGATAAGATAATCAAAGTTTGTGACTTTATCGCAGGCATACCGAGCCGAGGACTGGAACAGCTCGCCGAAGAGTTCGCGCCATTGTCAAAGGAACAGATAAATAAACGTGACACTTATAATGCGGATAACACTTTCTTAGGTTTCAGAGCTAGACCTTTGCAACGTAGAAAGCCGAGTGTAACGGAGTGGCTGACTGATGAGGGATTGCAGAAACTCGAAGAATACGCACGTCAAGGATTTAAACAGTCCTATATCGCTAACCAAATTATAGGCGTAGACAAAGCGATTTTCTCGAAATGGAAAAGCATGCACTCAGAAATAGCTGAAGCACTTTCTCGAGGATATGAGAAAGCAAAATAAAAAATTGCCTGGTCGATTGACTAGGCTTTTGGTGGTTAAGTAGGTAAGGTATTTCAAAATTAAAAGGTACGATACTTTTCTGCCGTCCCTAAAAAAGAGGTACGAAAACCTGTCTAAACTTGTCTTATTTTTTGTATAAGCAGGTACTAAAACCTAACAAAACCTAACTTTTATTTTTACTAGAAAGGAACATAAAAAACATGAGCAAAGCAAAGATAACAGACGAAGAATATCACCGATTCGAGGATATTATGTTCAAGATATGGCGTGTCTTAGACTTCGGAGATGACGAGTTCACACAAGATGAGATATTGCATATCAACCGCAGTTTTGAACAACTGAATGACAAACACCCACGAGAGCATGACATCATTGTTAGACATCATCTCAAACATACATACTATACGACCATTGCGCGTGAGCAGGGTGTGACTGAAGGCTATATCAGAAAGCTAGCCAAGAATGGTGCTTACTACTTCTTAGAGATATACGATAAAAAGTAGGTACGATATTTTAGATTTTTACACATTTTTGGAGATTTTAAGCAAATATAAAACTAGTATAAAGCCTTTTATAGTCTACGATTTCAAGATATTCGTTAAATTTATAGATTATAATTTCGTACCCAGTCAGAACACGGCTCAAAAAGGTACGAAATTGCTACTTTTTACTACATCAGAACCCTTAGTTTTCTCTAAGGTAAGAGGTACGTATTGTTGGCAAATGTGAGCATAAAAAACAATGCTAGTAGCAAAGTTATAAAAGTAGTTCTTGTGCTTGATACCATTGGCTTAACAGCAATATCTATAACGAAAAACAACGGCAAGGTTACGGCAAGGAAAAAGTACGATATGTTGATAAATGTTGAAGTGAACTATTGACTTTTGTTGACATGAAAAAAGTCCCCTTGAAAGAGGAACTTGCCTATAAGAACAGAGTTATATTATAGCATAGTTTAACAAGAAGCCATTTTTGAACGATTACATCAAAAATTTCCCGCCCTTTATTGACAAAATAGCTGTTTTGTTAATTAAGGGTTTCAAATCTACTCTAATTTACTCTAATCTGCTCTAAACCGTATAATATCAATTTTTGTTGACACTAACAAAATGGTTAAACTAGTCGAATTCGACCCCTTTGGATTTAATTGGGAAAATAAATATGTACGAATATATGTGCGATTGAATGGCTCTATTAAGCCTTTTGCCAATATTGGCAAAATGGTACGTGTACGATTTGTAGTAAGTTGGAAAATAAAAAAGCCATGTTGGCAAGACGTGGAAGTGTAATTCAATTTTATTAAGTTTTATTTTGCCACATTTATTATAGCACGAGGAGAGCGACACCATGAGCAATTACAAATTTTTAATACGCTTCTATTTACTAGGCTTCATACAAGAGTCAACCAGTCGAGCAGAGAAGTTTATCGAGCGTTTCGGCGGAGATGATACCAATGTCAAGAAAAACAGGCAGACTATAGATAAACTGGACGAGATATTTAATCCACTTAGTGACCAGGTATTGGAACTTTTAAGACTAAGGTTTATAGACGAGTTAAACATGAAAGACGTCGCAGAACGCACAGGACTGACTTACAACCGAGTGCGGAACTTATGTTTTGAACCTGTACGCGAGGTTAAGAAGTTGGCTAAAGAGTATTACAAGAAATAAAGACGAGTATTTGATATAATAGTCTTACAAAATAAAAATCGCAGAAATGCGTGTGTGTTATAATTTAGATAGTGAAAAGTCCATAGCCAAATGGGCTTTTTGTTTGCTCTCACGCGCTTTTAGTTGTTCATAATATAAACTGTCCAAGACACAATAAAAAGCCCGTAGTTATGCTATAATCTATGTAGACTATTTGAAAGGGACTAATACTATGGATAAAATATTCGCATCAAAATTAAAATATGGAGATGAGATTAGAGTGATCTCTCCTAGTTCTTCAATCAAAAGAGTAGGGGGGTTTAAAGACAATTTAATATCTAAAAAACGCCTTGAAAATTTAGGTTTTAAAGTAACATTTGGTGATCATATTTTAGAAAATGATAATTTATATTCTAGTTCGATTAGTTCTCGAGTTTCTGATATTCACGATGCATTTTCCGATAAAAATGTAAAAGCTATACTAACCACAATAGGAGGATTAAACTGTAATGAATTACTTTCTTATATAGATTGGGATTTGATTAAACGTAATCCTAAGATGTTTATTGGCTATTCTGATACAACTAGCTTACATAATGCTATACGAGCTAAAACTGGGCTTATTACTTATTACGGCCCTGCATATTCATCCTTTAAAATGAATGAGTTGCAAGAGTTTCAGACACAAAGCTGGATAAAAGCTATGAAAAATAAAAATTATATATTAGAGCCTAGTGATTTATGGACAAGTGATTTATGGTTTGATAAATCTGTGCCTAGAAATCCTAAAAAGACAGTATGGAAAATCTATAATCACGGAGAGGCAAAGGGAGTTATTACTGGGGGGAATATTCAAACCTATAATCTCCAAGCTGGGACAAAATTTCTACCTCAAGTTGAGTCTCCAATTTTATTTTTAGAACTTGCAGAAGGTGGAGTTCCTCTAGATTTTTCAAGATATTTGGCACAAATATTAGAGATTCATACTGATATATCTGGGTTAGTTATTGGTCGTTTCCCTACAGATACTGAAATTTCTGAGGAGACACTTCACTATCTTTTGGATAAATTCCCTATTTTAAAGACTGTTCCCGTAGTTTATGATGTTGATTTTGGTCATACACAACCTATATTGACAATTCCACTTGGCGGAGAAGTTAAAATTTCTACTGATCCTATAGTTATTCAAATATTACAAGGCTAATAAAAAGCTCACAGCAAGCAAATTGTGGGCTTTTAGTATTGAAAAAATTTATCGTTTTAATGATTTATAGAAAGATGATGTAAACTCAGTAATTGACAAGAATAACAGGATATAAAACAATTTCCGATTATACTATATATTTACCATACTGAAAGGATGTGAAACATATTATTTATAGTTGATAATAAATGTCTGTATATCAAGCCCCCCTATGCAAAATAAAAAGAAAAATATCAATAGAGGATAGGGTAGGAGTAGTCACGTATAAAGTTGTACAACATTTTAAAAAGTAAAGGGGGTGTGAAATTACTAAATGGATCCCCCCACCTCTCGAATAAAAAAATATTAGTTCAAAGAACCGAGTGAGATTAGCCTTTTCCAAGTGTGCGCAGTTCTGAAAAACTTTTTTTCTTATACAAAATGGCTCAACCACAAGGATAAAAGACATTTGATAGTGTCCTTAGCATACATAAAAATTGCGAAAAACGCCTAAAATGAAGCTCTGTATGCGCATGGTTGTCGTGTTTATAAAAATAGTTCTTAAGGGAACAGAATAGTGAAAAAGTATAATGCCAGTATTCTTAGCTGTGAAGATTGTTCTGAAAGTAGTGGTAAAAAAGTGTTGTTTTTCGTAAAATAAAAAAGCGATATTCTCGCACTGTATATCATATTCTTACTTGATCGTTGGGCTGTTTTTTACCTACGTAGTTAAATACGTTTGCCTACGTAATTAACTACGTTTATAAATTATTGTAAATTCACTTAAATAATACAAATCGCGGTACAAAGCCATTTTTAAGCGTATAAATATCTCTAAATTTTCACAGATATACACAAAAAAACACTGATTGAATGCCGTATGCTTACTCCAGTATTGAACCCGCCAAGAAGCCAGGTGGGTGTTCTCGCTTCAGATCAGCTGCTCTTACTTTATTCAGAGTCTTAACGCTATCGAATGTCTCTTGAACCCCTATGCAATACAAATATAGTCGGTCAAAAATTTGAGTAAACTCGCACATTCCAGTGCTTTTCTATATACATATACTAACATGTTCCGAGGTCTTTTTCAAGTAAAAGAGTTAGCGGTTTCATCAGTAGTATATAAAATAAAAAAAGACAACCCTTAGATTGTCTTGGGACTGCGGATGTCAGACTCGAACTGACGACATCATGATTAACAGTCATGCGCTACTACCAACTGAGCTAATCCGCAATACTTGGCATCTACCTTATCTCACAGGGGGCAACCCCCAACTACTTCCGGCGTTATAGGACTTAACTTCTGTGTTCGACATGGGAACAGGTGTATCTCCTATGCAATGAATACCAAATATGGGAACACGAGGATTTGAACCTCGGACCCCTGCGTTATCAACACAGTGCTCTAACCAACTGAGCTATGCTCCCTCATATTTGAAATGTTTTTCATACTTTTATAAAAAACAAAGCGGGTGATGAGAATCGAACTCACAACATCAGCTTGGAAGGCTGAGGTTTTACCACTAAACTACACCCGCAAATGGCGCGAGACGGAATCGAACCGCCGACACATGGAGCTTCAATCCATTGCTCTACCAACTGAGCTACCGAGCCAAAAATGTAATTCAATAATTAATTGCGGGAGCAGGATTTGAACCTACGACCTTCGGGTTATGAGCCCGACGAGCTACCTAGCTGCTCCATCCCGCGATAATAAAAAGGAGGATGTGGGATTCGAACCCACGCACGGTTTTACCCGCCTGACGGTTTTCAAGACCGTTCCCTTCAGCCGGACTTGGGTAATCCTCCAAAAATAGTCCGTACGGGATTCGAACCCGTGTTACCGCCGTGAAAAGGCGGTGTCTTAACCCCTTGACCAACGGACCATCTTATTATTGCGCTGTCCTCTCGAACAGTACTTTTCTATTATACACTAATTTAGAAATATGTCAAGAATAAACTGTAGTTTTTCCAAAATAATTTCTTTTTAATTCGTGTTTAGATAGAACTTGTTGAGTGACAACTATATTAGTATACCATATTTTTATTTTTTGTCAAAGAAAAACTCGAATATTTAGATTATAAATATCCGAGTTTAGAAAAAAACAGTCTTATTCGACTGTTTTATCTTCTTTATTTTCATTAGCTGCTTCTTCTTGAGCTTTATTTGCATCTTCAAGGACTTCCTCGAATGATTTTGCTTCTACAGGCTCATTTTCGTGTTCGATAACATCATCCGGCATTTTACCTGTCTTATAAAGAGACATGATTTGTTTAGCATCCAATGTTTCGTATTTAAGAAGGGCAAGCGCAATAGCTTTATGTTGTTCACGGTGAGCTTCGATAATCTCAACAGCTTTATCGTAAGCTTCTTTCGTAATTGCACGGATTTCTTCATCAATAGCTTGTGCTGTCGCTTCTGAGTAAGTTTTTGTTTGTCCGTAATCACGTCCAATAAATACAGCTTGACTGCCTTCGTAACTGATTGTACCCAGTCTTTCTGACATACCGTATTGTGTCACCATACCACGAGCGATACGCGTAGCTTGTTCAAAGTCATTTGAAGCGCCTGTCGTGATAGCATTAAAGATAATTTGCTCAGCGGCACGGCCACCCATAAGACCTGCAAGGTTTTCTTGCATATCTTCTTTTGAAAGAAGGAATTGATCTTCCTTAGGAAGAGCAATCATATAACCACCGGCGCGGCCACGTGGAACGATCGTAACTTTATGGACAGTATTAGCATTTGAAAGGACCAAACCAACGATTGTGTGCCCTGCTTCATGGTAAGCCACCATTTCACGTTCACGTTCAGAGATTTTCTTGTCCTTCTTAGCTGGTCCTGCAATAACACGGTCTTGTGCTTCATCAATATCTGAAGCATCGATAACTTTTTTATCACGACGTGCGGCCACGAGAGCAGCTTCATTAAGGACATTTTCAAGATCGGCTCCAACAAAACCTGGGGTTTGTTGTGCAACAACTTTAAGGTCAACACTTGAATCAAGGGGTTTGTTTTTCGCATGCACACGAAGTACAGCTTCACGACCTTTAACATCAGGGGCGCCAACAAGTACTTTACGGTCAAAACGACCTGGACGTAGCAAAGCTGGATCGAGAACGTCTGAGCGGTTTGTCGCTGCGATAACAATAACAGAATTATCATTGTCTTGGAAACCATCCATCTCAACCAAGAGTTGGTTAAGTGTTTGTTCACGTTCATCATTACCACCGCCAAGACCAGCGCCACGTTGACGACCGACAGCATCAATTTCATCAATAAAGATGATTGATGGTGCTGTCTTCTTCGCGTTTTCAAAAAGGTCACGTACACGGCTGGCACCGACACCGACAAACATTTCGACAAAATCAGAACCAGAAATAGAATAGAAAGGAACGCCAGCTTCACCGGCAACAGCTTTTGCAAGCAAAGTTTTACCTGTACCTGGAGGGCCCTCTAAAAGAACACCCGCAGGGATACGTGCACCAAGATCATGGTATTTTTTAGGATTTTTGAGGAAATCAACAACTTCGACAAGTTCTTGTTTTTCTTCTTCTGATCCTGCAACGTCTGCAAAGCGAACTTTTGAAGTTTTAGCGTCTTGTTGCTTCGCTCTAGATTTACCAAAGCTCATTGGATTGCCGGCACCGCCGCCACCACGTGAGCCCATTCCGCCCATCATTAGCCAGAAGAAGCCGACCATGAGAAGCATTGGTAAGATGTATGAAAGAATTTGGATCCACATACCGCTTGTTGAAGCTGGAACGACACTCACTTGGATTCCTTTTTCTTCTGCTGCTGTTTGGACACCTTTAATCACACTATCTGTAGGGATAATAAGCGATTGGAAATTCGTTACTTTAGAATTGTTGCCTGGTAAAAATGGAAGGTTGTTATTACCTTCTACAGGTTTGGGATCCTTATATTCGCCAGAAACTGTAAACAGACTATCACTAGGCTGCATTTTCAGTGATTTAATATTACCGTCTTTAATGTCACTCATCAATGTAGAGTAGCTGATTTTATCAACGTTAGATTGATTGCCACTAAAGAAAGCATTAATACCGAAAACGATGACGATTACAAGCAAGACCCAACCTAGAGTACTTTTAATAAAGCCTCCGTTTTTATTGTTGTTAGGATTTGGATTGTTCATATTTTCTTCTTTGCCTTTTATTTTTTTATCTCTTAGTTATAGCATACTTACGTATCTTTTGCTATTAGTAAGCCCTATCATGAGCATTTTTCATACTTTGGTATGAGTTTTTTTATTTGTTATAAACTTCTTCTTTTAATACACCGACATAAGGGAGGTTACGGTAGTGGTTATCAAAATCAAGTCCGAAACCGACAACGAATTCATTTGGAATTGTAAAGCCAGTATAATCTGCATCAATTTCCACAACACGTCCTTCTGGTTTATCCAAAAGTGTTACGATTTTAACGGTCGCCCCACGGTGTTCGAGAAGCTCTTTCAGATATTTCAAAGTACGGCCAGTATCGATGATATCTTCAACAATAATAATTTCTCGTCCAGTTACAGGAGTAGCCACGTCAAGAAGCAACTTTACTTCACCTGAAGACTCTGTTCCGCCATGATAGCTTGAAACGGTCATGAAATCCATTTCCAATTGGATATCCATGCGTTTAACTAATTCCGCAAGGAAGGGAACTGAGCCACGTAAAATGCCTAGAAGCAATGGATTTTTGTCTTTATATTCATCAGCAAGAATTTTTCCAAGTTCAATCGTTTTACTCTGGATTTCTTCTTCTGAAATGAGTACTTTTTTTATGTCTTTTTCAAGCATTATCAATATCCTCTCTTATAGTGGGTTTGACCCACAGCGTCCTTTTCATTTTATCATTTTTAAGGGCTTTACTCAAATCTGAAACAGTTAAATCAGTGATAGCATAGATATCTTTCTCAACTAAAATTAAAAGATTTTCGCGCTTTTCCAATGGAACATGTTGTTCAATAAAAAATTTCCGTAATTTTTTATGATGCCCATTTATCAAAATATAATCCCTTGGCTGACGCTTCCTTATTTCAATTTCACCTTCCATTGGAAGATCAACACGCATGAAACTGGCATCTTTGGGATCATTCTCCCTTATTTCGATTTCTTTTTTAGGGAAAGGTTGATTCGGAACAATCATGAAATACTGGTCATTTTTCACAAAAAAATAGGCGTTAGATAATTCCGAACGGTATTGCTGCGGACGCTCAATAATCCATAAAAGTTCTGAAAATTTTGCTTTGGAAACCTGCAGGTCAGGGAATTTTTCTAGATATTCTTGAAGGATAAAATGTTGTAAAGCCCTCGATTGTCTGAGAAAAAGTTTGAGATTGATTTCGTCCTTGATAATTTCTAACTCTGCTATCTTATCTTTGATTACTGAAAAAGCCAAGGTAATTTCTTGCGACATACTTACAATTGCCTCAGAAAACTGTGGATTTTCCTGTGTAAGTGCTGGTATATATTGATTACGTACACGATTGCGCAAATAATCCGTTCCTGCATTTGTTACATCCTCAAAATATTCCTCCGCATCAAAATCATCTTTACTAAAAGTGAGTAAAGGACGAATTAATTCACCGGTACCAAAGGCCTGACGTTCAGGAATTCCGGTCAAATGGCGTAAACGTCGTCCTGTAATTTCGCGCATGAGGACTGTTTCAACTTGGTCGCCTTTGTGATGCGCTGTGACCAAAGCAGTACAGTTTTTATCTGCCATAACTTGACGAAAAAACTCATAACGCATGTTTCTTCCTGCTTCTTCACTGAATTTCTCATCAGAATCGTAATGAGCAACTTCCAATTCAATCTGGAGATCCGCCATTTTTTGCTTCAGTTGTTCTTCTTCCCAATCTGCAACATCGCGTAAACCATAGTTTACATGTGCTGTAAACAGTTCAACCTCAAGTTCTTTGCGGTAAGTATAAAGCCAATTGAAAAGAGTCATTGAATCTTTCCCACCAGATAAGGCAACTAAAACGCGTCTGTGCTCTTTAAAGAATTCCTTTTGTTGAACCAGTTTTAGAAATCTATTCATTTGAGTACCTCATAGACATCCTTGGAAATTTGAGAAACAATCTTGTCACTACCACCTTTTGTTTCTACCACCAAGATATAAGGTTGATTTGTAAAAACAATAGCTGCATCATGATTGTAAGCATCAGCAGCACCAATTTTATGAGCAACACGAACATTTTTAGGTAAACCTGCCTGTATTTTTACATCGTCAAATTGTGTATCAAATAGAGCATTGAAGGAGTAACCTCCTTCATTATACAGAGCTTCGAGCACTCTTCCGGTCATTTCAGCTGAGGCTTCTCGCTCAACCGGATCCCAAGCTTCCCCTGCGATTTTTGTAATCTCATTTCGAAAAGCTGGAGAAAATTGTCCCGTTTCATAGTAGGCTAAAAGATTGCTTCCCACATTATCCGAGTTTTTTGCTGTCCGATCGATAACTTCTGATAAGGAATAGCCTTTATTATCAGCTATAACTGGTAGTGTTCCTGTTCCTCCAGCTTCAAATGAACCTTTAAATGTATTAATTGCAGTATTATATAGCAATTTGTCGCTTAAGGTTGCTTGACCTTCATTTAAGCGCTTTTGTGTCCAATACAATATCGGAAGCTTCGATAAACTCGCTGCATACATCTTTTGCTTTTGGTTGACACCTATTGTAAATGAGTTGTCCAGTTGTTTAACATAAATAGAATACTTTGAATCGTCATACTTTTGCTTCAACATCTCTTGAGCCTGAACCATCTTAGGGTCTTCAAACTTCAAGTTTTCCTTGCTAATCCATCCTGTTTGTCCCCCATTAAAGATAACCTCATAATAAGTGCCCCAATGAGTTGTGGCGACTTGATTGGTAAGCAGTTTTTGACCACCTGAAAGTTTTGTGTAAACTTCCTTGTCATAAGTCGTAAACGGACTATAATAAACTTCAGCTGTCTTTGCTGTATAAACACTTATCTTTTGCTCTTCTTTGTTCAGTAAAACATCTGAACCTATCATTTTCGGATCTGCTTTGACAAAAGTATGATTGGCCAATTCAAACATATTTTCTTTTAAATTTATAATTTCAAGCTGTTTCTGCCTCGGAATTTCCCCAATTTTTTGTGTCATGGCTGCATCTTTGTAGGCTATTACTTGGGTAAGCGTCACGGCACGAGAAGGTATGCTTGTATAGTAATTTTCCTTACTTTGTGTTAAGCTTTTTACTTTGGAATCAATGCTTACATTTTGATTCTTCTGCGGCAAGATAAAAAAGGCTGGCATGAGCATTATAATCATTACCAACCAAATAGCTATATTCATTTCATTCTTCAGTTTTTGCATTTTCTAAAACCTTATCAATCATATCGTATGCTTTACTTAAGTCTGCGGTTTTCCAGTGCATATTCTTAATCCACATTGGATTACCACCGTGCAGAAATTCATAAGTTCTTTGCCGTTGGCCAAAAGATTCGCCAGTAATATCCCAAGCTAAATTAAGCAGAAGTGCACGATCCTCTGCCTGAAGCAATGGACTAGTCATACTTGCTTTCAAAAGGTCAGCTATTTCGGAATTTTCAAATTCTCGAAAATCTGGCACGCCAACAATTGAGCCACTAGCAAATTCAGCAATGGCCCGAAGAGCTTCATCATAATACTTTGTTAAACTCGCACGAACGGCAAGTAAAACTTGCATATTTGGTTTTAAGACTTCATTTTCTATCTGTGCAGTATATTCACTCGCCAGAATACTGGATTTAATCATTTCCAAATTTACTGTTAAAGTTCCTAAAATCTCTTGCACACGCAAAAACTCAGTTAAGCCTAATTTTTCTGCTAAGCGTACAGCTAAGCCTGTTACAAATTCTAACTTCACATAGCCGCGAACTTCATCTTGATGTGCCGTATGTACAAAAAATCCTGAACCTTCAAAGAATGCATTCGACAAGGCAACATCACCACAAACAAAAAGACGTTCATTTGGGATAAAGACATCATCAAAAATGATAAACGCATCCATCTCGTCAAAAGATCCCGAAAGGGGATAATCTTTGAGAGAAAATTCCTCTCGCATTGTGGATTTACGACAGACAATCTTCACACCTTCAGTAGCTAAGGGAACAGAAAAAGCCAGAGCAAACTTTTTATCTTCAGCTGAGAGCCCCGGCAAGTTAAAGACCATTAATTCATCAGCTAAAGGCGCCAAAGTATTAACCTGTTTGGCACCACGAACAAGAACACCATCTGGACGCTCTTCTTTGATCCAAACTGCTGCAAATTCTTGCCCTTCTTCAAGCAAGGTATTCAAATTTTTCGAACGATCCACTTGAGGATTCTGAATTGCATGGGAAACGAATAAGTCTTTCTCCTTAACACCTTCTCCCCATTTTTTAGCATTTAGTGCATAATTCGTGCGTTGATCTGCTCCTAGAATATCAGCATAATAATTAAGAACAGCAATGCCCGTATCAATAAAATCAGGTGTACGTCCTAGCATACCAAAGCTTTCACGCGCCACATCCTCATAAATCTTACGTTTTTTGGCCAAATCCTCAATACTTTTAGGTGGAAGAAACATCGTAGGATGCTGAATACCCTTTTCATCATACATATGCCCTGCTTTTTCGTTTTGCAACTCGTAATAACGTTGAATGTATTTTAAAGTCCGTGCAAAAACTGGTTCTGCTGTAAAATCTTCAATTCGTTTTCCTTGATAATATACAGCACGTCCGTCATTCAAGTTTCCGTCTTTTGTCGTCATAATCTTTTAAGGTTCCCGTTTTTTGTGCTTAAATCTCTCAGCCGATCTTCAGTTTCTTCCAAAAAACTCCCAAAAGTTTCTTTAAAATCTTTTTCGATAAAAGATAGTTCTATTTTTCCATCTTCACGTTCCTTCAAAACTTCCACTTCAATAAGATCGCCTGCTTTAAATTTTATCTGTCTTTTAGGTATATTCGACCACCGTAAAAGACCTGTTTTTGAATCAGAAAAAAGGACAAAAAGTCCAAATTTACTGATTGATTTTATTTTTCCAATCACGGCTCTATCCCACCATTGACAAGTTCTGGAATGCTAAAAACTTTCTCATTTGCTTGGGAATCATCTAATTTAGCACGCGCATATTTTGCTAGAAAGGTTGGATCTTTGAGTTTACTGATATCTGAACTTTTAAGGGCTAAATCGTGGTCCAATGCTGCATTTTTCTGTGCAGCTTGAGCCTCCATTGCAATTTGTTTTTGTAAATTTTGATAAGACTGTACCACACTGATAGTTGCTAAGCTAAAAAGCAACATTGCTCCAATCAAAATAATACCTAGATGTTTCCGTCGAGGTAGAGGATGGGAGTTTCTTTCTGTTTGTTTAGCATTCGTATAATCATTTTTCAAATGAATAATTTGTTTGTCCATTTTTCCTCCGAAAAATTTATAGCTGAATTATAGTTCAGTATCTGCAGTAATCCGTGTTTCACTCAAAATTTTATACATTTTTTCTGCGTCTTCTTTACGCGTGAATTCTTTAAGTTCTAGAACACTTACTTCTACAATCTTGTTTCCAAAGCGAATTTCAATGACATCATCAAATTTAACATCACTTGAAGATTTCGCTATTTTCCCATTGATCTTAATTCGTCCCTTATCAGCAACTTCTTTAGCTACAGGGCGACGTTTTATCAGACGAGAAACTTTTAAAAATTTATCTAATCTCATAGTGGTTATTATAACACACTTCAAGCCTTTTGAAAAATCACTTGAAATTATTTTTAGAGTCATTAAAGGCTTTTAAATAAAGAGTTCTCTAAAATAAAAGAATAATGTTTCATATGAAACATTATTCTTTTTCGTGCTTATCTCTTAATTCTGAAAGTTTTTCAGTAAAATTCATGATTTCACGTAGAAGAACAACATCTTTTCGATTTTCAATTTTAAAACGAAAAGTCATTTTTCCTAGCTTCTCACCCACACTTGCTTTTAAGTTTGTTTCAGACAAAGCTTCAAAATACTCTTGTGGATCATACATCGTATTGGCTGATTTAGCCATTATTAGCACAACTTCAAATTTATTTTTTTCGATTTTTTCAACGAGAGCATTATCCGCAAATGTTTTCAATAACCCAATTTCTAACAAGTAGGCAACCTCATCCGGATACTCTCCAAAACGGTCCATCATCTCATCTTGTAGTTCTTCATAGTTTTTTCGAGTATCCACTTGGCGAATACGCTTATAAATCTCAATTTTTTGTCTTTCATCACCGATATAATAACTTGGAATAAAAGCATCTAAGCCAAGCATAATTTCCGCATTAGTCTTCATCTTAATCTTATCGCCACCCATACGCTTATGGACTGCTTCTTCAAGCAATTGCGAGTAAAGTTCAAAACCAACCGAATCAATAAAGCCAGATTGTTCTGCTCCCAGCAAATTTCCTGCGCCTCGAATTGAAAGATCACGCATTGCAATTTTGAAACCTGAGCCAAGTTCTGTAAAGCCCTTGATTGCTTCTAAACGCTTTTCTGAAACTTCAGATAAGATTTTTTCTGGTTTATACATAAAGTAAGCATAAGCAACTCGACTGCTTCGGCCCACGCGCCCCCTTAATTGATACAGTTGCGATAATCCCATCATATCGGCATTTTCAATAAAGAGCGTATTGGCATTTGGAATATCAACCCCTGTTTCAATAATCGTCGTTGCCACTAAGACATCATATTCATTATTTATAAAATCCATCAAGGTATTTTCTAATTGAATTTCTGTCATCTGTCCATGAATATAGCCAATTCTTGCCTCAGGTATCAACTCTTCCAGTTGGGAAACTTTTTGCTCAATACTGTCTACTCGGTTATGAACGTAGTAAACCTGCCCACCACGCGAAATCTCCCGAAGTACAGCATCACGTACAACTCCATAATTTGTTTCCATTACATATGTTTGGACAGGATAACGGTTTGTTGGTGGCGTTTCAATGACTGATAAATCACGAATACCTAACATTGACATATGCAAGGTTCTCGGTATAGGTGTTGCGGTAAGTGTCAAAACATCAACCTGTGTTTTTAATTCTTTCAAACGTTCCTTGTGTTTGACACCGAAGCGCTGTTCCTCATCAATAATCATTAAGCCCAAGTCAAGAAATTCGACATCCTTGGATAAAAGACGATGGGTACCAATGATTAAGTCCACGCGTCCTTTCTTTAACTTATCCAAAATCTCCGTTTGTTGAGCCTTGGTTTGGAAACGACTCAAAACAGCAATGTTTACACCAAAGTTTACAAAGCGTTCCATAAAGTTATTATAGTGTTGTTCCGCTAAAACAGTGGTTGGTACTAAAACGGCGACCTGTTTACTGTCATTAATTGCTTTAAAGGCTGCACGCATTGCAACCTCTGTTTTCCCAAAGCCAACATCTCCCACTAATAGTCGATCCATCGGTCGCTCAAGTTCCATATCCTTTTTGATTTCACTAATTGAGCGCAACTGGTCTGCAGTTTCTGGGTAAGCAAATCCATTGTCAAATTCTTCCTGGTTAACATCATCCACAGAAAAAGCATGACCTTTTAAAGCTTGTCTTGCCGAATACAGCTTGATCAGGTCCTCAGAAATATCTTCGACTTGTTTACTTACAGATGATATCGTTTTACGCCAACGGCCATCATTAAGCTTATTTATCTTGGGAGTTTTTCCCTCAGCCGCAGAGTATTTACTTAATAGATTCAGATGGTCGACTGGAACCGATATCGTATCACCATTTTGATATTGAATCGTCAAGTAATCACGATGCATTCCTGATACTTCAATGGTTTGAATACCTAAGTATTTCCCTATCCCGTGATTTTTATGTACAACGTAATCACCAACTTCGAGTTCATTGTAATCTTTTAGACGTTCTGCATTAGTGATATTTAAACGCCGTGTTTTTTTCTTTCTTGCTTTACCAAAAATTTCTGACTCAGTAATAACAACAAGTTTCTCATCAATAAAATTAAAACCATTGTTAAGATTTAAATTCAAAAGGTTTATTTTTCCTTTTTGAATTTCATCAGTGGATACCATTTGAAGCTCTAAATCTAGTTTCTGGAGCTCCGAACGTAGTTTCTCAGAAGACACAGCCAAAACAACTGTAAAACCCTGCTTTACAAACCTGTCAACTTCGGTGTAAAAGAGTTCCATTTGCCCAAAGAACTGCTGCATCGAATGTTGATTAAAATTATATAAAGCATCAAACTTTATATTACCTAAGCCTTTTTGAAAATTCGAGAAAAAACTTGCCGGTTTGTGAGAACGTAACTTAGAAATAACATCTAAAAGATAGGTTTGTCCTTCAAAAGAGCGTCCCATACTTTTTTCCGAAACAATAAATTCTGCAAGTTCTTGTTCTGTTTTATTATTGGCTTCGTTAATTTTTTGAAAATCATCAATAAAGATTTGAATATTTTTCGGAAAATAATTCAAAAGAGAGGCTGGCTTTTCGTAAAAATATTCTGCAAACTTGCGTAACTCTTTATGATAGTAATGATTTTCCGCTGCTGCAATCACTTCTTCAAAATAAGATTGAGATGTAGGATCGGTTACATTTTGTAGCTGAGCACTTAATTTTTTTACACCTTGCTCAAATTCCCAAGGCATTAAAATAAAATCGCTCGCCGGATATATTTCTACTTGATCCATATTTTCGTGCGAGCGTTGTGTCTCACTATCAAATGCACGAATCGTATCTACTTCGTCGCCAAAAAATTCCAGTCTTAAAGGTTGAGCTGCATCGAGTGGATAAATATCCACGATATCGCCACGTTGTGAAAACTCTCCAGGTACCATCACACGCTGTGTCTTCTCATAACCGGCGCTGGCTAATATTTCGAGTAGACTTGTCATCTCAAATTCATCACCTTGAGTCAGGAGAAGGTAGTTTTCTTGAAAATTATCAGGGTGAGGCAAGAGCGAACGTAAAGCCATAAAAGGAACGACCAAAAATCCTGTTTGCTGTGTATCAAGCAGGAAATTTAGAGCTTCAAGACGATAGGCTGTCCGGTCTTTACTTGCTATTGCAAATTCAGCATAGACATTGTCATCTGAAAAAAATTGGTAAACCTTCTCATCTTCAACAAGATTAGTCAGTTCATCATAAAGTTCGTTTGCGTGGTATTGATTATCAGTGACAATCACGTACTTATCCGGATTATTCTCATAAGCATTAGCCATAACCATCGCCTGAGCAGTTCCAGATAGACCGGTTAAAAGCGTACGCTCTGCTTTTGCAAAACTTCTCTGCCATGATTGTAAATCGTGGTTTTGATCAAAAAATTCGTTTAATTTCATTGTCCGTTAAATTTATTCATTGCTTGTGAAAAATCATTTGATTCAATATAGAATTTAACTGCCTCTACAGCCTTGTTTATGCCGTCCTGTGCAATTTCTACATTTTCTTTATCAAATTTAGATAAGACATGTGCAACTACTGTTTTTCCATGTTCTGGACGTCCAATCCCAATTTTTACTCGGTTGAACTGCTCTGTTCCTAGATGAGTGATTGTTGACTTTATTCCACGTTGACCACCTGAAGAACCTTTTTGACGCAGTCTCACGCGTCCAATAGCCGAGTCCATATCGTCAACAATGACCGTTAAATCTGCTGGATCCAGATTATAGTAAGTCAATAAAGGTTGGATGGCGCGTCCTGATTCATTCATGAAGGTTTGCGGTTTTACTAGAAAAACTTTTTCACCATTAACGAAAGTAGAAGCAACTTCAGCCATAAAGGTTTTTTCCATGCTAAAGTTTACACCATAGTCTTTTGCAAGTAAATCAACAGCCATAAAGCCCATATTATGTTTGGTTTGCTCATACTTGTCGCCAGGATTTCCTAGCCCTACAATCATTTTTGTCATTTTTTCTCCTCTTTCCCAAAAATAGCAAAAGGCTGATTCATACAAATCAGCTCTTTTTAGTTATTGTAAAACTTTTTGGCTCATAGGCTTAAACGCTTGGGGAACTATCTTACACGTTAAAGCGGAATTCCATGATATCGCCATCTTGTCCCACATATTCTTTACCCTCTTCACGTAAACGTCCTGCTTCTTTAACAGCCTTTTCACTACCATATTTCATCAAATCATCATAAGACATGGTTACAGCACGAATAAATCCTTTTTCAAAATCACTATGAATGACTCCTGCCAATTGAGGAGCTTTCATGCCTCGCTTAAAGGTCCAAGCACGCACTTCTTTTTCGCCAGCTGTAAAATATGTGGCAAGTCCAAGTAAGTGATAAGCTGCTTTTGTCAATTTATCAACACCAGATTCTTCTAAACCGAGTGCTTCAAGAAACTCTGCTTTGTCCTCATCATCAAGTTCGGCAATTTCTTCTTCAGCACGTGCTGAAATAACAACAACCTCTGCATTTTCAGTCGCTGCAAATTCACGAATTTGTTTCACATATTCAATGTCATCTGGTGCACTTACTTCATCTTCACCTACATTAGCGACATACAGGACAGGTTTTGTAGTAAGTAGGAATAGCTGTTTGACAACTTTTTGCTCTTCTTCATCAAATTCTACTGTTCGCGCAGATTTTCCATCTTCCAAAACTGGCTTGATTTTAGACAAAACATTGAATTCTGCTACCGCATCTTTATCCTTAACCGTACGTGCGACTTTTTCAACCCGCGCATAGCGTTTGTTTACGGATTCCAAATCGGCCAAAATCAACTCTAAATTAATTGTTTCAATATCTGCCAATGGATCAACGAAAGAATCCTCACGGTTATTTTCGCGCATCACGTTTTCATCATCAAAAGCACGAACCACGTGTACGATTGCATCAACCTCGCGAATATTCGCAAGGAACTTATTACCCAAACCTTCACCTTTAGAGGCCCCTTTTACAATACCTGCAATATCTGTAAATTCAAAAGTTGTAGGAACAGTCTTTTTAGGTTTGATTAATTCTGTGATTTTAGTCAAGCGTTCATCGGGAACTTCAACCATACCTACATTAGGCTCGATGGTTGCAAAAGGATAGTTTGCTGCTTCAGCACCCGCTTTTGTAATTGCATTAAAAAGAGTAGATTTTCCGACATTAGGAAGGCCGACAATACCTGCTGTTAAAGCCATATTTATTCATTTCTCCGTCAAATTTTATAGTCATCCAATTATACCGTAAATCATGAAAAAAGACAAAAAAGCATATTCTATCAAGGTTTTTAAAAGTCCAAACAAAAAATTGTGACTACTTTGTCACAACTTTTTTTATTTTTTTATTGAAATCATTACGGTTCATCATAACGACATGATCACAATTCGTACATCGAATTTTGATATCTGCACCCATGCGAATTATTTCCCAACTGTTTGCTTTTTTTCCCGTTGATTTGATTGTACAAGCATGTGGTTTCTTCATTTCAACAATTGATCCTAATTGATAGTCTAACATTTTACAACCTTTCTACGACGACTTTTTGAGGTCCACCTAATAAAATCAAATACTTGTCAACTTGGTTGACATGATAGGCCTTTCTTAAAGCATCTGCATAGAGTTCCATCTGAACTTCATAATTTTTCTTGATTTCTGCAATCTGCGCTTGATTGCGAAAATAATCCGTCTTATAGTCAAATAAGATAATCTTATCTTCAAATTTTATAAAGCCATCACATATTCCTCGAACAATATATTGTTCTTGTGCAACTTCATCCGTTTTCAACATAGAAAAAGGTGCTTCCTTAGTTGTACGCTCCACGTTATCAACCAGGACTTTACCAAAATCTGTGTCAAATAAAGTCAGAATTTTGGGTAAATCAATTTTGTTTTTCACTTCATCCAGAAGCTCCATCTGATCCAAGGTTTGTTGGAAGTCGAATAAGTTTGGTCGTGAAAAATCTGCATATTGCATAAAACTATGGGTAGCAGAACCTATTTCGGCAGCTGTAATTTTATGTTGACCAAAATCCAACATCTCCAACTGTTTTACACGTTCATACTCACTTGATGGTAAAACATTTCCCAACTCTAATTGCTTTTCATAACTTCTTTTTTTAACTTGACTAGGAGTTTGAATGCTTGAAAGTTTCGTTGCTGCTACCTTTGGATATTGATAATCTAATATAGCACGCGCTTGTTTTACATCGGATAAGCTGTCCATTATTTTATCAAATTTTTTCGCGTCTTCTGCTAATTTTTTAAAGTCAGGATAAACTGTAAACTTTTTATCAACCCCTTGTAAATCAGCAGCCTTGATTACTTTAAAATTCATCGGTAACTTATGTGCTTTTTGAAGAGCTAACAACCAATGTTGGTAGCCATTCGCAGCTTGACGATATTTAAGAGGTAAAATGCCTTTTTCTAATTTCACTTCCCCATATTTTTCCAGATCTTTTGGTTTGATTTTACCGACCATATAGAGTTTTTTCTTCGCTCTTGTAAAGGCGACATAAAGAACACGCATTTCTTCTGAAAGCATTGCATTTCGCTTCAAATCCTTATTGACGAGATACGGTAAGGTTTCCATTTTAACCAAGGCATAAGGGAAATCGGTCTCTACAGCTGACTCATTTTTTAAATCAGCAGTATATTTCATTCCTAAGCCATTTTCCCGAGTAAGTATCACCGAATCCCTTAGATCTTTCTGGTTGAACTTAGTTTGTAAATTCATGAGAAAGACAACATCAAACTCTAACCCTTTGGACTTATGAAAAGTCATTACTCTTACCGCATTTTGTGGCAACTTAATATTCACAGAAGCAAGGTCGTTGTTTTGTTCCATAAATTTATCAATCATCTTGATGAATCGGAAAAGACCTTTATAGCCCGAACTTTCATAGGATTCAGCCCTTACTGAAAGAGCATGAAGATTGGCTTGACGCATCTCACCATTTGGTAGCGCCCCCACATAGTCCAGATAAAAAGTTTCTGTGTAAATCTTCCATAGAAGTTCATGGATAGTGACTTCGTTTACAAGTTTACGCCACCCTGTAAACCTCTCCAAAAAGGTATCAATCTTTGTTTTAAGGGATTTGTCTATCAGCTCTCCATCACTAAGCTGCAACTTCTGCCAAAACCGGGTATCAGAACCAGCATTCAAACTAATCCTTGTAAGATCATCCTCTGTAAAGTTAAACATTGGTGAGCGTAAGGTCGCCACTAAAGGAATATCATAGAGCGGATTATCTATAGCACGCAAGACATCCAAAATTAAGGTTACTTCAAGAGATTTTAAAAAGTCAACGCGCCCCTCATCCAAAACGACTGGAATATCGTAAGATTTTAAGATATCTTCAATTTTATTATTTTGAGATTTGGAACGCACCAAAAGAGCAATGTCTTTATATTCTAAGTTCTCGTCAGATGCTATCAGCTCCTTAATTTGTTGAGCAACAACTTTTATTTCTCCATCACTCATTTGTTCTGACTCATCTTCTAAAGTATCTTCTTCATAAAGAAGGAGCTCAGGGTAAAAGTTCTCTTCTAACTTCTCCGGATAGTCCATAAGATTCCCTTGGACCAATTCCTCTTCTTTACCGTAGATCATTTCTCCCACTTCTTCGTCCATCAAATGTTTAAATACCTCATTTGTGAAGGAGAGGACTTCACCGCGTGAACGAAAATTTTCTTTGAGACGAATCAGTTGATTAGGATTCGTTTCATCAGCATAGGCCATGTATTTCTTGAGAAAAAGACTAGGATCGGCCAAACGAAAACCATATATCGATTGTTTAATATCACCAACCATAAAAAGATTATCAGAGCCGTCACCATTTTTACTCAGCAACCTTAACATCGCTTCTTGGACATGACTGGTATCTTGATACTCGTCAATCATGATTTCACTATATTTATTACGATAAGCTGTTGCGACATCTGGATTTTCTTCTAATATTTTAATCGCAAAATGGGCAATATCCGAATATTCAAATGCATTTTCCGAACGTTTTCGCTCCAGATAGACATTATAAAAATATAGAACAAATTTTTGAAGGGTTTCAGCCAAAACTTTTGCTTCAGGTTGATATTTTTCAATCGTTGACAAATGTTTTATTTTTTCTAAAAAATCTCTTACAAGACCTGGAGCAGTCTTGGTTCCTATCACAGACTTAAAACTTTCTGCTAAAATTTCATCTTTCTTTAATGACCAGCGTGAAAAGTCAAGAGATCTAAAAATTTCCGTAAATTGAAGATAATCTCTCCGAGCTAAACTAGAAAGAAGATGTTCTTGATTATCCACTACGATCTGTGCTTTTTCTAAAGTTTTCCCCGTAAGATTTTTTTCCGTCAGAGATTTCTGTAAATCTAAAATAAAGGTTTCGAGTTGTAAGACTACATCTTGTGAAAATGATTCGGGTAAATCAGAGAATTTTTGATAAAAATCAAAGCCTTTAAGAAATTCATTTTTTAACCAATTTTCAGGACTTTCTGTTGCTGAAGCAAAGTTGTAAACCGTGTAAACCACGCTCTGGAAGCCCTTAATATTCCGATCTCTTGAAAAATTTTTTACCAGCTTTTCAAAGGCCTTTTTATCTATTTTTGCTACCTCTTTGATTTCTGATTGCTCTGAAAGATATTGCTCGACCAGATCATCAAAGACTTCTTGTTTCAAGAGATCACTCTCTGTCTGATCTGCTAGAATTCTAAAGTTTGGATCAATATCTACACGATTAAAATTTTCTCGTAACAATTTCTGTGTAAAGCTATCCATTGTACCAATATCTGCATGAGGTAGTTTTTGTAATGCCCGTTTAATCCTTTGTTTTTCGATACTATCTTGAGATTTATAACTTGCTTTCTTTAGATCTTTTTCTAAACGCATGCGTAATTCTGCTGCCGCTTTTTTAGTAAAGGTTGAAATAAATAAGCTCTCAATATCAATGCCATTTTTTATTTTTTCAACAATCCGGTTCGCCATGACAAAAGTCTTTCCTGATCCAGCACTTGCTGAAACGAGTATATTATGTCCTTGGCTATGTATTGCTTCTTCCTGTTCGGGTGTCAATTTTACTTCAGTCATTTACTGGACCTCCTTTCAACTCTTCAAGAATCTCTTTGCGACTTTTTTGACCGACTTCACGGGCATAATCATTCATATGTCTACTTGCTTCAAAGCGACAGATTGATTTTAAAGGACAATAGCGACATCCGTGTACGTTACCAGATTTATCGATACCTTCTTTAGTCATGACTGGGTTAATCGCTATCTCTCCCTCACGCAGTCGTTCTCCCGCACGAGCATAATGACTTTCGTTGAGCTTGATAAGGCCTTCAAACTCCTCTTGACTATAGACATTATTTCGATTAATGTTAACAACGTCAATTTCCTGATTTACTTTATCCTTATACTCTTCCAGAATAAGACCTTCATAGCGCATTTTTTTCGCTAATAAGGCAGCTATTTCTCCTAAATAATCTACATCAGAAAGATTGATACTTTCGTTTTTTAACTGCAGGTAAAGAGCGCCCCAAAGCTTTTGATCAGCATTCATTTGCTTGAGGACATCTAAATAAGTAAGAAACTGTAAACTTGTTCCATCATAAGCTGACGCAAGATCAAATTTATGCTGACTAGATTTATAATCAATAGCACCAATACTATCATCAAAAAATTGATCTATTCTATCAATCCTTCCACGTAAATTAATCTTGTCTATAGAAAAATTACCCAGTTCACTTTGCGGTAAACCAAAAGCACTCTCGGTTGCTAAAGTCTTCATCTGATCATTTTCCAAGCCTTTTTTCAAAACAACTGCAGTTTGCTTGACGATTTCTCCAAGATTTGTCCATGTAAATTGTGCTGTTGCATCTTGTGTGAAATAGCGGGCATAGGAAGTGTCAACATCACGTAAAACACTTTCCAAGTGATCATCGAAATTTTCGCTGTTCAAGTTAGGATTATCTAGGAGTTTTTCAAAAACTTCATGAAAGAAATTACCAACGACTTTTGAATTCAAATCTATATTTTCAAAACTTTCTAATCCTAAGGTCTGTTCTAAAAAGTACTGGTACTCGCAATTATAAAAACGTTCAAAACTACTCACAGAAGCATGGATTTTATCCTTGTAAATTTCTTTTACAGTCTCAGGATCCAAAGATACAGGGGCTATATCTTGATCAAGATTATAAATCAAACGTTGAAAATCGGGATTTTCTTTAAGAAGAATACGGAATAAACTGGACCAAAAACTACGTTTATCCTCTCCCCCATCGATTTCCTCTTGAGCAAGTAGATGTTCAATTTTCCCAATATTTGTAATGAGAGAACGTGTATTCCCTATATGCGTTACAGTTTCCAGGAGATTAACTGAAGAGACTTCACGTTTAACACTTTCTCCTGCTTTTGTATGTTCAATAAATAACTGCAATAATGCCGAGCTATCATCTTGAGCATTCGCATAAATTTGAGGTATCGAAAGTACGAGCTTTTCTGTTGCTGCATTGACCAAAGAGACACTTGTAAAGGTATTCTTACTAGAGTTTGTCACATTTAATTGCTCAATAAAACGAAAATCATCATGAGATACATTTTGATTAATAATCGCACGTTCTTCATCCGAAAGTAAGCTAGAATTTTTCTTGATTTTGGGAAAGTTAGCCATTGTCAGACCAATAGCATAGATATACTTATTGGTTCTTGCTTCCACCAGTTCATAGTCTTTTACATTGACAACATCAACATTTGCAGGAATTTGGCGATATTTCGCACCTTTCAATCCAGCTAAGATTAATTCAAGAAATTCGAGCACTTTCATCTTTTGCTCAGCAAAAACGGCCTGAAATTCCTTCAAATTAGAAAGCAGTAATTTCCAAACCTGTTCGTACTTATCTGCCAAGACATGATTTTCTTCAGCTTCAGCTTGATTATAAAGCAGATTCATATTCTCAAGAACATTGCCATTTTGGATAAAATGTTGAAATTGTTCAAGCCACTTGGCTCCCGTTTTTTCTGAACTACCTGTCAAAAACTTTTGAAGAGCTGAGGATTCACCAAGCATCTCTTCTCTTAAAGTTTCAACCTGCTCTAATTCTAAAAATTCACTTTCTTCAAAAGCAGTGGCAAATTTCTTTCTGCCTCGAATTTTATACTTGTTCACATAATATTCAAAGTAATCTAAGGCATCTTGGCTAAAGTTTACACCACTGTAAACTTTGCTTTTAAGGAGATTGACCACATCATTAGTACGATAATTGTTCTTTTTTATTGCATAAAGACTTTCTAAGAAAATAATCAAGGGATGCTGACTCATTGCTTCTTCCTGAGCATAGAAAAAAGGAATCTCATACAAATCAAAGATTTCTTGAACTGGTATTGCGTAAGCTTCCACATCACCAACCAATACCGTAAAGTCTTTAAATAAAGCGCCTTGAGCTATCTTTTGACGGATTTCTTTAGCAACGGCTTCGATTTCTGCCATCTGGTTTTCTGCTTCCCAGATTTCAAAATGTTCTTTATCTTTAGACTCCAGCTCAATATTTTCTCTTTCCTGAATAAAATTAGTTTCCAGTTCAATCAAACGTGTCAACTTATCATATACTTTATCTGGTTTTGTATTCGAAACAGAAGAGATTTGAGCAGAAAACTTATTGCGAAAACGTTGAATCATCTCTAGAGCATTCGTGTAAACCGACAAAGAAAAATCTGTCAACTTATAGTCTGATGAACGAGCATAGGTCCCAATGATGATTTCTGAACCTGCGGAATGAAGGGCATAAATAAAACTTTCCTCTTCAGCAGTAAACCGCGTATAGCCATCAATAATGATTACCGCCTCATGTAACACCTGATTAAATTTGCCCTCATTTATACTTTGTATAAAATGTTGAAACTCTGAAAAATTAGCATAAGAGAGATTTAATTCATCTTCGAAACGTCCCAAAATTGCTGATAACTCCATATTTTTGGGACTTTCGGGTAAGTCTTCACAGGTTAAATTTGCAGTAACTAATTCTGCACGCAAATTCACCAACATTTCAAGGAAAGCTGGTGAACTTTGCAAACTATAATAGAGTGGCAATTCTTCTTTAGAAAAAGACTTCAAAACTTTACGAAAAAGCATACTCAATCCAGACTGACTGAGTTCGACTTTTTCATCTGTATTTTTTTCTTTACGATCAAAATAATAAGGAAGTTGCTTAAAACGTGTAACCAAGAGGTCAAAAACGGCTGTATCTGCACCTGATGAAATACGCTCTAAAATTTCCTTTTCTTTTTCAAAAGACATTGAAGATGGAACAATATAATAAACTTTTTTCTCTTCTTTCAATGCCTGTTGAGCACGCTCCAAAAGAAATTGAGTTAGATCTTGTGTAATTTCAGTATAAATGATTTCCATAAAAAAATAGACCTCACTTTCGTTAAGTCTATTCTAACATTTTTTAGTTTGTTCTGACAGGTGTAATAAGCTGTACGAAACTGTCTGTATCATTTTTAGGAAGAAGTGTAAAAGGACGAACGTTTGAAATGAAACGAATACGAACTTCCGGTTCTTTTATAACACGAAGCGCATCAATCAGATATTGTGGGTTAAAGCTGATTGCAATATCCTCACCAGTTTTTTCAATTGCTGTCAACTCTTCATGAACACTACCAACTTCAGGTGAATTGGCTGTTGTAATTACTGAATCTCCTGAAACAGTAAGTTTAACGGTACCATTTGCTGTTGCATTTGATAAGAGACGTGCACGCTCCATTGTACGACGTAAAGCAGCCACATCAAAGACGAGATTTAAGCTATAATCAGCTTCATTAGGTATTAAACGATTCGTATCAGGATAAGTCCCTTCAATTAGACGGCTGTAGTAACTGATACGCTCATTACGGAAGAGAATTTGATTATTCGCCAAGGAAATATCCAAATCTTCCTCATCATTAGTAAATACATTTTTGAAACTTTGGATAGACTTACTAGGAAGAACGACATCAAAATCAGAACCATCATTCTCAAGAGCAAGCAAGCGTTGACTCATACGATGTGAGTCAGTCGCAACAGCTTTGAGATTTTTCTTATCTGATAAGACCAAATGTACCCCGGTAAAAATAGGACGACTTTCTTGCGTACTTACAGCAAACACTGTTTCTGTAAAAATTTCTTTCAAAAAACCAACATTAATTTTAAGAGGATTTTCTTGTGAAATTTCTTGAATACGTGGATAAATTTCGGCATCCTGACCTTTTAAAGTAATTTCTGACTTTCCAGAAGTGAGTAGTACTTGTTTTTGTTCTAATTCTTCAAATTCTAAAGTAAGTTCTGGCATTTGGCTAACTACACTTTCAAAGAATGAAGCTTCCAATAAGATACTACCAGTACCAGAGATATTCATTCCAGCATCTTTATCACTGGCAGGTAAAAAATTCTCAATCGAAATTTGACCATTGGATCCTGTTAGTGTAATTCCTTCTGCACTGACTGTAATTTTTAATTTGGTTAAAGCAGGAATAGTAACTTTTGAACCAATCGCTTGTTTAGTAATCTTTAGTGCATTTTGAAAAGCTACTTTGTTAATTGAAAATTTTATCATGATAGTCCTTTTCTTTATTTATTTATATAAATATATTAGTAATAGTAGTAGGTCTTGTGAGTATGGGGATAAGCGCGAAAACATGAACTTTTCTAAGTTTTCCACTGTGTATAAGTAGAGGATAACTCAAGGAAATCTTTTGAAGTTTTCCACAGGTCACTTTTTATTGAAACAGTCGCTTGATGGCGTCAATGTCTTTTTGAACATCGATGTCATTTTTCATTTTTTCTGTTATTTGCTTGTGCGCATACATGACAGTAGTATGATCGCGTCCACCAAACTCATTGCCAATAGCTGGAAGACTGAGTGCCAACAATTCACGAATTAAATACATTGCAATTTGTCTTGGAAATGCAATTTCTTTTGGTCGTTTAGGCCCAATAAGATCAGCTGTTGACACATGATAGTATTTTGCAACCTCATCTTGTATTTTTTTGACTGTCAAATTTGATAAAGGTTGCTGCGTATTACTTTTAAGAGAACGCAGAGCTTCACTGGCGGTATCAATATTGACTACCGTTTGGTTGTTTGTTTTCGCAACAAACTCTACACGATTAAGTGCACCTTCAAGTTCACGGACATTTGAGTCAATTTGGCCAGCGATATAACTAAGAGTTTCTTGAGGGAACTCTAAATTACTGCTCTCAGACTTTGTCTGGAGAATGGCCATACGTGTTTCATAGTCAGGTGCTGTGATGTCTGTCGTTAATCCCCATGAAAAACGAGTCACTAAACGCTCTTCAAGTTTATTGAGTTCTTGTGGTATACGGTCCGAAGTGAGAACGATTTGAGCACCACGATCATGAAGAGTATTAAAAGTATTGAAAAACTCGTTTTGGGTACCTTCTTTATCACTAAAGAACTGGACGTCATCAAGAAGAAGTATATCTAAGTTTCGATATGTTTCTTCAAATTTTGCCATCTGTCCTTTACGTGTTGCATTGACATAGTCATTGACAAAAGTTTCTGCAGAGACATATTTAACCTTAGAATGCGGATTATCTTTCAAGATTTCGTTGCCAATCGCATGCATCAAATGTGTCTTGCCAAGTCCAGAACCTCCATAAATGAAGAGAGGATTATAAACATCCCCTGGTTTATCGGCAACAGCAAAAGCAGCAGCTTTTGCCCATTTATTACCTTCACCTTGGATGTAATTATCAAAAATGTACTTTGGATTCAAGCGCGTGAAGTCTGGAGTTGCTAGAGCAGGTGCTTCATCAAAGCCATCTTGTTCATTGATTTCTTGTTCAATTTTTTCTGAAACTTCTTCTTCTGAAAGTAAATTGAAACGAATTGGTCGATCAAAAATTTCAAACCCAGCTGTACTGATTAGTCCTTCCTGACTCCGCCAAAAATCTTTATGAAACTTCGCCCCCACGATAATGGTTGCTACATCATTTTCAATTTCTAACAGTTGGGCAGGCTCAATGAAGAAATCATAAGACTGCGGCTTGATATTTTTTTTCGCTAATTCTTTTACTCTCGTCCAAAATTCTTTTTTTTCTTTTTGGAGAGCCATATTTTTCCTCTAATATATTAAAATTAAGTAGAACCTATTATATCATGTTGATAACTATTTATCCACCGCTGTTGAAAAAAAATACGATTTTTCCACAGAAGTGGATAACTATCCCCGAAAATGTGGATAATTTGGAAGGATAAAAAGTTTTCCACAGGAGGCAAAGGCTATAACAAGCGTTTCTAAACTTTTCCACAAAAAAGGAAAACAAAATTTTTGTGAATAAATCTTGGGATAAAAAATCCACAGTGAATTCACTGTGGATTTTTTGTGAGTTTATTCAAGAGTTCTTCGAGTTTTTCTAAACTGTCAAAATGCAACTCTAGTTTTCCATTTTGGTGCTTTTCATTATATGAAATTTTATTACTTACACCTAAACATCTTGCAATTTCTTTTTCCTTTTCTTCTATATAAATGCTTTTTTTATTATTCGTTTTTTTAGTGGCACCTTTTTGGTAAATGATATCTTCAAGTTGTCGCACATTAAGTTTTTCCTGAATGACTTTATGAGCTAAGGAAACTTGTTTTTCTTTATTTTCTTCAGCAAGAAGTGTCCGGGCGTGAGCTAAACTAATTTTTTTCTCTTCTAATAGATGAAGTATTTCTTGAGGAAGCTTTAAAATTCTCAAGAGATTTGAAATATAGGAACGAGATTTTCCGAGATGTTGAGCAACTTCATCATGAGTCAATGAGCTTTTTTCTAAAATTTTTTTGATGCTTTCAGCTTCGTCTAATGGACTCATGTCATCACGCTGCAAATTTTCTAAAATAGAGAGCACCATCATATCCTTATCAGAATAAGAACGAATAATCGCTGGTATCTTATCCAGCTTCGCCAGTTTTGATGCACGCAAACGCCGTTCTCCTGCTAGAAGTTCATAGCCAAAAAGATTACTCTTACGAACAATAATGGGTTGAAGAACACCATTAACTTCTATAGAATGTGATAACTCTTTTAACTTATCGTGATCAAAATGTTTGCGGGGTTGATAAGGATTTTTACTAATATCTTCTATATTTAGTAGATAAATTTTTTCTTCCATGAGCTAATAATACCACAAAATGACAAAAACGAGAATAAAACACAAAAAAAATAAGTGATGAAACGTGACAACGGCGGGGTTTTCCGAACGAGTGTAAAAAAAAGGGAGAAAAATCACAGTTTATTCTTGACAGAACAAATTGAGTTTGATAGAATATAATAGTTGTCGCGAGAGAGCGTATCTCTTACGAGAGCGATAGACCTTTGAAAACTGAATAAAGTAGAATGACTATATGCGAGAAGTTAACTTCTTGTATACCAACTGTCAATTCAATAATGAAAGACAAAACAACAGCCAGTTCATTTGATGAACTAAATTTAAATGAGAGTTTGATCCTGGCTCAGGACGAACGCTGGCGGCGTGCCTAATACATG